>Ga0209756_1001610_pt1 | contig 20622 bp, 19 predicted proteins | sample ETNvirenome_6_85_FD_184071 | JGI IMG/M metagenome (GOLD analysis project Ga0209756, IMG submission 184071) | Marine viral communities from the Pacific Ocean - ETNP_6_85 (SPAdes) (version 3) | ecosystem: Environmental > Aquatic > Marine > Oceanic | place: Pacific Ocean | collected 2013-06-19
CCCCTCTAATTTTTACGTTAGCGTCAACCATGTTTTAAGTCCCTAAAAGCAATACTTCGCATTGCGAAGTGCCTGAAATGGCAACAATGTACATCTCAAAAATGCTTGCTCCGGCAGTCCGATACATAAGATTACCAGGCACAACCATCCACCTCCCAGGCGCTATGATTACCGAGCACTCTTTTCCCCTACTGAATGTTGCAGCCTCATCATTTGCCGAAGTGACTAACGCACTAGAAACAGCAACCTCGTTTACGCTTGTGACGGTGGTTACTTTTCTTGTTCCCCTGTTGTCTGAATTGGTGGCGTTCCCGGTGTAAAGACTGTCACCAACTTCGGTATTAGCGAAGCTGCTCTGGCTATTCTTGTCCGTAATGGTTGAGCCCGAAGAATTGAAGCTAAAGCCCGCAGTGGTGCTAACGCCTCCAGGGTTGGCGATTGTTTCAAGGTCGGACAACCATGTTGCCTTAATTGAGTTGGTGGTCCCTAGATTCTTAATAAGAATGGTTGAGACTGCCGCAAGATTTAGCGCAGACGCGCTTAAATCAAGATTTAGCCCTGGCACCACCGTGGGAACCGTTAAAATTTGAGAGTAAAAAGAAGCCGGTGTGCTTTCTTGGGCACCCCCGGAGGTTCTTGTGATTGGGTCGGAGTAATTTGCGTTATTCGAAAAAACCCCCTCTACAGTTATTCTCCCATAAGCCATTGCATCACTCCGCTGTTGTTCCAGTTACTCTGAGAGTCCCGCTTGTTCCGCCACTAGAATACTTCACGCGCAAGAATGGAACCTTGTAATCGTAAACAAAAACATAAAGGTCATCGACCGTCATTGTATGTTGGTCATACTGGACCTCGGTTTCAGTTTGACGAATAGGATCGACAAAGACGTAATAGGTCGTAATCGTCCCCCCGCTGGTATCACTAACGGTCGCATGGATTGACATTTTTTGGTTTTTAACAACTCTTAAATCCATGACCTGCTCATTGGTCAAAGAACCGGTATATTTTTTCTGATAATTAATTGTATGCACTGTGGCTATCCTTTTCTTAAGCGAATTTATTAGATCTTAAATTTGACTGAACCGCGTTTACATCTGTTTGCATTAAAAGTTCTGTCCTCCCCTGAGAGGCTGAAGATGGCTTAACTCCCGCCATCGACCCTTTGGATTCTACTTTGTATTGAGCTTGTTGTCTTCGCATAAATGCAGCGTTTTGGTATGCCACCATGGGGGCATCGTAAAGCTTGGCTAAGCTATCAGCTTCGGATGTCGATAAAGGTTTTTCTCTTTCCGAGACCTCTTCCTGCTGAACAGCCTGGATTTGCTCAAGGAGAGCTGGGTAGATATGCCTTATCGCTTCAACGGTCTCTTTCATCACTGAACCATTCGCAAAGTCTCCATAAAAAGCATTGATTGGGTCTATGGACGCGACAAGGTATCTCTCAAATTTAGCTAATGATTCTTGGTCAAGATAGGAGTCCCGGTAAAGCATGGGTTGCAAAGTACTGTAGGGGTCTCCTATTTTCGGAGATTTCTCCTGTAGAAACTGAACCATTCTGGATTTGGTTGTAGCCACTTGCACCGCTACCTCTGGAGCTATCGTTTCAAGTTCCCCCAGCTCCATATTTAGATGCGACGCAAGTTTTTCAGGATCTTGCGCGAATGAGTCAATCTGCCCGATAAGGCTTCCCATGACCTCTTCTTTAGTGTCGCCTTTCGGCGGCTCCCCGGTGAATGTTATTGCGGTTAGGGTTTTGATTGGAAGAGGTAACGCGATGGCCGCTGCTCTAGCTGCTGTTCCTTTGGCTGCTTCGGAGGCTCTTTTTCTTATTTCGGCTATAGTTGCTTCTCTTCTTTTGGCTAGCTTGGCCAAGCTTCGAGCGCCAGCAGTCGTAAGAGATAGGCCACGCTCTCGAAGGTATCGGTTACCGACTGCCCCGATTGATGCTCCCACCATTCCACCAAACGGCCCCCCTCCGAATGCACCAATGCCAGAACCTGCAACGGTCATAAGATGGTCGCTTAGAGAGAACTTTCTATTAGCTTGGGCGCGCAGGGCTCGGTCCTCAACAATTTTCCAGAATTCTGATGCGTAGCCAAATTCGTCTTTAAGCTTTCTGAACTCCTGCATTGACGTTTTTGCTTCGCCGCCCAAGTCTTCTATTATTTTTACTACTTCTTCTGCAGCGTCGTCTGACTCGTTGCGCCAGATATTTCCTATTTTGCGATTTAGTTTAGAAACATCTGATGGCCTGGTGGCGTCAAACCCTGAGCGGCCCCAATACTGGTTCTTAGTTTCAATAGTGTTTGGGAGTCTCATTTTGAGAAACTCTCCGCCGCCTTTATGGGTAAGGCCCCAAATCTCATCTATCTGGGAAGCGGTTAGCTCCTCCACATCCAAGAGGAAGTCGTCAACTACTCTAACTCCTCTGCCTTCTTTACCCATCGTATGCTTTGCGTTTATGAAGTCCCGATACTCTGGCCCCCGCCAATCCGTGTAGCTTTTCATTCTCGCCTGCAAAGGTTTCCCGCCAAGCTCTTGGTGCCTTCTTAAGTCTTCCTTTAGGCCAATTTTCTTAGCTTCGATAATGGCATCATCTAATGCGTTTCTTTCGGCGGCAGTGGTTGCGTCTGGGAATTGTGCCTTAATCTCGTTAAGCTTGTCTACAATGTTAGAAGAGCTCGCCCCCATAGTGGGCTTGGTGTATTTATCCACCTCTGAATAGAAACCTTTTAATTGATTTCCTATCCTATCTCTCGCTGCCCCTAGCTTGGGAGCCATATCTTCCCAGGTGTCCGTTGCGCCAATAAGCGGAACCTGCTGCCCATCAACGTCGGTCTTGGTGTCGGTAAGCCACCTCTTAGCCCTCCCGAGCCATCCTGGGTCGGCAGCATCTCGCTTGCTAAGAATCCTTTGGCTCTTCAGCATGGCACCGAGAGACTCAAATCCTGCTTCGTCGGCTACGCCTTTAAAGAATTCCTCTGCGGTATTAAACACTTTTGGAAGAGTTACAGGGTTGGCCGCTGCTAAAGCTTTCTTCGCAGGGCCGCTGGCTTTCCTCATGGCGGCAACTACCGGCACACCTAGCGCGTTCAGTGTTCCGCCGAAAGCGCCACCTATAAGGGCACCTTCCGTCATTCGTGCCCCAAAATGGGACGCAATTGATTGACCTGTTAGCTCGGCTCTTTGCAGTGATAGCTCATGAACAGCCTCGCCTGCGCCATACATCGCACCATCCAAAGTGCCTTCTACGCCTGCTTTGACGGTGCTTTTAAGAAGTTTTTGCCCAAAAGTTTTTTCGGCTAATTTTGCTGCCGCTTTCGCACCGCCCGCTTCCGCCAGTGCTGCGGCCCCCCGGACTCCGCCCCCTACGATTCCACCGGTCCCCAAGGTCCCTAGAAGCGATGCCCCTGTTCCGACAACTTCGCCCGTAAGCATGGCTCCTGGCTGGAAGGCTTCATATGCCTCTACGTCGGCACCAAGGGCTTGAGCTACGGGGGTTGATAGGCCAAAAGTTAAACCTTTTGCCGCCCCTAGTGCAGCAGATTTTAACCCAGGCAAAAATCCCGTGTACTCTTTTCTCAGCGCTCGTGCGTCACGGGATAGTTGAGACTCTAGCGTGTACCCATCATCCAGGGCGTCGTAGACTCCCTCCATGCCGACGTCTACAATCTCGCCGTCTGGGCTCAGCATCTCTAAGCCATGGTCACTAACAAGGCTTGCAGGGAGATTAAACTGCCCTGATTCCAGATACCGGGAAACCTCGGAGTCTGGGACGGTGACAATTTTATTTGTCTGAACGTTTACTAATTCAGCCACAATTAACCCCTACTTACCGCGTGATTTGGCTAATGCCATATCTGCCGCGCTCGCTCCGCGTTCGCCTTTTTTTCTCACTGTGTACTTCTTTTCTCCGCCCCAAGGCTCATAGTTTCCAAGCGCTCCGACTGCCCCCATAAATCTGTCATTTGCAAAACCCTTAAGCGCTTCTCCGTAAGCCGCGATTCGGCTACTATCCCCCTTAAGCCACGTAAAAATGCTCTCTGGAATTGATTCGTCTTTAGGAATAACTGATTCCAGAAATTGCCTCTCGAATTGCTGGAGAACTCCCATCCCGAAGAACTTGCCCTCACCATGAACCAGGGCTTCACGAAGTCCTTCTGCCGCTGCCCTCGCCTCGGACCCTGGCATCCATGCTCCGTCTGCACGGGTTGATTCAATATATTTATCAATAGCAACGGTAAGCATATTCGCTTTTTCGCGTTCTGCGAGGAGCAATTTCTTCTCTTCGGGATCTTGCTTCTCAAGCCCATGCTTTCCACCGACCCATCGGATTGGTTTCCCTTGCATATCGTTAATCCCGCTGTACTGCAGAGCCAGCGCTCTTTGAGCAGCTTGCTTGGCCTTATTGTTAAGGACCTCACCTTTTGCCTGGGCCTCAGCCGCAAGAGCAAAAGCTTTTTGCTGATTAATTTTACCGGATATCTGAAGTCCCTGCGCATTTAGCTGCTGGGCGGCAACGCCCCACTCTGCGGCAGCCGTTGCCAAGGTTGCAACTTCATCGCTGTTGTACTTATCCATAAAGAACTTGTACTCATTCATTACTCGCGTAGGCGCATCTCTTTTATGTTGAAACATTTCCTTTTGAGCCGCAATGTCGTTAGCGATAGCTTTATTATATAATTCAAGTGCCGGGTTTCTGCCTGTTCTTGTTGCTGCCCATGAGCCAGCCCCAACCGCTAGCGCAGCCAATATCTTTGACCCTGCATTTCCAAAAGCTCGACCAGGGTCGATAGCTTGGGCCTTCTCCAGTTTCTTTTTTGCTACGGCGGCCCGGCGAAGAACATTAGCGGCACCTTCGGGGGAGATGTCCCTTCTTCCTGCTTTAATGTCTTCGTTCAGCCTAAGCTCGTACTTCCAGTCTTTTATCTGTTCAATGGACGCGCCTGGGTACTGCCTGGTTAGCTTGGCGTCCGCCATATCTTCATCAAACTCGATACCTGCTAATCTTTTCTGTTCCTGCGTATCTTGCCGAATTTGAAAATTTCTCTCAGCCCTTGTTAGCTGCTCGTCGCCAAATCGCTGCATAAGCTTTTTGGCCTCTACGTCGCCCCTTTGCTTTTCCAAATTACCCATGCGCCGATAAGCCGCAGCCGCTCGATGGTGCCCCCCCACCATTGGGACGTAAGGAAGATCGCTACCGTCGTCGTCTGCGGCGGGTCTCGCCGGCACTGACACCCCTTGAACGGGAGGCGGGGGGCTGGCGAGTGCAGTTTCCGGGGGCGCAACTGGCTGTCCTAACGGCCTCTCCCCTAGCTTGAAGTCTATACCGGTTCCTGTATCGTACGCCGCCTTGCCACCTTCTCCGTAGAAAGCCTGCTCTAAAGCCCCTGGCCTAGATGCTCGGTCCTTAGCGATGGCTTCTTGGATAAGGGCGTCTTCCGCAGCCCATTTCTCTTCTTGCGTCAATTCCCCAGGCAATTGTTCGAAAGGGATGTACCCTGCTGCAGCTTCCATAGATGCTATGGCCTCCTCCTCGGCCTCGGCCATAGCTTGCGCCTCTGCTTCGGCTAATTGCTGCGCTACTAATTGTTCATCGGCCATTTACTTGTCCCTCTCAAGATCATCTATTCGTTTATCTAAATCAGATAGGGCTTTGGTCTTCATTATCTCTTCTACTTGGCTCTCGGTCATTTGTGACGATTGACCTGTTCTTGTCTTCCCTCCAGGGACATCGTACCGGCTCGGGTATCTAGGGGCTCCTCTATACCAGGGAGACCCTGCTGTATGCTCTCTCCTTATGGCGGCCAGCTCCATCCACCCGTCCTCATTACTGCGGGGACCACGTATTCCTACTGTCATCCCAGGGTACCGTATCCTACGCTCATCAATAACGGCATCGGCATAAGCCGGGTAGTTTTTCTCTGGAATCTCAAAGCGTGGGTCAATGTCCTTAATGGCCCATCGCGGCGCAACTATTTGCTCGGGCGCAGGAGGGCCCTCCCACCCGCTTGTCCATTCGTAGGTAGGGACGTTGCCTTTATCTTTATCGGCTAAAGCCTTTAAGAGCTTCTTACTCACATCTTCAGGGAGAACAACCTCGCCTCCATGGGCTATGATCGGAACCGCTTGATCCTTATGTCCTGGGACAACTCCGCCCTCTTTAAACAAGCCGAACGCAGTCATCAGGGCTCCACTAATCCCCGAGGATGATGCTTGTCGTTTTGCCTGAATCGCTTTTTCTCGACGAACTTGCGCGTCCACTACATCATCTTGAATTGCTTCAAGTCTTTGTTGCTCAATAGCTTGAGCTTGGGCTAACTGATCCGCTGCCATTTCTCGTGCACTTTGCTGGCTCTGCAGTCTTTGCGCTTGAACCAATTGAGGCGCTTCTCGACTAATAGCAAGTTGTCCTCCCCGTGCCATCCTCCCCCGCGCTCCTGCGCTTGAAAAGGGGGAAGCTTGCCCAAGGCCGTATGCTTGTTTGCCGCCTCTCGCCAGAGCTTGTTGCATTCCGGTAACGGATTGATCGTCAATTTGCCCCCTTCCAATGCTTTGAAGGCGAGAAATCTCTTGTTGGCGCTGTTGCGCCATAGGATCGTTTACCTGTCCCCCGAACGTGCGGTTTGCCTGCACGTTGCTTGGGTCCGTTCCCATAATCTCCCCAACGATTCTTTCTCCTCCTGGGGCTCCTGAGAGAACGGAAAATACATCTCCCCATCCTAAAGGTGTACTAAAATCTGACATATTATTGTCCCCCCTCGTATAGGTCTGTCGTATAGCTTCCGTAATCAAAGTCTTTGGAAAGTGGGTCCATTGACCTCTCTGGAGTAGTGCTCGATTGGTGCCGGCCCCATGCTTCGGCGCCTTGCTCCCCTAGTACGGCAGCACGTTGGGCCATCATAGCATTAGCATCTTCAACGAGCCCCAAGTTAGCCAGTTCTATGGCTTTTCGTCTGCCGGCTTCGGCTAAAGCACTTCTTAGTGCGAATTGCGCCTGTCTTCCGTAGGCTCCCCCAAGAACAGCGTTAATCCTCTGTTGCTCCGCGCCCATGGTTCGGCCCCCGGCCTGTCCTACCTGCGCCTGAGAGGGAGCTAGGCGCCCTAGGCTCATGGCTGCAGATAATGGGGAGCCCCCGCGCATAGATCTATTCCCAGATCTCGCTATTCTATCCATATTTAGGCGCGTTAGTGTCTCTCCCGCCGATGGTCCGCCTCGCTGGTTTCTTATGTCGGCTAGCGCTTCTTGCGTTCGTGGGGTGTAGACGTTAGGCGCTGCTGCGGCTTCTGCCGAAATTTGGCGTGTGGCGTGTGGCTTGATGCCAATCCCTAGTGGGTCCAAGGCAGTAAGAACGCCTTCTTCGTTCTCGTCCCAGGTGCGCTGCATCCCTGCCGGGGTTCCCCTTCTTCCGGTGTTTGGCCTCGCCGCTGCTTCTTCTTCGCTTACTGCCATATCTTTCTCCTACGTCAGTGTCCTGGTTTCACCGACCTTAAATGAACCACCTGGGCGAACTCCGAATTGTATAGATATCCCATCAAGCTGGTAACTTTCGAAAGTCCCCGATGTCGGCGCATCGCTAATAGTAATCTTTATTGCTCGCGCTTTTTGAACCGCAACATGTTGCCTAAGAATGTACGGTGCCGGGGTAGACGAAGTAACCACTAACGTTTGCGCGTCTGCCACCGATTCATCGTAATTGGTGTAAATCGTCGAGTTTAAAGTATGGTCAGATTTATAAGTGCCGCTGATCAGAACATTATAGAATCTTACCAAGTTAAGAAATTGGTCCGAGCGGAGCCACGGAGTCGTTATAAGAAGACTAAAAGTCAAAGTTGAAAGCCCGATATCCGTGAAACCTGTGTTCTGCTCTAACAGGTATCCAGTAGGAATCGAGAAATTGAATGTCCCATTATGAACCATCATTCCCGTTGGGGTTATCGTTGAGCCAAAGGCTGAGTAGCGGGGCTTCCATATTGACCAAGCGTCAAACACGTAATTATAGACAAGCACCGCAATAGACTTTATTCCCCCTGTGGTCAGCCCGATATAGACCTCTCCCTCGGAGTCGTTAACCACCATCCGAGTAGGCTCGTAATCGTCAATAGTGTCTTCGACCGGAGCTCCAATCCATTTCATTTGCATTGAGGGGCTTACTTGGTAAATCCCCCCTTTGGCTCGGTACAAAAACCCTATGGGGGAGTTAGTTCTAGCGCATCCCGCGTTAGCCCCCGAGTCCCTGGAAAAGATAGTTGGCGGAGAAAAGTCTGTTCCCACTCCAGCAGAATTCGGCCCATCTCCAGCGAGGAAGTAAGCATTATCATCGGTAATCACGATGACATAATCGCGCACCGCGCCTATGCACGATATTTTGCCCGAGTAATTGTCGATAGGCTTAACCTGCTGTTCTGCGAACTCTACAGCAATGCCGGGGAGAAGTTTCTTGCTGTACCAAACAGACCCTTCAATCGTAGCTAAGAAAATTCTTTCCTTATGAAGCACGATGTCAGTAGGGCATGGAGCGCAGATATTCCCGAAGATGTCTCCCGCTGAACCTGTTGTGTAGATCTGCTCATTGTCCACAATTGAGATGTCTGCCAACTCTGAGCCAACTATATCCTGGGAAGAGGAGCCCATATCGGCTTCAACATCTTTGACCCTGTACCAAATTGAACCAGGCCCTTCTTCGGTTCGAAAGATAACAATGCGGGGGTTGCTTAAGCTGTTAGCATTTCGTTTTTGCGTCCATTGGGGAGTATAAACTGTGAGGGTTATTTTTTGATTCGAACCGCCACCACTAAGGGTCGTTTGAACAGGGTCCGAAGGGTAAGACCGCTGAACCGCTCCGTTGGAATTTGTCCACTCGTAACATACTTGGAAGGACCATGTTCCATCCTCCAGAGTGCCCCCGGTTCCGGCAGTCGTAATACTCCTAACTTGTGGGTAAGTGAGAAATCCATTCTCTTTCATCCAGTCGCCGCCGTACTCCCAAAGGACTCCCCCAGCCATCAAAAGAGAATTTCCAGCCTCAGCGTAAGGGAGGTATCGGGCAGGGGCAAAATCGAGTGCTGCCACGGAAGAGTTGAACACGCTTCTGTTTTGCATGGTCGACCCGCCGGCAATGGTAACACCGGCATATTTAGAGGAACCGAAAAGGTATTCATTGGCAGCAGGGATTTCTATTCGAGAGACAAACCAGAAAAGGGCTCTCCCGTCTTCGTAGATAGGAGCCCAATCCGTAGAAGGGCAAACTCCGCCTAGCCCGGTGCCACCTGCTGCGACGACGTTCCCATCAATATCGGCAATGACATTTACAGAAGACCCAAAATTGGCAAATGTTATGTTCCCGCTTCCGTGGATAACACTCGATGGAGTGATTGCGTAAGTTGCCCCAAAGTAAACTTTCCCATTGTGCTGAAAAAGGTCGGTCGTTATTGTCGTAAATTTACGCAATGACGCTGCCGCAGTGTCTAAACTACCATCGCTAACGTCTATCTTTGACGTAGCAATAAAGTGCTCGTTAGCTTGTCCAGGGTCGGGGCTAACGAGTGACGCTAGCGGTGCGTGAGTCTGCCCGGTGAAAACGAAGTGGGTGATGTCGGTATCGTTCTCAGACCCGAAGCTGCCAGAGATTAAAACGTGGCTTTCAAGAATTTCTAAATCAGACCCTACTTTAGCAAGGCTGTGACTATAAACCTGCGTCTTGATTTCGGGAATGCTCTTCCCGGTATCATACGCTGTAAACGCCACGCAAATTTCGTTGTCCTCGCTCCCCATTCCGGCCCTACATACTATGTGGCTCAATGTCCTCGATTTACCATCATGCCCCCCATCCTTTGCCTGAAAGTAGGGCTCTCTTTCGATAACGGTATTTCTCCCACGGTATCCAGGTTGGCCCCCCTCTAGGAACTCGGTAATGGCACCACCCGACTGCATAAAGTAATCTGCGCGATAAGATGGTTGCGTATTGGTGGCTACAACGGTCGGTCCAGGGCTCAACCTAAAAACCACTGCACCATCTGCCAAGCTGTCGTTCGCTACGTGGTCTACGATGAAGAGCGGGAAGGTGGCGTTAACGTGGAAAATGATAGATGTGGAGTCCATCGCCGGAGAGGTGGGGGTTAACGCTGCGGCAACTCCGGTGTTCGTATTCACCACTGACGCATGAACCCCCATCCGATTCACACCAGCGTAATTCGACTTAATCGTTACTGTTCCGGTTTCCGAGCTCCCGCTGTAGGTGTCTACTATGGCAAAAGTATTTGTATCTGGGTCTATATCAACGGCTAAGTGATTTCCGTTGTGGGATGTCGTCCCTGCTATTGTAACAGCATCCTTGTAATTGAGCCCTGCGACGGACGTACATGTGATTGTTGTGAGCCCCGCCCCACCTGCGGCTGTTCCGGTAATGTTTACCTGTGATGTAACCGCATCGCAGTCACAAAAGAGAATGTAGATGTACCCGGCAATCGCCACGCATTGAACCTGCGGGTTGAAGTAATTGCTATCATCATATTGAGCCATCGCCTTGGTGACGCTGATTCCCGCTGCGGGGGTAACTCTTGTCCTCGGGACCACTTCTAATCCGGTAGCCTCATCAATAACGCGAGCGTAAACCTGCCAAGGGATGTCAGCGGCCCCCGTGTACTCGGGGTCCGTTTCCGACCAAGCCTCGACTCGATAGTTATTGGCTCTCGCTATCTGGAGGGGAGTAGTTGTAACCGAGTCATTGTTGTAGACGTAGGAATCTTCAAACGTGCATCCGGTAACCCTCCCACGATCAACCCAGGTTCCAGAATTAGCCCTAGAGAAAGCATTATTTCCATCAAAGATAATCCGCTCATCTTGATAGCTAGCACATTGCTCGCTCGCATCAATTGTTCCGCTAATCTTGGAGTTGGCTAATCGAGTGAACCCATTTCTTTTCTGAACCTGGCCCGTTTTACTGAACTTGCCATTATGGCAAGTAGCGAGCTTCGGGGGCTGAAGATGCTTGTCCGAAGCCTTCTCGTCTATGCCGCTCGTCAGCGGCCAGGATTTCATTTGTTTTTGTAGGGGCATCAAAACACCCACAAATCCACTTCAACGGAGGAAGCGGCGTTAAGGGTTAAAGTTTTTGTGGCGTTTTTATTGCTGTCTTGGTCGTCGTAAACCACTGCATTACCCCTTCTTCGGATTACTATAAATCCCTTCGGAGCTCTCCCTAGCCCATGCCTAATAACTGTCGCCCCATCAATCGTTTGTTTTGTTATGAGAACACCATCGAGCAAAAAGGCATCTTGGACCTTTTGCATGATAGGCTCCGCGTTATCCTGCAATTCTTCGATTACACGGTCATCGGCGGTAACACGCTTCCAAGGCTCCATTTCAATGCTCTGTCTCAGGCTGGGTTAAGACCTCAACCTGCAATAGTTCCATGGCGCGGTCCCTAATCTCGTTATCGGACAGTTTGTCGATGGTGGAAATCTCCACCCTTGAAACGGCATCATCGAGCCCAAGGTAAAGGGTTCGTCTTGCCTGAATGTCGAGTAAGATTTTAGCGGTCTTAGTACACCACCCTTTTAAGAGGTGGTCTTTGGCTTGTTCCAGAAGCCGATCGAGCCGCATTAGCTCTTGCTCTTTAATCTGGTCCCGCGTCTCGGCGGTCATCTCTCGGCAACGCCTAAGCTCGTCTTCAACGAGCTTATACGCATACGCGGAAGAGATCCCCATGGTGTCGCCTATTTTATTGTAGCTAAACCCTTTTAGCCGCAATTCTAGTGCGACTTGAGAGTTCTTTATCTTCCTACAGGCTGCTTTACTGTTCTTATTCGTTTTCGCCACTTAGACCCCCGCGTCGTATTGGATAAACTTAATATTCGACCCCATTATTCGATAGCGCATTAAAAAAGCTCCGGGGTCATAGGCAAACCCGACATCGTTCCATCGGTGCCCGATGTCTTGAACGGAATCAGGTATCCCTGCATCTCGAGGCTCCGCCAGTGAGATGATTCGATTTTGCATCATCTTCTTTTCTGCCATTAAAGCAGAAGGGTCTGATTCTTCTCGAATCAGAAGCCTGATGGCGGCTCCCAACGCAATATAATCCGGCCAGCCCTTAATCATCGGGGGGATGATGCTCGAAACGGTGTCGGAATCGTTCACCATTAACTGCATTTCAGGAACATACCAAAGCTCACATGTCCCGGCAGTTAAGGGGCTGGTCTTGGCCCCATCCAAAGCCTCTAAATTAAAAGGATGAATAGAAAAACGGCGACCACCGGCAAGGTAGTAAACACGCTTCGCTTTATAGAAGTCGGAAGGAAGGGCATAATTTCCTGTCCCTGCAACCAAAGTGATAGTTTGGGTACTTAAAAAATAGTCTTCATAACTATCCACAAGCAGGTCGTAAAATTCCGAAGCGGCGGAGTTAATGTAATCATTAACTCGCGCCTCAACGGGAAAGTTAGAGCCGGTCATATCGGCGTAATCCAACGCTCGTGCGCGTAAGTCACCCAAGGTAGCTGTACTAGCCATTATGACCTCCCCTAAACTATATTAAACTGCTGGCATCTGAATTCGCACGTTGTAGATAGGTGCCTTGCAGCCCAAGTTTCCTCGGAATGCTAGTCGCGCTTCTACTGAATCTGCCGTGGCAGAACGTAAAATTCGGTTACCATCAAGATTTAAGAACTTCACCGGCTCACCTAGAGTCGCTAAAATCCACTTATCCATTTCAAGCATGAAGCCACTTTCGGCGGGGCACTTGTTTGCGGCTACGACGTTAATCGCGCCAGTATCACCCTGGATGGCTACAGAACGAAAACCAATGTCGGAGACTAGCCCTTTGTGGGTAGTCGCATTCACGGTTTGATAATTCTGTGAGTTATGAAGGTTTTGAATCAAGCTACGTTGCTGAACGTGGTTAATGAATGCAACATTCGGATTCCCACCAACTCGGGCAGAAAGAGAACCGGCAGTAATTAGCCCGTCCTCGATATCCGATGCACTTTGGTCAGTATACTGACCATAAAGCCGTGAATCCACTGAACGGTTTACACCGAAAAAAGAATCGCCGCCGCCAGGCGCAGCGGAGGGAATCCAAGCGGAAAGCCCACTAATACAAACGTTAGACCCCCCGTCTGCCGCATCACCCTGTGCGTAAATAAAGTCACCGTCAGTTGTCACGCTGCTGTACGCAGCGCCGACTGTAACCCTTCCCAGGCTTCGGTTAACGGCACTGACGACAAGCGTACCCGCTCTAAGGCTGCTTCCATCGGTAGCACTAAAAACCAGTACCTGGTTAACATCAAAGTTGGCAATGTCTTCTTCTTCGCCAAGAGCCGCGAGAGTGGTACTCCCATCACTATCGGGATCGATGGCCCCTACCGTGCCAATGGAACCAGTACCGCTTCGGAAAAGCTGAGTCTCAATCGAGTTAGACAGAGAGTTCATCGCTCCATCAATGCTCGCCTTCAATGCCTGAAGGAAAGCCATTGCATCGCCTTTAGAAGCTTCCGCTGCTTCTGAGCCGACTTGTGCAATCGAGTAGTTTGAAACCCGAGTTAAGAGAAAGTCATCCACACTAACTTGGTTAGATGGTGCTGTTCCGGTTGTACCCTGAGCATTTCCGAAGCTTGCACTTCGGCCCTGCGGGTCACCGTAAACGTTAACAATCCGTGTATTCACCGTGGCTCGCAACTTCCACGACCGGGGGTTACACCCCTGCTTTAGCTTTCACCAAAGAGTAGACCATATCTTAGCCCGTCGTAATGACTAGGGCTCCTCCCGCTTCCACCCGCTTGGGTGTACTCGCTTGCGCGATGGTCGTTGAACGTTCCCCCTTGTGGGGGCTTCGCTGCTGATTGTCCTCGACTTGACGTTAGGAGTTTCCAGCAATTCAAGAGGTTTTTCATCGCAAATTACTCTGCGTGAGCCCATTGTTGTTTAGGCATATTGCGACCACCGAAATCAGAACGCTTGGGAAGCATTGCCAATAAGGGTCGTCGAGAAAGAGTTGTTTTGGCTAGGTTGCTAGCAGAATAAATCTGCTTCAACGCTGCGTCGAAATTGGTAACTGTAGTTGCCATTTTTTAAAATCCCTTAATCCGTCCAAGTATCAGACGGAATTAATTTAGCCGCTTCTCTCAGCAACTCGTACTCCGACATTTTTGACATGTCAGGCACTTCCGCTGCTGGTGTAGCCGCTAATGCGTTAGTCAAAGTATTTGGTTTTGATTGTACGCCGGGATTGCTCTTGGCCTCTACTGCTACGCTCTTTGTTTTTTCGGGTGCATCCTGCAACCCAAGCAGTCGTCGCACTGCTTCATTCTTAGATAAGCTCGTTAGTTGCTCCGTTAATTCACTTTGAATTCTACGGGCAGCATCAGTTGGTGTCAACACTTCTCCTTGGTCGGTGGCATGCATCGAAGCCAGGTTAAAAATTAAGGTTTCGCTGTCGGGGTATCCCCGTAAAAGCTCGAACTCTTCACCCTGAAGAACCGACTTTACGTCTTTTTGGTACTCCCGGACGTAGCGCTCATTGGTTTGTTCCTGAATGATTTCGCGCTGCTGCGCCAATTCCTGTCTTAACTGTTGGAGTTCTGACTGGCTTTTGTCAGAATTTCGACGGATCATCTCTTCAGGGGACTGCGCCCCGTCGTTTAAAACCCTTTTAGCCAAGTCGTCAAAGGTCATTCCCTGTTTTTCGAGAAAATTAACAGGGTCTTCTTTGAATCCGCCTTGGTATCGAGAAAGCTCCGCCTTCATGGAGTCCATTTGGGCTTTCATGCTCTCCATTTCGCGGCGTTGCTCTTTAACTTCGGTACGTTCCGCTAAATTACGCTTCTCCGCTGCCTTAATCGCTGCCCAGGACCGGTCAAAATGGTCCGGTTCTTTGGGAGCTTCCGCCGGTGGCGCTTCTTCGGCTACGGGTGTTTCCGGTGGGCTAGCCACATCCTGGCTAGGCTCCGGTACGGCCTCCACTGCCGGGGCTTCTGCTCCTGCCTCGGTAACGGATTCTAAAATTGCTGCTAAATCTGGCTCGCTCATGGTTTTCCTTTACATTAATCCAGGAGGCAAAGCTCCTGGAGGTATATCTCCTGGGGGCGCCGGTTCCATCGGCAGACCCTCTGCACCTGGCGGCATCCCCATTCCTTCGGCTGGCATCCCTTCGGGCCCTGGCATCATCGGCGGCGGAGCTTCTGCGAGTGCTTGAAGCTCGTCAATCTGAACAATCCATCGGCGCAGTAGTTCAACCCGCTCGGATGGAGTGTTGTCTACTTCGGCTCTTAGCAGGGCTAGCGTTGCTCTTTGACGCGCTATGTCAAGATTCATCATTGGGTCCGGGGCTCTAAAATCCCCGTCCTTTAAGATTCGCTCAATAAATTTATCGGTGATATCTAGCGGTGCATTAATTAAGGAGCGGATTTTATCGAGGTCGGGGATATCCAACAAGTGCACCGACATTGACGCAAACTCGGGGCTCACCTGGGCAAGCTCTCGGAGTGCTGCAATTTTACCTGCCGGTGTACCTTCGAGGTACGAGACCGGGGCGCACCGCATGGTGTACATATTTTTCTCGATAGAGACTTCTTTGAAGTTAATCTGTTCTACCGCCTTGTCGCCAGCGGCCAATACCTTAATTGCCCCACCACCGTTCTCTGTAATCGCTCTCGCGGTTTCGTTCATTTGCTCGGCAATGGCTAGGTGGAACCGCTCCCAATTCTGGCCAACGTGCATAAACCGCTTTGAACCAATATCGTTATAGGTTCGAAGGGCCTGCCCTGAATTCAACCCTGCAGGCTTAATCGAGGTTGCTGCCATCTCCGAAAGTCCAACCTGCTGAAAAGCCCTACTGTAGAGGGTATCCAGATATTGAAGGAACATGGGGTTGACCGGGTTGGGGGTAAGTAGGGTGGGGGGCGAATCTCGATAAGTATTCATAGCCCACACCTTATTCGTAACTGAGCCTCCGGCTATCCCGGACCCCTTCTTTGACCACATTTGGCCGGCGCTCACAGTGAAGTGGTCTTGAATCTTCTTAGCGATGTAATTGATTTCGACCTGAATGGTAGAAAGCTCTTCGGCAATACCGGCTCCCCAAAACCCCAAGGGAGATTTTTGCCACCGGAAGATGGCAAAGGGGAAATTGTCCCGGTCCCATGGCTCATCGACAAGGGTGGCGTTCGATATGCAAATCACATGGCGCCCATCGTTGGCGCCGGGAGTAGAGGGGAGATGCCATGCCTCGACGCAACTGATCATATCCGTTACCCCGTGATGGGTAACAAAATCGTCATTTCTAATCAGGTCGGCTGTTTCGATTTCTTTTTTGTATTTAGGCCAAATGCTTGCGGCTACTTCTCGAACAATCTCTTTATGCTGGTAAATGCTGCGCGGGTCTCCCATCATAGACTCTTGGTCATCTACCAAGATCTCATTAGGAAAGACTCTTTCCGCGTGGATTTTATCACCGTAGTGGTAAATCTTCTCGATGCCGGTCCCGAAGATTGCCGCATCCCTGAAGATGTCCAGGCTCATGGCGTATTGGTCGGTAGCGTAAAACTGCCCGTTAATAAACTTGCCCAATGACTCAGCGCGTTGGCGCAAAGTGAAATCGCCACCAATGGTGAGGTACTCCGGGCGCGGTCGATTTGTTGCAATGTGAGCTACCGCAGCGTCGATGACTGAGCGAATAACATTTAGGCGCAAGCGGTCGCCTGCGCTATTAAGGGCATACGCCCGTGAATTAAGCCCTTGCGCCATTCGATTAGAATAAAGGCGCAAGTGATGTAGGTTCGCCTCCCTCTGGTAAACCTGATTCTCGTCTAAATGTTCAACCACTTCAAAAACAGAGCGAAACACGTCCGACTTGTTTAGCCACCAGTGCCTTCTATCGTCACCAAAAAACATAAGAGCCTCCCTTAACTAGAGTAATACATCATTTCGTCGCGCTCTTTTTGCTCTTGAGCCTCATCTTGTTTCCGCTGCTGGCCTTGGTCTTCCAATGTTGAATTAATGTAGGAATTCAACTCCTGCTGATTATACATCTGATTTGCTAAATCCATGTCCTCGGGGGTTTGCGCCGAAGGGGCAAATTCAGCCTCAACCTCGCCGCATTTAATACGCATTACGTTGTTTTCTCTAGCCCACTGGAGAACTTCCATGATGGTTTTGTGCGTCATGCCACTAGCCCTTCCTGCTTCTGCTCTTTGTCTAAAAGCTCTTGGATGGTTTCAGGGATACATAAGATATCAATCTCGATTCGAAACCGGCGCATATGCTTAGGGCGCTGGCTATCCCCCGGTGGGTTGCCTTCTCGCAATTCGTAATGGTTCACGTTGTTCTCGGGGAACCAAAGATGCTTCACCCCCCAATTAGGAGTGAGCCCTGCCTTGGCCTCCTCGATATACCGGTCAACCGAAGTCTTAATGACTCGCATCCGAACGCAGTCGATTTCCCACTGGCTAAGGGGAACGTATTCACCGGGCTGGGCGCAGCGGAGTTTCTTTTTCTCCGGCGCGTCCTGCTTTTCCATGTAGTCGTCAACAATCCCCTCGACTACGTGTGGGGCGTCCAGGACATCAATTTTGTCCGGGTCTGCCATATCGGTTCCGATTAACTCTTCAGGGAGCCCCTTCATATTGTCTGGGACTTTTCGGAACCTGTGCTTGTGTCCTTTTACTTCTCGCTTATTTCCTTTAGCGTCGAAGATATATCTAGCCATTGGTTTTCCTTTTGCTCGCCGCCACTAATGCCTTTAGCAGCTTCTTTTTCTTTTTATACTTTGGGTCTTTTTCTTCCGCTTCCCAACGCTTCGCCATTTCTGGCTCGTTCTTGTGCATCCATCGTCTTTGAGCTTCTGATTTAAAAGGCATTAAGTCCTCCATCCCCTCGGGCAATATACCACTAAATTTTTATCTGTCCCACCATTCATCCGGGGAATTATATTCTTCTAGCTCTTGCGCCAACATTTTATCGCAAATCCAGTTATTATAACCCTCTTCCCCAGGCTTCGGTGGTTCTACCCTTACATCGGAAATCCACTTAGCCAAAGCTCGGGCGACGGCGGGGGCATAATCGCAGTGCCTTTTATCCGCTGTCTCGGGAAAGATAATAGAGATTCCGCTCTGAGTCACACGTCTTTTTACCAGCCGTAAGTCCTTTATCAGATATTGGTCAGGAGGGATTTCCACATTCCCCTGCTGGAACTGGCTCTGCAGCTCCATAAACAAATCAATCTTATTCTGCCTTGTCCACGGCTCGATAACCAACTCTAGCCCATGGGCCTCCGCTAAATCCTTTAAAGCGTCCGCAGCGTACTGATCGGTAATCGCCCAAGCTATCCCGTACTTAAAACAAGCCGCTGCCACTTCCTTTAAAACCTCGCGGGGGCGGAGAGGTTCCATCGCAGTCCCCTGCCACTGCTGTGCGTAGGCTATGATTTTCTTATTGCCTTTGCGGGTGGCGATTACTAGGGTCCATGCGTTGGCTCTAGTTCCTGGGTCCATACTGGCGATGTACTCTTGGTTTTCCGCTGGAGCCAACACCATCTCTTCGCGGGTGGAAGAGTCCAGGTACTGACTCAAAAGGCTTTCCTCGATATCAACAAACTCAGCTAGAACATCAGTCCGGTAGGCGGTGGGGTCAGCTTTCTTTAGCCGCTCGCATCTTTCCTCAGTCCACCAATAGGGGTTGAGGAGGGGGCCGGGAGCCTTGATAACCACTCTTTCCCGATTCGGGTCACCCATGTGCTCCTGCACCATATTGTACACCGGACCCATCGGGGCCCACGGCGAGCCAATCATCGTAATGCATGCACCGGGGAGAAGTCGCCCAACTACCGCAGCTCTCGAATCGTCCAAGTTAATGACCGCTGCATCCTGGCCAGCCATTCTCGGAGCTTCGTCAAAAGTAACCCCGGCAGACCAACGAGCGACCAGTGAAGCTCCAGCCCGCTTCCCACTCACCACCTTAATCTCCACTGGTCTCCCAGAGGGGTGCCTCAACACAATCGCATCCGCTCCGGGTCGCCCGTTGTCTAACCACTTCTTCGCGGAGTTCTGGTCATAAATCAATCGGGTTAAAGCGGGGCTGGCAAGGATTGAACCCATCAGGTGGTTGAGCACAACGTGGGCTAAATCCTTATTCAGGGAGACAATGGAGTACCGGGGGATTTCCCCAGCCCTCAGGTGGTCAACATCACAAGTCTGGCTTGCCCAGATTGCAATGGCCGCAGACATGAATGACTTGGCGGTACGAATCCCCGAGAGCACGACCAATTCTCTAGGAGCTTCGCCAAGGTGGAATTTTCTTAATTGCTCCCATGATATCCCGAGAGCTTCGGCGACATCCTTATTTTTGGCGAGGTACCCCAACGGCTTGCCATCGGCAATCCGAAAGATGGCTCGCTGCAGAGGGGTGGCAGTTTCGAGACCCATCCCCTCTTTGGCGGTGATTAAATCCTCAAGGCTGGTGAAATTTTTTCCACCGAACCTCTTCAGGTACTCCTTAAGGATTTGGTCGTCCGAGTACTTCGCCATCCTAATTAACCTAATTCCACCTAATTAAAACCTAATTAAAACCCAATGAAATCAAGGGTCACATGATTAAAACATGATTAACTAGCAGCCGCTCGGGCGGCTTCCATTTCAGCCTTGGTCCGTCGTTTGCGCTTTGGGGGGGTGGCAGGAACGGGGCCATCTTCCACTACAGCAAAAACCTGTGCCTCTTCTTTCGGGGCTACGCCGAGTACCGCTTGGAGGTCTTCAATCTTCTCGGGAGTGATGGTTTTAATATTATGGATAGGAACAAACTCCGGGGTTTTCTCGTCCCGGTAAACCATCACTCCGTGGGGATGGTGGTAATCAATCTTCACGTTGCCTTTGACTCCGGCAGCGAATCTCTTCAGGTGCATTCCGCAGATATGGTAATAATCCACTGTTGCAAAGCTCTTCAGTTTAACAGGCATTTTCTCTCCTTTAATCTTCTATTGGGCCGAGGTTTTCAATATCTTCTCTATCGGTCATCAGCCAGGTTGTTTCTATGCTATTGATATTAAGCCATCGGTTTAAGTCGGCAACCGAGTACCGTATGAACTCGTCTAAATCATAGTAGCGTGGGCCTATCCCCTTTTCTCGCCATTCGACCAAGGTTTCTGTTGGTATCCTCAGATACTTTGCAGCTTCTTCGGTCAGGACTATTTTCCGTGCGTCGTTGGCCATTTGCTCTCCCTTAAAGTTTGGGTAATTTCGAGGGCTCATACCTTAAAGCCCCCGGATGCTTTTTATTTAGTCTCTCACATACCCTGGTCCAGTGGGTAAACGCGATAGGCTTATTTGTGTTGGTGGCGTGGTCCACCAGTCGGCCAGCTACCTGAGCATGGCGAAAAGCCTGCTTCACAAATATATAGTGAATGAGGTTCTTTCTCCCGAAGCATCCCCAGCCAAAGATAAAACCCTCATCTTCAGGATCACAGGCAATGAAGAATCTTGTTTCCTTCCGGCCCTTGATGGCCTCGACCCTTTCCCCCATAGCCCGGAAAAAATTTGAGGTAGGGACCCAAGGCATCGTTTCCTTAAAAGACCGCTTCCAGGAATCATAGATATAGTTCCAATCCCCGTCTACGGGGTCTCTGAGCTTGA
>Ga0209756_1001614_pt1 | contig 20602 bp, 10 predicted proteins | sample ETNvirenome_6_85_FD_184071 | JGI IMG/M metagenome (GOLD analysis project Ga0209756, IMG submission 184071) | Marine viral communities from the Pacific Ocean - ETNP_6_85 (SPAdes) (version 3) | ecosystem: Environmental > Aquatic > Marine > Oceanic | place: Pacific Ocean | collected 2013-06-19
TGATCTCGGGACTTCCCTTCGTTATCCACAAGGTATGAGATCTTTCGTGAGATCCTCTCATCCTTGGCTTTTTCTACTTCTTGTAGTTCCTGTCCTTCACGATGAAACTCTCGATAAAAGAGTTCCTCTTTGATGATTTGTTTTAGCCGGGCAGCTGAGATTTTCATAGTGTCTCCTAAACAGACATCGCTAGCGTCAACAATAAATAGTTGTCTGGCGTGATAAGGGTCGCATTTTCAAGGCATTTCTGAAATTGTTCTTTACTCATGGCCCCGACGTCTTCGTTTTCGCCAATATTAACCTTCCAAACTTCAATATCAAAATCTAACAAAGTCTTGATAATCTGCAATTCTTTTTTCTTTGCGTCCGGATCCAAGGCTACATAAACTCCCGCATCCTCTTTAACGATTTTACGAAGCAAAATCGAGTGTTGATTTAACGTAGAGCCAAGTATGGGGACAGCATTACGGCCAGCAACGATCGCGTCAAAAACTCCTTCAACCAATACAATGTCCGAACTCCAATCTACAAAGAGATCGTTAAATATAATGTTTTTACTGACCGGGGGGTTCTTATACCTAGGATAACGCGCAGAATCGTAGGATCGAGAAACAAAGTAGTTTAAGTCGCCCTCATCATCAAAAGAGGGAACGATTATACGTCCCTCATATTCTCCGCCGCTACAATATCCCATCTTCCACCAAACAATATCCTGCTTACTAATATTTCTCTTTTTTAGATAATTTCGCGGTGCAAATCCAGTGGGGGGTAACTCCTTATTCGCCAGAGAAACAAATCCATGGGGTAGTTCAAGTACTTGTTTTTCTTCTATTTTTACGGCAAACAAATCTTCAAGTTTGTCATAATCAATTTCAGATGTAAACTCACGCCACTGCGATTTGTCGTGGATAGTACCAAAACGTCGTACAATACGATATAAATTCTTGCCACGGGTGTCACACACCCAGCATTTGTAGTAACCTTTGTCTAAGTTAACAGAAAATTTACGCTTATGATGGTCACAATAGGGACACTTAAAAAGAAACTCATTGTTGGTCCGGTACGAAGGCCCGAGCACATTAGTTAATATTTTGAGTTTCTTCTCTTTCATGTATCCACCCTGCCTTGGCTATCACATAACTATCGGACCGATCGGCATATCCCGGTCTCGGATTTCCATGCTTAGTGTATTGTATCTCAAAACTAGGTACGGTGTCAACAACAAATTGCAAGGAAACGGCCTTTGCTTTTTGTCCCTTAGGAACTTTAATCCCGCATACTTTACGCGCTGAGGTGGCTGCCAAGTAATTCGGATCATGGCCAAACATATTATAGCATATCCAGGAGACAATGCCATTAATTTTTGAAAGTAGTGAAAGAGTCTGCGCCGATGAAAAGCCTGATCGAAATGATTGAAGCGATTGTTCAATATATACTTGTTCTATCTGGTAGGCATCGTTTAGTGTTTCTAGGCGTGAATCTATAATTCGTACTTTTTTAAAGAAATTCTTCTCTTTACGTAAATCGATATGATCACAAGTGAGGATATTCCCCTCATGATCTAATATGGTATAGCCTGTAATGCTAGTAGATATGTCTAGTCCTAGTATCATTTCCTCTTCACTCCAAAATCTATTCTGTACCACAATCGTTCATGTATGTAGTATAACACCATTTTGGTAAAAAGTTCAAAAGTTCCTATAGTGAGGCCAATGCGAGGGTCCCCAGACACTAGCCACCCTAGGGCCACTGTATCTAATGTTCCGACCACTCGCCAAGTTACGGCTTTAAATATGTGTCGTGCGCGGTCGATCGTGGGTTTCGTCATGGCATATAATCTTTCAATTGGGCTCGGGGATGGTTTTCAATCTTGATTCGAAACGAAACTGTAACTTTTTTATCTTTGTCGTAATAAACTAGAACATTTTTGCTTTTCTCTATGTGATCGACACCATTGAACGCATCACGAAGCGCTCGAAAGATTTTCAGAATAACATCTGAGCGGGTCATCACTATAATTTTTCGTCGATGGCCCAGCGGGCAGATTGGGTGAACACATAAGCATACTCCTCAGATCCTTCTAGGGCCGTTTGGGCGCGGCGTAAACAAGTTTGTAGGGTGTCTACTAATGCACGAAGGTCCGCAATTTGCTTTTGATGCTCTCGTTCTTTCAGTCGTATCTCTTTGTTTGTCATTTTTAAATGTCTATCTTAAGCTTGAAAGTTAGTTCTCTTTCTTCTAGTTTTTTAACCGGTTTCGCTAACTTAGCAATTCCAATTAAATTCTTATTCTTATCATACACGCCAATTCGGGAAATATAAGTTATTTTTTGAAATGATCCTGTGGGGTCGGCATATGAAGAGCTAACAGTGTTTTTAATCCTTGCCTTAAAGTTTTGTTTATATGCTATTGAGCTGTTTACCATAGCTAAGGTTGTTCCGTAATCTCGATAGGTAGGATTGTTGGAATGGTTAACCTTGTTTTTAGGCGCGGTCGCGAACAACATCCTTGTGGGGATTTTATGAGAAGCACTATAATTTAGAATGCAACTAGACGAAGGCGCCATCACCCTCGGCGATGAGGCAGTGATTGTCTGAGCAAAATTAACCCATGTAGGATAGTTATTGGCGGTGCCGTAATTCTCAGTGTGTGCGCCGGAAGAAAGATCCCAAGATCCGGTTAATACGAGAGCACCTTCATTATAAAGAGCAACGCCTGCTACGCCGCCCGAGCCTGGGGATCCATACGGACCGACCTGAATGAGATCGCCGTTTCGGTTCGTATCGCGTAATTCGCCCACCAGCGTACCCGTGACATAAAACAACAGATTGATAGACCCTTTTTTAATAGTGTCCCCGTACATTATGGATGGAATAGTAAGTAGTCCGACATCGAGTGCACCGGGTTCCATCTCTATGGGAGTGCATGTCAAACATGATGCTGAGGCACCTAGGTCACGCAAGGAGGAAGAAAACGCATAATTAGTGTTATAAAGCTTATAATAATTGAGAGTATTTTTAAGCGCGTAAAGATAGGTCACACTCCCTGTAATCTCTGCGCCTGGGACGCCGCCTCCATCAAAAGATTTTACATATTTTGCCGAGCCCGACGCATAATAATATTTTTGTACCGAAGAAGATAAAGGATAATCGGTGAATAGGGCGTCACCTAAATCCAGAGTATTGTAGTCTTCGTAGGAAACTGATTTAAAGTTTATGCGTGTGCCATTTTTAATAATAAAGACCGATGTGCCAGGGTTGGGCCCGATATAATAATCTGTTGGATCGGTCCTACTACTTACTGCAAAACCAAAGGGATCCTGGGGGAGCCCGGAAGCATTGGCCGCGGGGGTAGAGTAATTCAGAGTTCCAGATCGGTCAATATTCTGTTCATATAAGGATATGTGCCCTTCTGGGATCCCGAGAATGCTCGAGCTGAAAGATCCGCTTATATTACGTCGATTATTATAATATGAGGAGCCACTATAAAATACAAAGGATACTTTTGGATACGTCTTTACAAGATTGGTGATCTTGTCGCTGTCTTTAAATTTATAAAAATAAGACATTTCATGCTTTAATAATCAAGTCGTACCCTAATAACTACCTCGTCAGTTGGATCTTTTTGGAGAGGTGCCGAAAGCTTGCCGACTGCCAAAAGCTCACTATTACTATTATAGAGACCGACAGAAGTTATGTAAGCTCGTGGCATTTCCTGTGCGTTGGATTTCACGCGAATTTGACTCGCGCTAAGATATGTAGGATTGCTTGAATAATTATATTCATTAAAATTAGCCCGACAGAAGTAAATGGTTGAATTAATCTCTGTGGTATTATTAAAAGAGATATTATGTAATCTGTTCCGGAGAGCATCACAGCATCCAGAAACAGAGGCACTTACTAACAGCTTAGAGACCGTCTCATAGTTAGAGGTGGTGCCGCCGGCGCCGTTGTTTCCAATATAAGAAGCCGCATTTCCATCGAATACGCTTGCTGTTAAGACAGCAATACCTGCTTGATAATAAATTAAACCTACGCCAGTTCCCGCAACAACCGGGGAGGCCGAGGAGGTATAAAGAATCCCGTACTCACCCACAGGCGAGTTAGTACGATAGGCTGTTCGAGCACCATAATCCGATATTGTTTTGACATTTGTGGGATCACTCACGGTGCTCCCAGTAAGAAGCTGGACGGTAAAGGTCTGCTTTTGAATTTCATCTTTTACCAGTAGTCGAGAAAAGTTAATAAAGAAGACGTCTTTGAGCTTGCTGCCGCCGGCCAAATCGCCATCGCGATCAAACTGCCTAATCGAGCCACTCTCATTAAAACCTGCAAGAAGCATAGAAAGTTCATTATAAATATTCAATTTCTGGGCTTCCATCTTCTTGCCGGCCGTGCCGGACAGACTGGACTGAGGCGAAAACCCAGCAGATAAATCAAAAATATGATTAGCTGAAGAGCTTAAAAAGGGATAATCATAGACAGATTGAAACAATTCCTCATTAGGTGTGTAGTTTTTGATATTAAGATCACCATACGTTCCTGACACGAGGGTACCCGTTACAGGTATTGCTTCATGGAGAAGGTCCCGTACTGTCGTAATGTCGTTTGGACCAAGTGGTTTATAGATGCTTGCCATTTTTTATCCCTATATTAAACAATTGCTTTCACGTAGCGAACTGTAACGTCCCTACTATATCCGGTCGTTTCCCCCCGGATATTAATAATACTGTCCAGATAATAATACGTTTGCATCCTACCCAGATTCTCGCCGGACGTCTTTTTGGATCCCAACTTCTTGAATAGTTCGGTGCTACTTCGAAGATTTGTGGATGCGTTTATCTTAAACTGGATCCGCGACCCAAAGGCGCCGCGGACAGCTTTAAGAGCTGGAGTCGGCGTCAGGGGCGTCGCTTGTAAGAACCCAGCGTTCGCAGAGACGAAAGAGTTGTCTGTACTTTCGGTGAGTATATAAGTGGCGATATTGTCGTCGTCAACAAATGCCGGTGAAGGTGAGGATGCAGCCGACGTGCCTCCCCCAGTAGCGCGTATGCTAAGTGGGTTTCCTAAGCGGTTATCGCACCGGATTATGTATTGTGTTTCTCGCAAGTCTGTGGGCATTACAAGTACTTCGGCATTATCAATCCCTTGATCCAGAACAATAGCGCGGCCAGCTTGTTGTGATGGGTCGTTTCCATCTAAGATACCCTCGGCCATTGAGCCGGCTGTAGTTCCTGTACCCAAGATCTTTTGGACGGTTGTGTTATCGACGGCAATAATAAATGTTTTTGCTCCACTTGATAACGTATAAGGGGCAAAGCCGCCTCCCGAATACAGATTAATAACAGGTAACCATAATAAGTGCTGATTGAGTCCAGAAATAAGTTTATATTTTACAGAACCCTGATTGTTTGCAAAAGCTTCCAGGATAGGCGTTCTAAAAATAGAAAGCGCCTGATAGGCCGACGTTTGATTCTTGTCAAAAAGTTCGTAGTTAATTTCGTCATCGCCAAGTGCAAACTTAACAATGTTGAAAGTGCCGTCTCCTTGTGCAAGGCGCTTGCGGCCAGTATCGGTCAAAACGGCGTCTAAAATAATATCGCCGGAGTTATCTAAAAATGCCATAAATTGAATTCCTTATCATTAAATAGTTTTGTTAAACTAATTCTCCTCTGGTAATTTCGGGTTTATCACCGGCTCGACATTGAATTTAATGTTCAAATCGATCATGCGCCCTGTATCAACACCAGTTAGACGTACCTTAAACCCTTCTGTAGTACCCACTTGGAAGACCCCATCATCGGGGCCCACCATACACTCTGGTAGTTCGTCGAGGTTTCCAGCAGAGGGGAGACCGGACGTGGGTACTGTGGCTGTGGAGAGGTTGGTTATATATTTTTGATTCATCGCGGCGTCGATTTCAATATATTTTCTGAATGTTCTAGCTTCTTTTCCAATAGGAAGGGGAACCATCACATAAGGCTCAGATATAAAATACATTCTTCCATTGTCGTCAATCAGTCGGACCTGGATGACACCCGTAGGATTAGAAGGATACATAGCCCAGTCGATCGTTCTAAAACAGTAATAATATGTAACGTTTGGTTCTATCTTATCAATAATGGCCGCGGATGTAACCCTTATCCCTGTTTCGTTGGTGCGACCCTCAATTACGTGTGTCTTTTTCCCGTCAAAATCTCTATATGTAACTGGCTTTGTCGTGGTTCGGAAAACCTCAAACCGAATACGATCGTCATCGCTCCCAAACCGAATAAGATCATCCGGCCGGTTCTGATTCTGTTTAATTTCGTCGAATTTGACAAGGTCCCCATCTGTTATAGGAACCCCGGGAGCTTCGTATTGGATGTTATTTTGGTTTAAAAGTATCTTTACTTTGTTGTTGACACCTTTCGTGGGGTAAAAAATAAAGTCTGGTGGAACCGGGGGAAGGTCATGTACTAAAATTGGCTCGCCATCGTTAAATTCCGCATAAGGAATTTCCACAATTTTCATGCTTTGGCCATTATCAATGGTAACCTCGGCAGTTCCGGCCTGGTCCATATCCCACGGAATTTGAGGTTCAAACCCGTGTGGCCCTGATCGGAATTGCAACACTGTGGGGGAAGCCAGATCCCTCCAATCTGTGGCTGCGACGCCGAAGTAACTGCTCATTCCCCAAAAATAGGTAAAGGATTGATCAGTAGAAAGTGTGAGGGGCGGGGGCGGTGGGGATCCGCCAATGGGTTGCACGCTGATAGGGGCCGGCGGCTGGAAGGCCGGGAAAAGATCCGTGAAACCCGGTGCGAGTTGATTCAGCAGGAACATCACCTGGAGGCGTTGGTTTTTGGTGAGCGTAGCCAAGTGTTTCCGAGAAGCTATCAAGAAACGGCCTGACCCACGCATGGTGGGGGTCCCAAGACCCGCAGACTCGGTTGGTTCAGACCCAGGAAGGGCTGAATCGGCCGGGTCACCTGGTTGTCCATCTCCGAGGTCAGGGACCCCAGAAGAAGCTGGATCCCCTGACGTCAGGAAAGCGAAAGATATGTCAGAGTTACTCAGGTTAAGACCCACCAATAGGTTTCTAATGCTAGCATATTCATAATTTTGGCCCTGGTTGGATGTGTCGTAAGGCGCCTGAGGGCCTACAAATGGGTTATGAAGGCCCAAGGATCCTATGCGCTTCTGCAGTTGCTGTCCATTAGAGTTCATATAATCTAAGTAGAAAGAATACCCTAGGGTGAAGTGAGCCCAGCCAGACCAGTTGTTCCCGCCCTCGCCAGATTCACCGATATAAATACTTGGTTCTTGGGTGGCTACGTGGCCAGCGGCCCAGTCAAACATCTCCATCCAACCCCACGAAGTGGGATTATCTGCCATCTGCATAGCTGGCGTACTGGTGAACTGGCTTCCAAAATACGGCTGTTCATTTCCTACAATAATACCATATTGTTTTAACCACGCGATCCATGGAACGGGATCGTCTACCGAGGCGGTATCGCTGACCTGCATACTTTGGCCCTGATTTATAAGTGAGTCGGTTGGTGAGATCGAAGAAAATTCTACGTCTTGTATCTCCGGTCCGTCGTAGATCATCGGGCACGGGCCGTTGAACCCTAGGGCTGCTTCGGCAATCCGAGATGGATAGGGCGCGGTCACGACGGGAGGATATACTTGAGATAGACCATATTCATATTCATTGCCAAAGACCAATAAATAGGCGTACGCCCTATAAACATATTTCTCACCAAAATAAACCTGTGTATCGTGATAGGAAAGATCCCCACCAACTGCAGGAAGATAAAAGCTCTGAATTGGGTCGGTCGAGACGTCGCCCGCGGGACTAACAGAGTGTTTACAAATTTTGTAAGCAATCGGGTCAGTTTTAGCAGGGATCCCCGAAAGGAGCTGCAAATAATTGCGTGTCCACCCTTGTGATTCCCAAGCGGGATCGTCCCAATTCGTGAACGCTTGTGTGGTGGAATGATTGATCTGAGATTTGTCCGCCAAGAAGGTAATAAAATCAGTGTAAGCCTGTTGAAATCCAATGGGGTTCATGCCATGGGCCCACCCAAATATCGGTTCGCCGGTGGGATTGTTGCCACCTCCGGAGCTTGCGTCTCGTCCTATTATAATGCCCTTAGAATCGACGACACCCCCCCAACTCGTTTGTCCAACCAGACCAGTTGTCCCATGGTTGTCACCGTACTCCTGGTCGGGGTTGGTGTCGCTTACCATTCCAATACCATGTCTTAGAATATTCTTCACATCAATCGTTCTAAGAGACGAATATCCCACCGCACTCCCGGCAGAAACAAAGTCTGAATTCTCGCCTGTGCTCACGGGGGAGCCGGTCCACTCTTCTAAACCATAGATACGCGGTTTGGGGGTTGCAGCATTATCTGGGTTCGTTTGAACCATTGTTGTCATGGCCATGGATTGATATAACTCACCCGCCCACGCACTATCCCACCCGGCCCAGTCGGCCGCGACGTAAACTTTGCCGGAGGGTGGATCCGGGTCAGTACCCAGTGGCTCAGAGGTAAAGTTAAGGATATTCGCTTTCATTATTTCAAACAAGAAATAGTCATAGAAAGCACCGCGCATATAGGTTTCGCGCTGGTCGGGTGCGACGTATATATCAGATAAGGGAGTTTCGTATATGGCGCCATATTGGCGGCCGAGTTCGGATTCCTCGGTATTCGGAAGCGTAAGAGTTATATCAAAAGGAAACAAGGAAGCATGCGCGTTCATGGGTTCAAGAAACTGCATAGCAGCACAAGAAATGCCAACGTGCTCGGTTCTGTCGGCGACTCGATTCAAGCTGGCTGGCGAAATCGACAGCAAGTTAATATATATCTGACTAAGATAATTTTGCGGAGACTCCTGGGATCCCAAAATACTATTAATATAGAGAGTGCTATCGCCCTCATTATCGTAGGACTCATCATATGTAGCCAGCTGAGATATCCAATTGGCTGATGTGTTGTCTGAATAGAGTCCTTTTTGGAAATAACCAAAGGCCCATTCGTCAGTAGACTCGCCCGTTTGTGTGGCTGACAAAACAACATATAAGTTGGGCAATGAGGCCGGCAAGATTCCGCCTGTTGTTGAAGAGAGTTCGGCCAAATAATAATTAATATAATTAAAACGTGGGGATCCCTGATGATCATCAGGTTCAAAATTATAAACTTTTATAAAATGATAGTCTTGTCCGGCGTTGCCACGAGGTGTGACTGTTGAGGGTCCATTAAGGTGCGGAAGAAGCCCGGGCATTTTCGAATTAAGCGCCTGGTAAACATTAGAGTCTTGAAGTTGTATATCATGAGACCCCAACACATACGTTTGCCAAGTTCGATAAAATGGCTTATCAAACAGTCGTTCGAAGTTCGTCGGGACTGCGCTATTATCTGAAATATGGCTCCATCGATGGGCAGATCCGGACACAGTTAGTCTGAGCTGCTCTTGTCCTGGGTACAAATAATGTCCTTGAAGGCCGGGCTGCCACGAGAGGGAATGGTAGCGGCCGCCGTCGATAGTTGTATCCAGCTCTGCGAAAGTATGAGAAGAGCCATGAATCTCAACAACCGTAGCATTATATGGACCAGGTCGAAAGAGGGCAGTCGTCAATAGAGCCAGGTCATCACTATAGGCCGCCTCAGCATAAGCGAGGAAATGCTCGAGCTGGGGTTGCGCGACGGTGTCGTGAGTCAACGACATGTAGTGCCAGTCGTCTATATGAGCACCAATATACATATGGTTGGCCGCGGCCGGAGCGGCTTCGGGAACCGGGGTGGAATCCGTGGACGTGACCGGTATAAAGTCCCACAAATAGCCAAAATCTTGGAAGGCTTTGGTGACTGACCCATTCCATTGTGTGCCTAGACGAAAAGTGTGATAACGGCCGAGAGCTGTTCTGAAATAATCATCCGTGCCCCAACTATATCCCGCCGGCGTGTCGAACGAGCCGGCGGTGGCCACATCATAACCCGGGGCAAGCTCCGTAGCCATGGGATGCTGGCGCTCTTGTTGTACATAGTTCTTGCGGCGTAGCTCCTTCGCTGGCTGGCCGGCTTGTTGAGAGTTTACGTAATATAGGGTTTTACTGCCCACTAGTAACCACCTCCGCCACCACGTCGCGACATTTTCAAAGTACGTCGTGATACATTGGTGGCCGCGGCACGATTGAGTTCTTGTTGAGCAATCGCGCTAACTGGTGTCAATCTGGTCTGTCGGGTGGGCAAGTATTGTGGTCCAACCATTGCGATAGCTTCTTCTTTACGCATCACGAGGTGATAGGGTCCGGTATAACGTCGCCCATTGGGCAACTTATAATCCCTGCCGTAAGTATACAGGTTTTTAGTTTTGTTTTTAGCTTTTTTTCTCCCCTTGGTTGGAGTAGTTGCGAGCCCCGGTTCAATACGGGAATTATAAGACGTATCGGCTAGGAGCGCTCTCGAATATCTACCTGTTATCAAAGCTTTGGGAGACTGTTCGCTGCTGCGTCGAGATGAAGAACGAGCGATTTGCCGCATAGTCTTTTGTGTTTTGCGAGGCACTTTAAGTGTAGAACTAGGTGACACTATAAACATATTGTTGTAAACAGGGCCGGCGATTCCATCAAATTGTTTAAAACTCGAGTCCTTGGTCACCAGGCGGCATAAAAGAGTGGTGCCCGTAGCCAAGAATTGATCAAGCATATCAGACGTAAGGTCCAGCCACGTGGGAGAACGAAGCTGGACACTACTATTTTGAGTCTTAAAGCCCGACAAATATTGACATTTTCGTATCATACCATACTGAAATGCCATACGAGGAAGTTCCTGTGCACGAAGAGGTTTTTGCAGCTCATTAGCATAGTTAAGTTCCTGTTGTGAGGTCACTTCTTTTTCTTTCTTGTTCACCAGTGCATCGATAAAACTGCTTCGTCGTTTTTGACTAGGGCCCGAAGCAGCTTCTTGAAGGGATTGCTGATAAATGGTATCAACCGTATAATTGTTACTCCTGAAAACGTTGCCAGCTGTGATCCCTATCGACTCTGTTTTACCTTGGGCGACGCGTCCAACGAAAAAATCACTTTGAACTAAATTATATAAAACATCTAAATCTAGCTTAGATATTTCCTTTACTCTCGCGGCCGCAGGGTCGCCTTGATCGCGCGCTGCGACAAAGTTCCCTAGGGAGTCAGACCCTTTTCGATTGATCACAAAAGGAGATTCCTCTGACAGCTTGGCGGCTGCGTCGAGATGTGCGGCGCCGCTTCCGGGATAAGAGAGGGCAACGTCAGTAGAAACAATCCCCGCAAACATATTGGTGCTGGCAGGGGATGGAGGCTCACAGTCCGGAGCGATGGTTTCTTTCTCTATTTCAATTTCGCAATTGTTAGTGCCCATCATTGTGATTAAGTTGGACAAGAGCTGTATTCGATCATCGGAAATTCCCATCGGCGCGGCGGGGGCCTTCCGGGCGGCAAAATCCGGGGGAGAACTCTTTACTAAATTAGCTGTTGCTAATAAGACTGCTGCCTGGCGTGTAATTGAAGTTTGCGTTGGCTGCTTAGTATTAAGAACATGACGTTGGTCCCCCATTTTAAGAAAGTTGGGGGTTAGATAAGCTACTGTATTCTTATTGATATTAATGGTTCCTTTGCCGGCTTGGGCAACGACGCCACTAGATGTTTTCGAGGCTTCGGCGACAAGCAGATCTTGCATCTTTTTATAATTAATTACTTTAAAGGGATCGATCGTGGTGGACTTGAAATCTTTCTTACTCGTCTCAAGATAATCATATCCGAAATCTAGAAAGTCATCGGCGTCTACGAATTCATTGAAATAAAATCTTAATTTTAATATGCGAGTCTGGGCGCCGATACTAGAAGCAGATGTTTCTACGATCGATGGATCTCCATTGCTTCTTTGATTTGACGTAATTAAAAACGTGTTTATTTGAGCTGCCAAGTCTACTAAAAGTTTTTGCAGCCTTAAAACCCCATCCGGACCGTTTATTATCACGTCAGTTAAATTAATCAGTTCTTTTTTTAAAGCCTCTACACTTAAAGACGAATTAAAAGCTTTTAGGGCGGAGAGATATGAATTTATGGCCGAGCTGCCCACCCGCGTTATACGGCGGGCGCTAAATGCGGCGAGACAAGCATCAGTAAGTCGTTTAGAGGCTGAATTATAATTTTGGGGGGTACGCATCTTTTCGTAAAATGCACCCAATCTTTTAATTTGCGTAAAAAGACCCAATTTAGGGTTGTGTAAAATATCTCTTATCTTGTCGGCTGTATGATCTACCATGGTAAATTCAATTCCATAAGAATAAATCCCGTATGTGACGTCATTAAATGATGCATCAGTTGCCGCTAGCATAAGAACGTCTGGGCCTCCGCCGAGGTCGACATAAGTTGCTTCATATTTCAGTCTTACTTCGGTGGTATCAAAATCTTTGCTAGCTCCGCCGCCGCCCGTTAATTGACTAATTGGGCGATCATTAACTACTCGTTTTCTTAAAAATCGCGCGGAGGTAATTGAAAATGAGCTAAGAACTTCTTGTTTGTTGTTTATCAGGTGGGAGAACAGACCATTATTTTTAAAATACTCGTATCTATTAAAAGCAAATAGAAGACCCACATTGTTGTCTTCAAGTTTTGAAGTGTAAAGAGGAGAAAAATATGTAGTAGTTTGTTGTTTAAGCTTGTTGTGTAGCTCGGCCGGGGTTCGAGTGTGACTATTAAGTAAATAAAATTTCTCTAAGGTAGAGCGGATCGATGGTGCTATGGGCAAAGCGGATGACGTCTCGTCAATTATTTTTGTATTAGGTACGCTTTGAGGATGTAGCTCGATACCCGAGCCGTCGGCTGCAAACCATTTATTATTAAATTGCTGAGTGGCGGGGCCCAAGAAAGCTGCCGTTTTACCCTTATCTGTGTAGAGGACCACAGCCGTCGAGGGCACCTTACCATTCTCGCGAGCAGTGACAGTATCAAACGACAGCAGTCTTATGGACTGACGCATGCCAGATGAGGCTAAATAAATCCCCGCAAATATAGCCATATCTTCATCTATTTTGTAAGGTACTTCTATCTGAAAGGTACGGGGGGTGGAGGTCACCCCATCGTGGGCAGAAGCGGAGGAATTTGGGTTATTAAGGAGCGTCAGGCTCCTTTTTTCAAGATATATCCCGGTCCCCACTTTTTTCTTTTTTAAATAGGGAATGATAGCTCCATTCATGGAATAAATTTGTTGACACATTCCTTGGCCAAATACCGCGGCCGCGAAGATATTCAAGGTATACCCAGCGCTGTCCGGGCGCCAATGAGCCTGCAACTCACCAAAGAGCACATCTACATTTACCGTGATTTTGGTCGAGGCGCCGTCAGTATTAAGTCTCACTTGACTAATATTGGCAGCTATTTTATTGTTTCCTATTTCTACCCGCATTAATCACAAACCTCCGGATCCATTTCATAGATATCTCTAATCAAGAATTCCTTAGTGCTAATAACATTGGCGACGTTAGCGTCAGTTTGTAATTCGTTAAATGTGATCAAATTATTATCTTTAAGGGTATTATCTTGAATCTCACGATCTAGATTAATAGAAAGAAACTTTTCTACATGTAAACTGGTGTATGGGGCCGAAGCCGTGGCAAACAATAAGAGATCCAAAGTTCCCGGAGCTGGGCCCTCGGTACCTGAGGCACTCTTACTATGAAAAATTTGCACTGAAAAATTCTCTTTTTTATACATTGTGTTCATTTCTTGAACATCTAAAATAATCTTGCCATCTACCAGGTGGAAAAACGTACCATCTGTAAAAAGTTCGGACGCAATATTTGTAACCTGGTCAGTCAGTATTTCATTAGGCACATTGTGAAGCTCCGGAGCTGGGGCGGGGAATCCTTCTGAACTGAAATTCATACTCTCTGCTGTCGACAGCATCGCCGGGGATCCATACCCCGTTAGTTTGTCTACATATACTTGATAATTAAGCGTTATATTAATTTGAGGAATCTGTTCGTATAGTTGACCATCGAGACTGGGTTGTGCTCCTGCTCGGCGTTTTATGAGATAGTCTTTGCTGTTTTCAAAAGCGCCCCGAAGAACATTAATGTTCCACGCAGGATATTTATAAGAGGAAAGTTCAGATGTTCCCAGGGGCATTGTTAAAAACGGAAAATCATCTGCTTTCTTGTGCGCGATTTCCTGACTATAAATTGCATCTGTGTAAGTATCTTGCACCACCATTCCTGCCATATCAACTGCAGTTCCGTAAAGGTTTCCTATAGTGGTTCGAATTGTCTGATGGATTTCATTAATAGTAGTTTCTACTCCCAACGCAGAGACAGGGGCGCGGACGTACGGAGTCTTCTCTTGAATACGCGGTTCGATTTTGCTTTGCCCCTCCGTTGTTTGTGAGGCCCAGCGGGAATCATATAAAATATCATCATCAAAAAACGCATAATACTTTGCATCTAAGAGTCCCACAGACAATAAGTGGGCCCCATAAGATGTTAACACAATCTCTAAGACATCTTCTTTGGCATCAAAAAATTCCATTACCTTCCTTATCTTCCCCTATTTAAGTTTGGGCACGTCGCCCACGACGTCCGGAGTGCTGGGGGCGGCGGCTGTAATAGTGCCCGGTGAACAATCTGGAAGTGTTGCATCATATTTAATTGCTTCATCAATCTTAACTAGTTCTACAATAGATAACCAATCATTTGGCCAGTTATACGTATAACGATTTCTTATAGTAATATTGGGATCCTGCGGTACCACTATGGGGTCGTCGCAGATATCTTTTATTACCTGTGTGTGATAGCGGTCACGGAACTTCTCAAAAGAATTGGCCGCGCGTTGTTTCACTTTGAATACAAGCCAACGCAAATCTTCACGCAGCTTTCGAGTCGTTTTATTAATAAGTTGTCGAGCAGCTATGGGATGAATATCGCTTCGCATACCATACTCAAAAATCGCATTACACTCCCCAGAAGGGTCTCTAAATTTCTTAGGTAGAACGTTTTGCCAGATGTCGGCCAAGTCGCGGCGATCCAAGTCTATGTGGAATTCGAATACATACATAGCAACGGGATCCACAGAGGGATTTGTAACAAAATCAAATAATGGCGGGAAGATATAATCCTTCATTTGCTGAGTGAGTGTCGGTGTGGCCACAGCACTCTTGGGAAGCTTGAAGAATTTTCGGCGCCCATCTTTGGCCAGAATAAACGGTACAGCAACAATTCCCTCTTTTACTCTCAGTTCTTCTTTTACAACTCCAAGTCGTTTCTCAACACCCTCTTCAAACCCTACCAATTTGGCCAATGATTTGGGAGACTTAACTACCCCTACATGAAAATCTGAGGAACTTACATGTGTAGGCGTCGTAATAGACGCAAAAATACCCTGATTTCTCAATGGGATAGACCCATACTGATGCCACATACCATGACTGGCGATTTCGAGATGGCAGCCGGCTGCAATTGGAGTTGTGGCAGCTGCGGGTATTGCATAAGAGGCGGTAGGTGTGAAATTCAGTACCGGGCACTCCCACTTCGGGGCTATCTCCCAGACAAAAGAGGTTTCGCTAGTGCCGGGTACCTGAGCGGGACGTGCATTAGTGAGAGCAAAACTTTCGGATATCTGCTGAGCAAACCATGACCCAATAGCCTTCGTACTGTAAGTTTCCGATTCTAAATCTCGATCATAAATAAACTTAGCATTGCTTAACAGGGTGCCCAGGCTTTGGCGGCCGCCATAAGAAGCGCTCGTAAGAATTGTTACACTACTCTTGCCATAAAAATACGAAGGCAAATTAGGCGCTAGCGACGCTGAATATAAGTACTGACTTTCCCCGTTTACGCCCAAACTCATACCGCCCGAGGCATAGTAAGAGGCTGACGCCACTAATGATTGAATGTTCTGATTACCGGCTGAGCCTGTCCCCAGATTGACAATACTTATGGCTGCGGTCCGAGAAGAGCCACCTCCCATTAAACTAGCAGTAACATTTAAATCTCCGGGGGACCCGGGCGGCGACACAGAATTAATGGAATCTACAAAGTTTTGTGCCGTGGCCACGGCATTAGAAGCCGTGAGAGCAACATAGGTTTTGTGAACAAAAGGTGGTGAACTCGCTGTTAAAATGAACTGATGTAATGTTGAGGCTCCGTCCGTTCCTCCATCCTTAATGATAAACCAATCTCCATCGCTGAGGCTATAGACAGGGTTGGTACCGCTGGACATACCGCCGACCTTATAATATCCATTCCCATTGGACGACGTCGCGGCGGTAATGGCAATATTACCAATTGAACCGGTTCCGAGGTTAACAATATTGACTCGGGCTGAGTCGGCTGTGGCGCCATCTGCAAGGGATGCAACAACATTAAGTTCAACGAGATTAATGTGACTCACTAAATTGATAGCTGTTTCGGATGCGTCGAGGGGGTTAAACTCAAAATCATCATCGAACCCACATGTACCGCCGCCTGATGCAGTCATTGCAAAAGTAACTGTAAAGGGGGAACCGGACGTGCCGCCATCCGCAATTGTCCACCTATCGCAAGCAGTTTGTGTATAGGTGCCGTTTGTGCCTCCTCCAAATCCTCCAAGAGTCCATTCGCCATGGAAATGGCGAAGGGGCGTATTTCCCGTAGTACCCGTGGCGCTCTGTGTTAGGTGAAATCTACTAGCGCCAGCTGGGTAGGTTACTTCACCTCCATCGATAGTGACAAAATTACATAGATGAATCGCTGTCGCTAGATTTTCTGCATCCGTCCTGGAATCTCCGGTGCGCTCTACCTCGATAGGGTCGGTTTCACCATCATAAGATCCCGTAAAGATAAAACGATAAACAGTGCCGGTGGAGCCAGTAAGGCCGAACTGGACCCCGGCATCCATGCCCCCGCCCAGGAGCACTGAGCCAGTGGCCTTAATCCCTCCAAAGCTGCTTGCCGTAAGTTCGATATAGCCAGTCGCAGCGGCTCCACTTACTACTATGCTACTAGTGAGTTCAATATATCCCATGGCCGCTGAACCTGTTATTACTACGGCGCTGCCGCTATCTAAAACGAATGGGGCCCCGAAAGCACTGGCTCGGTTATACATCTCAAATGATGTGCGATCTGCCCGTAAATCATCTCCCAAAGTACGATTTAAATTAAAAGTTAATGCATAATAGTCGCCGGCCTTAACCTTTTGACTAAATTGATCCTCACGACGAGATTGGAAAACGGGGCGTGATTTATCATCAATAAACCAATTTAAAGTGGAAGCCAAAAACTGATCCATAGCGGCGTTATAAAGTCCAGATTTAGACTGATCTCCATTCCAGCGTATGCGATTGTGAGTCGATGCTCCGCCGGCTGAAGCCGAGAGGCTAGCAGAAGCAATTCCATTATCATAGATATAGCCTGCGTGCGTGCCCGAACCGCTTACACCAAGGAAACTTAAATATGCCTGAGGCTTGTACAGCGCTTCGAATGGCATTCGTTGGAAATTATAAAAATTCTTATTAGGGTCTTGTGACGCCGAAAGTAAGCTTTGGCGCCCATAATTCACTATTCCTTCGGGGAGCGATGTATTGGCACAGTTAACAGCAGGGGCCGCGGCAAGTCGGGGGTCACTAATATCCGGGAAAGTTTTACCCGAAAGATCGTTGCCGACACAAACATGGGAACCCACCGCCACACCCGATTTAACCGAGTTTAATAGAAGTGCTTGCCATGGCTCAACCATGGCGCGCCACGCAGAGGGTGTAGAGGTTTTAGAGCCATCGGGAGCCCGGCCGATGAGGAGGGTGTTCTCTCCTACTGATTGAGAGAAGAGAGTGGCCAACTTAAGTGCATATTGAGCAGGATAGAATCCTTCATAAGTGAGCGGCTTTATAATGGCCGTACACAGAAGTCCAAACTGTGATTTAGACAACGTCGAATCATCTACAAGTTGCACACCTTCGTAATCGTCGTCGATGAACTTAAAGAACTTCATAAAGTCTGAATTGGCATAGTCTTTAAAGAAGCCAGTTTGAGCCGAATTTTTGTACCGGGAGCCGGTTATCTCAAAAAGATCAGCTATATTATCCACCGATAAGAACCCGCCTTCGTCATTGTAATAATCTTCCAGATGTTCGGAAATCCTAAACTCAGGTACTAGTGAATAATCTTTCCCTACTAGCATAATATTTTTATTATAAATATTATAAGGTTCATGGGGAACATAAGTAATATTAGAAGCTGAAATTTGGAATAAAGCATCCCCTCCCACCACGAGGGGAGCCTTCCCCCCTCCATATCCAACAGGGACGCGCCATGCATAAGTAACAGCAGCCGTAATTTCATTTTGTCCGGGGAAACCGTAACGACTATAATTATTTTGTAGTTCGCCGGCGCCGCGTGAGTGTCGGCCCAGGATGGGGGCCGATGAGCGGAACGAGGGGTGTGCATCAAGCGGCCACACACTTTGGCTTATCCTGACGTGGCCTTGGGAATTGCGACTTGTGCGGCCGGCCTTGACGGCAGCTTGTGTTCTAGCTTGACGTTGATCATACCAATAATTGGTAATACTAAAGTTTTCCCTTATAAATGTACGACCCAAATAAGAATTATAGGCGGCCGGATAAACTCGCTGTCGATAAAGAGCAGATATATTAGAAAGACTTTCGCTTAAATAGCCGTCATTGGTGCTCTTAAAAATAAGGTTATTAATTCGATTAATATAAAGATCAGCAGAATCAAACTCGGGACTCGTTTCTAATAATTTATCCAGTTCATAGGTAGCATAATTTATAATCTTATTCCCGTAAGTATTCGTAAGCTTAATATTATTCGTCCTCGTCCCGACTGTTTCAGCCCGGTCGCCGGCATTAATTAAGTCCTGCACCCCTTCGGTAAAATATGTCACGCGCATGCAATGTTCGAGAGGGTACTCTTCTGAATAAACAGCAGGTTCAGTAAACTGTTTTAGCGCGTTACCCTTTGCAGACTGAATATAAGTATCGTACGCGGTCTTAGTGCGGACGGATATAATATTATTGTCCTGATTATATCGACTAATGGGATGTTGGGCAGTGCGGATCTGTTTCCATGAAGGCCAGCCGTAGGGGCCGTTTCTTAGAAGCATTAAGGAATTAAAGATATCTACCTTTGTCATCCGGCCGACGGCCGTATTACGATAAACAGTTGTACCCTGAGAAAGAGGGTAGCCCAGCGTATTGGCCGACGCTGTCAGTGGGTCATAAAGATAAATGTTGAGATCATCAAAGTTAACCGGGAGCTTCCCAATTATGCTCTCATCATCAGCGACCTCATCTGTAACAGAGCCGCTTAACAAAGGAAGCGTAGGAAGGAAATAGCCTCCGCTTAAATGAGAGTATCCAAAAATGGCTCGGCCGGGTGCGATTGAGGCGGTTACCCAACTATAACCTTGGGTTGATCTCGGAATGGGATGATGAACATACCAATTGTCATACCAAGATGCTGTTACTAGGGTACCTCCCGCAATTGCCTTAAGTCGCTTTCGGGGGTTCCGATTTACTTTGTGCCACGACCCAGAGAACCGCGGGGGCGCGAGAGTGCCAAAGATGGCGTCAAGTCCGTATTGTCCACAGTGTAAGGTTTGAAGCTGCCGCAATCCTCGTGGACGATTAATTTGATCAACCACTCGGATACTATCTGTAAGGGAACTATCATAGTTAGAACTTGATCGGCCGTGGTCCAACACTCCCAAGTTGCGATAGGGGAGTGCGTTATAAACTGATTTTTCTTCGTGAGCGGGATCTAGGTACCCGCGCGAGGACACCTCGTAAGATGCGGGCGCGGCGAAGCGATTAACTATAACAGTTTCATTAGAATGCGGAGCATCTCGATTTGGGAGAGCAAAGTTATTATCGTTAGCAGTAACCAGGCATGCGACCGGAGAGATATCAACAATAGTGGGTGAATTAACGGCAGATAAATTCGTATTGCCCATCTGATCAATAATGGTAACCACCGAATCACCGGGGCCGTTGCCCATCCTCCACCACATTAAAAGATTAGAAGCAACGCGGGGAGGTCCGTAATCCTTTAAATTTAAAGTCGAATTTTGGTAGATACCTTTTATTTCTTCACCAGTCAGAACGGTATTGTAGAAGGCGGTATCAGAATTATACCCTTCAAAGCAGTTCGCATTCTTATAACCAAGGTATATATCACCATCATATGGGAGAAGATCGTTGGTCGGAGGTCCGGAGGTCATAGTGTGAGCAATCTCTTCTCCATTAAGATAGAACTTCGGCTCATTCGAAGTCGAGTTACCGTCGTAGGTTACAGCAATATGGATCCACTCATTCCCAACAGTTACTGGATCGTCTGATTGCCAGCTTCCGTCTGTACCGGTCCAATAGGCCGCAAAAACCAGCCTGTTGGTTGCGGTTATAGAAACATAGCGATCTACGTCGGTCGAGCTTTCGCCCGCAACAACATAATTAAGTTGGCCCGGGTTTGTAAGATACAGCCAAAAAGACCACGTTTCTTGTTTGTTTGTATTCATCTCGGGAACTAAGTCGGCATCAAACTCATAGAGGTGATAGGGGGCCGTGTCGGAGAGGCTGACGGCTTTA
>Ga0209756_1001615_pt1 | contig 20600 bp, 31 predicted proteins | sample ETNvirenome_6_85_FD_184071 | JGI IMG/M metagenome (GOLD analysis project Ga0209756, IMG submission 184071) | Marine viral communities from the Pacific Ocean - ETNP_6_85 (SPAdes) (version 3) | ecosystem: Environmental > Aquatic > Marine > Oceanic | place: Pacific Ocean | collected 2013-06-19
CATGGGGCACGGTAAAAAAAGATAATAAATAAAAAAAGTTTTATTGGTAGTTTATTAGTTATAAGATTTGTTGTATAATAAGGTAATTAAGAGGGGAAGTATTATGGCAAAAAATAAAACACGAAGATTTAAACGATATAAGAAAAAAAATATATCTCAATTAATAAAGATTATTGCTCGTCAGAATAAAAAACAAGATAAGTTTTTGCAAAAAATTGAAGAGTTAGAGGGGTATCTTAATTTCCTTGAAGAAATATATATAGATGATGAAGGAGATGTTTTAACAACTGGTGCAGTTTTTGAGGCTGACGATGTATTTGAGCAGATTTTGCAAGATCAATTAAATGAAACACAAAAGAATAAGTTAGAAGAAATAAAGAAAGATAAAAAGAAAAAGAATAAGAAACCTAAGTTACATACTATAGATGATATTCTTAAGGTTTTTAAGGATGAGTGACGACGATAAACATATTGTAGAGGAAAGTGACGGTTGGTATTTTTGGGATGAAATCGGCCAAGAGAAATACGGCCCATATAAAGATATAGAAGAGGTCCGTAATATGTTAGATAAATATTGTAAAGAGGTTTTAGATATGTAAAAGAAAGAAGGTTATAAATTATGATATGGTGAAAGAGAATATTTCTCAAATAGTATTGGGGAATTTAGATGGAAGTAACAAGTGCGCATGAAATAGGAAACACTATACAAAATAGTGTAAGTGTTTTGTTGGGTGAGTATGGGTGGATGTTTCTAGCGGCGGTAGCGATATTATTTTTCAAAACTACCATAGAATCTTTAATAGCAGGGTTTATAGTTTTTTTTGGAAATGATTATAATAATGATGACATAATTATATTGGATGGCCGACCCGGGCGAATAGTAAGAGTATCAATGTGGAAGACAACATTTTATCTTTATACTGTTAAAAGAGCCATAGATGGCAAAAACTTTGTATCAGGCGGCACTAAAATGATTGTGGAAAATGAAAAACTAAAAGATTTAAAGTTGGAAAAGCCATTAGAAAATATTGATTTAGATAATGATTGTAACCGTTGTAGTTTTTTGAATGAACCAAGAGAACTAAAATAAGTTGAAAAAAAGTTTTGGGCACATAAAAGAGGCTTGACAAAGCCTCTATAGTTTCTTATATTAAGAAGAATAAGTTTTAAAAAGAAAGAAGGTGTATCATAATCTCATACATCGGCGGCAAAGCCCGCATGAGCGAATGGATCAGTAGCTTTGTTCCAGAGTGTGAAACATATGTTGAAGTATTCGGCGGAGCGTATTGGGTGTATATCAATAGCGACATACACACAAGAGCAGATAAAGTTATTTACAATGACTTTTCGCCTTATATGACTAATCTATTTCGTTGTGCATCAGATCCAAAAACATTCTCAAAGTTTATAGATAAGAAGAATCCACCCTTACAAACCAAAGGAAAACCAGAACTATCACAACCCTGTAAAGATTTCTTCTATGATTGTAAGGAGACACTATTCTATACTGACTATGCTATAAAGAAACTAAGAAATGTTTTAGAGGATAAGAGCATTACAGGGAAACATCGCAAGGCGCTGAATGAAGCATTAACATTCGCTCGCGCAAACCGGCAATGTAATAATAATAATCTAAGAGATGCTTTTGGAGATAAGATCAAGGCAGGCAAAAAAGATCAGGCAGCCGCAATGAAATACGCCTACATCCTTACCTCTGCATTTTCCGGCATAGATCCGGTAGATTCTGAGTTCCAAGATTACAAAGGAAAGTATGGTTCAAAGTTTCAAGCCTTTTATAATCGCCTTACAAGTGAAAAGTTTATACCTAAGTTGAAGAAGATTGAGGCATGTGAGAATCTTTCGTTTGAAGAAGTTATTGCGAAGTATGATTCTCCTACGACTTACTTTTATTGCGATCCGCCCTACTGGAGCACGGAGTTGTATTATAGTTTGCACCGCTTTGGTAGAGAGCAACATTATGAGTTAAGAGATTGCTTGCATAACATGCAGGGTAAGTTTTCACTTTCCTATTATGACTTTACAGAGTTGAGTGATATGTATCCAAAATCTGATTTTACTTGGGAGATGAAAGAGTTCGTGAAACCTGCCGGAGCTACTGCAGGAAATGAGCAAAGCACTGGTGAAGAGGTTTTGATTATGAACTATTGATTATGGAAGAATCACTATTACCCAAAGACAAGCACTTGATGACTTATGGCACCTCTACACTTGATCCGGTTATCAATGTTTCAGACCCAACAGAGTTTAAGAATAGGGTAAAGACGAAGATAGAACAAAAAATCTTTTCTAGAATGGAAGAGCTTAAAAGGGAGTTTGAAAAGTTGGCTGAAGAGTTTAATATTAATAAAATGGTTTTAGAAAGTGAAATACGTATTGAACCCATCGTTGGAGAAATCTATCACCTTTATGAGAATAAAGAAGGAAAAAATCAGTTAAGCATTCTGGAGCCGGAAGATTGGGAAAAGTCTGATAATGACTGGCAAATGAAACATATTTCTTCTGTACGTCTTACGAGCGACGGAATTTGGGAAGAAGCAGTTTAAGGTTTGACTGCTTTTTATTATACTACATTACAAACTTAAACGTTGGAGCTAAGGCTATGAAGACGATAGTAAAAAATGTAATAGAGGAAGATGAGCCCGCTACTTCCTATCTTCGCCGCGTAAAGAATAAAGATGCTTCTCTTCTTGTACGTGAAGGCGAATGGAAATACACTTCTAAACAGCAATGGAAAACTGAAGTTAGAGATTTGAGCAAGAACGAAACTCCTGCCAAACAGAAGAAGACCAAGAAGGATAAAAAGAAATGACACTAATTAGTACTATTGCCATTATCTATGGTGCTTACTTGTTGATTGGCGGCTTGTGGGCCTGGCGATTACATAAGAAGAATGATCTTATTAGTGATTATCCTTATGATGGTGAAATGTGATGTTTGAAGCAATATCTGCGATATTTATTATACTATCGGCGGGCTTAGGAATCGCCCTTTATCGCTCTATAAATAGGTTAGGTTTTTATGAAGACATTTATGGCGATATGTATGGGCGATTATCAGAGCTGCGAGACAACATACAAGGGGTATTGTCGCGAGAAATTTATAGCGATGATCCGGTAATAAGAAGTTTTATTGGTCAATTACAAGAAATAGATTATTATTTACAACAAGTAGACGAGAATTATAGATTTAATACTTTAGGTGAGGATGTAGATGAGTCTTGATAGATTAAAAGAAATAAACTTATTTGAAGGTAAAACCTTAGATGAAATATTTAAGGTGATTTATAGTCAATCTCTTGAAGAGAGAGAAGAGGCTATGAATACTTTTAAAAAGTTTAAAGAGATGGTAGAAGATAAAGAAGATCTTTTTATGTCTGGCGATAAGCCCCATCCGTATTTAGATTCAGCCCATAAAGCCACCGAAAATCTTATCAAGATGATTACTGCCTCTCACAAGTTGCTAGAACTAGAATCAGAATCACAAGATTCGATTAACGCAAATGATATACTTGATTTGTTAGACCAAGAAGGAATTGCTCCAAAGCGATTCATGCCAAAGTCTGATGAAGAAAGTAAAGAAGAACCGACTATTGTTGAGTTTCCAAAACTCAGCGGTAAAAAGGTGTGAACGCGTGGATGTCAGAAAATGTTGATGTAAAAACATTTCCCCTCAAAAGGAGGATATTGTATGAAGAAGTTTATTATGGCGGTTGCTGCAGTCGCAGCACTGCTTTTTAGCACGGCGCCAGCTTTTGCAGGAGCAGAGCTTTCTGTCGATGCTTTTAGTAGACACGTTTGGAGAGGCGCTGCTGGTTCGTCCAGCATTTCTATTCAGCCTACTCTTGACCTTGCAACTGTTGACACCAACATTGGTGCAACTAGCTTAGGTATCTGGGGTCAGATTCCTATTACCGATGGTGATACTGAATATGACATTACTCTCTCACAAGAGATTAATGATTATGGTACAGTTAATATCACCTCTTATTATTATGATGGCCCATTTCTTGAATCGGATAGTCATGACATCGAAGTAGGTGTTGCCGGTTCGGTTGGCGGAGTTGATTTGTTTGTAGGTAGATTTGTTAGCGGCGATGCTGTTAAGGACGATACTTACATTGAACTTGGTTATGAGTTGGATGGATACAATTTCCATGTAGGCGCCGGCGACGGTGGCTATACTACTGATGGCGATAGCTTTCAGTTAGTAAATGTTGGTGTATCTGTAGCAACTGAAGACGGCTATGCCGCTTCTTTTATCTATAACCCAGACTCGGAGACTCCGTTTTTCGTAGTGTCAAAGTCGTGGTAATCTAAAATGGCCGGTGCAGAAAAAGAATATTTACTTGGTTTAGATATATCTACTTTCTGCACCGGTTTTTCTATTTGGAATTTGAGTGAAAATAAGTTTGCAACTGCAGGGCATATCCCTCTTAAGAATGTAAAAGATTTACATAGCAGGGTGGATGCAGTATCTAAAGTTTTAGACGAGCTAAACGATAATACTAATAAAATAACAGAAATAGTAATTGAAGACATCATCACGAAGTTTATTAGTGGCAAAAGTAATATAAAGACTATTATTACTCTTGCCTCTTTTAATGCTATTATACAAAGAAAATGTTATGAGATGCTCGGCAAGCCTCCCACAATGATGAATGTGCTGCGAGCGAGAAACTTGGCTCAATGTAAAGTGCCCCGCGGCACAAACTCTAAAAACTTCATCCTGCGGCGAGTCTGCGAACTGCATCCAGAAGTAAAAGAGCTTCTACCTATGATGAAGACGAAACCGGAGTTTGCGAAGGAAAGCTGGGATATTGCCGATGCCATCGTTGTAACAAGAGCAAGAGCAGCAGAAATAAACCCACCACAACTTGAGTTAGAAGTAGCTCCACCAGAGCCAGACCCCAGCGAACTGTTGCCTTTTTGATATGATATTTGATAGAAATAGGCTGACGATAAAAAAGTTAGATGAAAGAAAGTCTAAGACTTCTTATAATCCTATGGGGGTTATACCAGAGCTGAAAACTAAAGAGCAGCTTGTGTTCATTGATGAACTCGCAGATGAAATAAAGAAGAAGAAAAAAGTAGTTATAGGTTTTGGAGCACACTTTATAAAGAACAAATGCCATCGGCATTTGATTGAGTTAATGAAGTATGATTATATTGCTCACGTAATCACTAACGGAGCTTCAACTATACATGATTTTGAGTTTGGATATCACGGCAAAACCGAAGAAGATGTTAGAGAAAACTTGGCCAATGGAACTTTTGGATTGTGGGAAACTGGCGAACATATAAATAAGGCTATTAACTTTTATTGTTATCGCGGTTACGGCACAGCAATAGGTAAATACATAGATGAAGAAAGAGACAAGTCTTCTGTGTGGCCTGGCAGTTGTGTAAGCTTGGCCTGGCATTGTTATAAAAAAGATATACCTTTAAGCGTATGTACGAGTATTGGTCATGATATTATTTATGAGCATCCTAAGTGTGATGGAGCAAGCATAGGTCAGGCTTCCTATATTGATTTTTTGAAGTTAGCACACACAATGGAGGGCATAGAAGATGCAGTATTTCTCTGCGTCGGCTCAGCAATTACAGTTCCAATGGTTGTCGAAAAAGCTTATGCGATGGCTAAGAACGTGGCCCCCAACACTGGTCATAATTGCAGTTGTTATGTTGTGGACTTGTTTACTGATGACGGCGAATGGAATGAAGGAGAGCCGCCGCAAGATAGTCCATCCTATTATAACCGCCCAATGAAAACTTTTAATCGAATGTTTCCCGGCGAATGTAAATATATGCAGTTAGACAATCGGCAGTTAATGTATCATTTAAATGAAAAAATTGCCAATGATATTTTGACATCTTTCAATTAATTGCTTATATTATAGGTAAGAAGTATTAAGAAAGGTTATTTAATGACTAAACTGGATGTCTTGTCGCAACATTTGGGCAACTATAAACTGATGGCTGGTGGGAATTATTATTTCGCGTGCCCGTCTTGTCATCATCATAATAACAAACTCACTGTTAATATAGAAAAGTCACTCTGGAATTGTTTCCATTGTGAAGTCAAGGGAAAATCTTTTCTTTATCTTCTCAAGCTGGCTGGTGTATCAAACCCCAACCAATATAAGAAAATTTTTAATGAAGAGCAGAAAAAGAATTTAGATGACATCGACAATATGTTTGGTGAGCATCTTAAAGAAAGAGTGCCACCCAAGTTAATTCTGCCCAAAGGATATGAAAGCCTTTTCAGAAATATAGAAAAAGTATTTTACAAACCAGCAGTGGAGTATCTGCACAATAGAAGTGTAACCAAAGAAGATATATTAAAGTATGATATTCATTATAGTGTAAGTGATCAACGAGTATTATTCCCATCATATGATAGAGATCATAACTTAAATTATTATGTGGCACGTAGTATTCAGTCGTTTGAGAAATATAAATATAAGAATGCTATGGCATCAAAAAGAGAAGTGATTTTTAATGAACATTTAATAGAGTGGGACGCGCCGGTATATATTGTGGAGGGAATATTTGATGCTATATTGTCGCGTAAGAACGCTGTTCCGATTCTTGGAAGTAATGTAGGTAAAGGTTCGTTGTTGTTTAAGAGGTTGTTACAGAATCATACAGAGGTTATTATTGCGTTGGATGCAGACGCTAAAAAGAAAATGTTTAAAATGATTAATGAATTAGTTAAATATAATATTCCCGTTACGTATGTGGATTGGAAGAGCGAGGAAAGAGATATAGCTGAAATGGGGTCAGAGAAGTTTGAAGAGATAGTAACAAGCGGAAGCGTAAAAAGTTTTACGTTTGAAGATCAAATAAAAGAAAGGTTGTTTAATTAATGCTGATAGCACATCTGAGTGATATACATATTCGGAAAACAAGAAGGCATGAAGAATATAAAATAGTTTTAGATAATCTAATCTCTAGTTTAGAAGCACTTACTGTAGATAGAATTGTTTTAGCTGGAGATTTATTGCATAATAAGACAGACCTTTCTCCAGAGGCTGTGGATTTAGCCAGTCAATATCTAGATGCCTTAAGTGATATTGCCCCTATTGATTTAATATTAGGTAATCACGACTGTGTTATTAACCAACATAATCGACTGGATAGTTTATCTCCTATTGTGAAGTTGCTGAAGAAGAAGGGCAAGGATATAAATTTTTATATTGATAGTGAGATGGTTGAGGTTAATGATAAGTTGGTGTATGGTGTTTTTGCACAACAGCATACGAAACATCAGTGGCCAATTGAGTTTGAAAGAGAAGAAGGTAAGAAGTATGTGGCACTTTATCATGGTCCGGTAGATGGAAGTAGAACCAGTGCAAGCTATCGAATAGAGTCTGATGTAGATAAAAGCATTTTTCGCAACTATGATTTTGGAATGTTGGGCGACATTCACTCTCGTCAAGCGATGGTGTTAGATAAAAACGGTAAGGTAAAGGTTGCTTATTCCGGTTCATTGATCCAGCAAAACTTTGGTGAAGAAGTAGAGAAAGGTTTTCTTCTTTGGGATTTAGATACAAAGAAATGCACCTTTATACAAATAGCAAATGATTGGGGTTTTAAAAGTTTTCGGTTAGACGAAGACGCTATAAACAACATCGACAACATAGAGTTTGATCTACCCGCAAAGCCGTATGTGCGTATTCTTCTCAGCTCTAATGATTACAACGTAACTACTGCGAAGCATGTAGAGTCGGTAATAAGAAGTAAGTATAAGCCTGAAAGCTTATTTATCGAAGTAGATATACATGAAGGAGTAGGTGATTTATCTTTGTCGGAAACTCCTGAAAATGTTACTGATTTAGAAACACAACAAGATTTGCTACAGCAATACTTTGCTAAACGTCCAACGGTTTCGGAACAAGAAGTAGAGGAAATACTTTCTATCCATAAGGATTTTTATGATACGTGTGCTAGTGAAGAGTATGATACGTATAAGGGTAGAAAGTGGGTGATCCATAAAGTAATGTTTGATAATGTGTTTTCCTATGGACCTAACAACATTATTAATTTTGATAAACTTAAAGGTCTAACCGGCATCTTCTCTGCTAATGCTTCTGGTAAGTCAAGCATTTTATATGCAATTCTACAAGGATTTTTTAATAGTAGCAACAGAACTGGTGGAAGGAATGTAGCGGATGTTATTCATAAAAATAAAGATGAAGGTAGTATAGAGATAGAGTTTTCAGTAGATAATAAACGATATATAATTGAAAGAAAGTTTAAGAGAAATAAAAGAAATCCAAATCGTGCTAATAATAAAGTAGAGTTGTTTCAAATTATTGCTGGCGATAAAGTTAATATTAGTGGCAACGCTAATGTAAGAGAAACAGAAGCATCTATTCGTAGTTTGTTAGGCTCTTATGAAGAGCATACGATGACTACCTTTAGTCAACAGTTTGATATAACAAGATTTATTGACCACGGTCAAACTAATCGTAAAGAGTTGTTGTCGCGGTTTCTTGGATTAAATGTGATTGATGATTTGCAGAAGTCAATTAAAGAGGAAACATCTTCTACTAAAACACTTCTGCGAGAATATCAAGAGAAAGACTATCCATCTATTCTTAATCAGTTTGAAGAGCATAGAAAAGAAACAGTCGAAAAGATTTCAATAGTGACTGAGGGTAAAGAGAAGATAGACAAATCTTTGGTGAAGAGCAGAAAACAAAAAGAAAAACTAGTTTCTTCTTTATTGCCGGTGTTAGAGAAACTAAGGGATGTGGAATTAATTAAAGATGATATTAAAAAGACACAAAAAAGTGTAGGTGTACTTGAAGAAAACTGGGAGACTAATCAAAATGATAAAGTTGGTTTGATGAGTCGTTCTCAATATCTTACAGATGAAATAAAAAAACTTAATGAAGATATACCTTTTGATGAAAGAAAAAAGATTTATTATGATCACCAAAAAGAAGCTGATGAGCTGCAAACAGAATGGAAGCTAAGAAACCAGATTGCTCGCACTAAGGAAAAACAAATAACGATTTTGAATAAGCATGATTGGTTTGAAACTAATGATACTTGTAAGAAGTGTTCGTTTCTTACGGGAGCTTTTGCTGCAAAGAAGGAGCTTGTTGAGGAGCAGAAGTGGATAGATCATGCTGTGGATGTCATTAGCGAAAACAATAATATTATTTCTTCTTCCACCTTTTTAACAGAAGAAAAAATGTATGAAAGTTATGTTGATGATAAGCAAAGTTTAACTAACAAGTTAGAAAAGTTAGATGTAGTATCAGAAAATATTAAGCTTCAATTAGAGTTAGAGCATAATAAGCTGGTTTCTTTTGAAGAAGAGAAAAAGTCTTATGAGCAAAATGAAGATTCCATTACTCATAATAAGAATCTTAGAATAAAGATTGAAAATAGTGAAGAAGATATTTATGAGGCTGAAGAAGCATTGCGAAAAAACAATGATGAGATAACTAAAAACAATACTCTTTTGGGTCAAATTACTCAGCGTATTACTGACCTAGGTGGGAACATAGAAGTCTTAAAGGAAATCGAAAAGAAGTATGTTTTACATGAGCTTTTGATGGATGCTTTCGGTAGTGATGGCATACCGCTGATGATCATGAATAGGGCAGTGCCGTTGATTAATAAAGAAATAAAAAAGGTCTTATCTAACATTACAAACTTTGAAGTCTTTTTGGAAGTAGATATAGAAGTTCACGACCTTATGATATTTATTGATGACGGCACTTCTAGGCGTAGAGTAGAGTTAGGGTCTGGAATGGAAAAGACCATCACGGCATTGACTATTCGGTCTGCTCTTTCTAACATTAGTCTGTTGCCAACTTGTAATTTGTTCGTTATAGATGAGGGATTCGGCACTTTGGATTCTGAAAATATTAATCATATGAATATGTTATTAGGGTATCTTAAGAGTAAGTTTGAAAGTGTTTTGATTATCTCTCATATAGAAAGTATGCAGGACATTACTAACAATGTTATAAACATAAATAAGAATGAAAAAGGTTATTCAAGTATAAAAATTTTATAGGAGGATGTTATGTGTATTAAAAAAGTAGTAGGGTTTGTTTCGATATTGGTTGCTATTATGGTAGGGGTTGGCGCCAATCTTGAAAATATTATTGATATGCCGTCGATTTTAATTGTATTTGGTTTGACTTTCGGCGGCTTGTTGGCTAGTGGTAGAAACATTATTGACTTTTGTTCTGTGTTGTTTGATAAACACGCCTCACCAGATCAACTGATAGAGACAAGTGAGACAGCGCATGATGCAGGCAACTATGCTATGGCTTCTGGTTTTGTAGGAGTTTTGATTGGTGCTGTACTAATGTTGGCTAATATAGATGATCCGGCAGCCATCGGTCCAGGTCTGGCAATTGCTATCCTTACAGTTCTATATGGAGTTTTTCTTAAGTATTTTATTTTTACTCCTATTAGTCGAGGCTTGGATAAGAGAGCAGAAAAGATATATCTACAGCAGCACGCGGAAGAGGCTGAGAAGTAATGGTAGCACTTAATCTACTAGGTGGGTTAGTCGGGAAGGTTTTGCCTGAAGCTGGCAAAATTATTGATAACCTACATACGTCTACTGAAGAGAAGATGGCTGCTCGTCAGAAGATGGAAGATCTTTTGGTATCTGCAGAACAAGCGGCCCAACAGGAAGTTTCTGCTCGTTGGGATGCTGATATGAAAAGTGATGCATGGCTTCCCAAGAACATTCGTCCGGTGACGCTAATCTTTTTAACCGTATGCTTTGTTATTCTATCTGTATTTGATGGAAACTTAGGAGAATTTAGTATCAGCGAATCTTATGTTCCTGTTTATCAAACATTGTTGATGACGGTGTACGCCGCGTATTTTGCTGGTAGAAGTATTGAGAAGGTAAAAGGTAAGAGCGGCACGGAGAAAAATTAATGAAGAAACTGCTGGTCATGCTATTGATACTCATAATGAGCCCTGTGTGGGGTGATGATTATCTTGTAGAAAAAACACACAATATAGGTTTTACTTTGGGGAGTAGTCATGGGTCCGGCATTCATTATGCTAGACATCACGCAGACGGTTGGGGAATACAAATAACAGGATTTCCCCTATGGGTTCCGGAAGAGCGGATATTGAATGCTGGGTTCGCTACTATCTATAATATTAATAAGGGTAAGAAAGGCAGAGTCTTTGCTTCTTTTGGGCTGGGATATTCTTATCGTAGATCTGAGTGGAATAAGCGGAACTCAAGAACTGGCCGCGATGAAGTGCAGATTGATGAAGGCACTTATTATTTTTTTGGACCTGGCATTGGAATGGAAAGAATTTATGCTAAGAACTTTGCTGCATCTGTGACGGTGCCAGCTTGTATTAGTTTAGGTGGAAAAGAAGGCTTACAGATATTGCCTATACCTAATTTTAGTGTTGGATATACATGGTAAAATATAAAGAGAGAGAAAGGGCTGAAGATGGGAAATAAAACAGTAAAGTATTTCACTGCGTCATGGTGTCCGCCTTGTAAAATGTTTAAGCCGATAATGAAAGAAATTGAAAGAGAAGGGTACTCTATTCAGTTTATTGATATTGATCATGATGAAAATGATTTAACGGAGAAGTATAATATACAATCGGTACCTACTAGTATTATTGAAGAGGACGGCAAAGAAGTAGAAAGATTTGTAGGCACTTTGTCTAAGAAAGAAGTTTTGGAGAAGTTGATATAAAGGAAAATTTATGGAAACGTTAACTGGTTTTATTGCATCTAGTTTTGATATTCTGCATCCCGGTTATGTACTTATGATGAAGGAAGCCCGCGACAATTGCAACTATTTAGTAGTGGGTTTACATGAAAACCCAGTGTGGGAAAGACAGGACAAAAACTCACCTATAATGAGTTTACATGAGAGGTTTCTTGTGTTAAAATCAATAAGATATATAGATGAGATTGCCCCTTATAAGAATGAAAGTGAGCTTCTAAATCTATTAAAGTTTTATAAACCTGACATTCGTTTCTTAGGTTCCGACTATAAAGAGGCATCGCCTCTTAAAATAACAGGTTATAAGTTGTGTAAAAATATTCATTATATAGATAGGTTTCACGACTATAGCTCATCTGTTATTAGAAAAAAGATTTATGAAGCAGAGAAGTATAAAGAAGACATTCAGGAGTTTATAAAAGAAGAGGTTGTTTTATGAAATTTAATTTCTTTGGTTTTGGAAAGGCAGACACGATGGCGGAAAAAATATTTCCATTCCAGTCGGATGGTGCAGGAGCCGTCACAACCGCAGCTTCTGCTGCAGCAGCTAATGAAAAGAATTTAGAAGTATTGCGATATAGCTCTGGAGCAGATAGTACTCTGGGGTTGTTATTTATTAATGACAGTTCTGGTAGAGAATTTTTAGCTTATACTTTGGAAGATGAGTTTAGAGAAGAAAAGGTAAGTGCTGAAACTCGTATCCCCGAAGGGACTTATGATGTTAAGTTGCGTACTACTGGAGGTTTTCATTCCAGATATGCAGCTAAGTTTGGTGATTGGCATAAAGGAATGTTGCACGTACAAGATGTGCCAGGGTTTGAATATATCTTGATTCATACTGGTAACACTGATGAAAACACGATGGGGTGTTTGTTGGTTGCTGACACTTCACAGCAAAATATTACGCAGGATGGTTTCATCGGCGCTTCTGTTAATGCATACAAAAGAATTTATTCTTCCTTAGCGCAATGGTTAGTAGATGGAAATAAATTAACTATTAGTTATATTGATTATGACAACCCTCGCAATTAAAAGAAACTAAAACATATTTATATGAGACAATATATTTTTTTTTAACTGGATAGGAGTATACTGATGGCTCTTGCACCTTTTGAGAGTATTTTATTACAGAAAGTTGGCGAGTCCGGCTCTGACGGAACCACTGACAATGATAGTAGAACATTGCCTGTTTATATAGGTGGCCAAAACTTTAGCATCATTCTTAAAGATGGCGCAGGTGTGCAGGCTGGAATTACAGTACAAGTAAATAATGCTAATTCTATTGATCCTAATAAGGCTCATCACGCTGTTCACCCTCAAGCTTTAGCTAACCAAAGTCAATATAATGTTTTGGTTAATCGAGGAGCTGTTGGAGGTCCCGGTGATCCTTTAAAAGAATCTTCGGCAAGTGCCGCGGATTTCGCTGCTAATTGGGTTGATATGCCAGGTGGGGCAGGAATAGATACAAGTGATGCTTATATAGGTTCTGGTTCATGGAGATGGATCAGACTTACTCATGCCTCTGAATTAAACGCTACTTTAAGTGGTTATGTTTTTGGCGCACAATATCAAGGATTTAGTAATTAAGGAAGAAGATTTCGATGACAGAGGTTCCAAGTGATTTTTTACCAACAAAAAAAGTTAAGTTGTGGCAAACAAATAAAAATACTAAAAAGGATGAAAGTTATTCACCACGAATACCTACCTTTTGTACCGTTATAGATCCTGACACTAATAAGCGGTGCGGTAAGTTTATGAGAAATTGGGATGAAATGTTTTATGAAAAGTATGGAATGTGCGAAGATTGTTATTTGAAGTATAATGCCCATATAGAAGAAGTAAAACAGAAGCTTGATAATGAAGCAGGTGAAGTCGTAAAAGAAGAAAAGTAAATTAATATTTTGGAGATCTTAAGATGATGATGGCCAATCCCGAAGTTTATGTTGTATCACCTAATAGGAATGCTCCTACTAACACATGGAACCCTATTGAAGTGATTGAAAACTTTGTTAGTAAAGTGCCAGAGATGGATGTTAAGTTTGGAGCATGGACTGACGAGCAAGAAGGTCCGTTAACTGTAAGTTTAAAAACTAGTTTAGCTGCTGACCCTCAAACTTATGAACAAGTTGCTATTTCTATGGGTGAAGAGATGGATAATCTTGCACAGCTTATTGGTACAGAATTAAAAAATTATGGGTTTAAACCTGTGATTGATCGTGTTAATATAGATGTAAACCCTGGCATGTATACCTCCGCCGGCCCTAATGCAAATGGCCAGCGTATGATTATGTATACAGTAGAGGGAACTTATACTTTAAAGATGAACAAGGCTCCTGCATTAGCAGCGTTTAGTCCAGAGCCTATATAGATAAAAAATAATAGGAGGTTTTATGCGGGAAGAATTGTTGGAGAAAGCGCAGTATAAGAATCATGAAGAGAGAGAAGAACTAAAGACATATTTTACACAGCCACCCGATATGGATATGACTAAAAAGACTATTGTTTTTAGCACTCCATCGGAAACGGGCACCAGTTTTTTTAGGTTATTTGAGCCGATGAAAGCTTTATGGAAAACCTTTCCAGAAGAAGCTAATTATCTTTATACTGAAAATATCCAACCTAATCATATGAAGATCGCTGACACCATTATTATGCATCGTTGTGGGAACCTTCATTCCCACTTCTTATCTGTTGCACGAATGTGGCCTAGAACAGAGCGGCGCCCTTTTATTATTCATGATGCCGATGATAATGAGTTTAATCTGCCGGATTCTCATCCAATGAAAGAGCTTTGGATGGAAAGTGGTAAAGATAAAATGTCTATTCAGTCTCTTAAACATTCTGATGTTATTACCACTACTACAGAAAAATTAAAGAAGACGTTTGGTAACTTCAATAAAAACGTAGAAATATTTCGCAATCAGTTTGATTGGGATTTGCCTATGTGGAACATGGATAAGAATGAAGTTAGGAAAGAAATGTTGCCTGAATGGTTCCCTACAGACGATAAGATTATTATTGGCTGGGCAGGCTTAACTTCTCACTTTGAAGACATTCGTAGAATGCACTCTATTATAAAGCAAATCCACGATAAGTACCCTAATACTTATTTTGTCTTAGCGGGAATGGCACTTAAAGATAGTCACGTAGAGATTACTGAAGATGAAAAGGGCAACAAGCAGTTTAATGAAGTAGAGATAGAAGATGAGTCGATGCTCTATAAGAACCGTATCCATGAAATATATAATGATTTAGATCCAAAAAGATTTAAAACTTTTGATGCATTGCCTCTTGAAGAGTATGCTAAGTTTAATGCATTGTTTGATATTAGTTTAGCTTATGTTGAGCATAGCGCCTTTTCATCTTGTAAGAGTGAGATTAAAGTTATCGAAGCGTTACACTATGGAGCCATTCCTGTTTTCTCTGAGTATGGGGGATACAAAGATTTTTGGAGAGCCGCTCCGGAGAGAGTAAAGCATAAGAATATGGCCATTAGTGTTCAATCACCTGGACCGTGGATAAAGGCCATTAGTCATTGGGTAGAAAACTTTGAAGAAGGTAAAAAGAGAGCAGCTACTCTTAAAGAATACTCTGATGATATTTATGATATCAATAAGCATTGTGAAGACCGCTTATCGTTTTACTTAGAGAAGAGTGAAGACTTTAAGGAAGCTCAAATTAATATGATAGCTCAATACGTGGATTATTCTGGTGAGTGAGACAATAAAAATATCGGGTGACACCTTTGAGGTTGCCCTTAGTGGGCGTTGTGACGCTGGTGAATGGAGAATGGTAGATGCTGGTAATCAGCTTATCGCTGTTGTTCCTGTAGCTGTTGGTGAAGAACGCTTACAAGAAGTAATGAATGACGAGTATAAAGAATATGAATGGGGTTCGTATTATGCGCGTGGCAATGATGCGTATTGTATAGTGTTAAGAGGCCATACAACGGCAGAGTTTGAGGCTATATTGAATACCATGTAATGGAGAGAGAAATTGGCTACGAAGGAAGAGTTTGTAAAAGTTGTAAAAAAATTGGTAGAAGAAGAGGTTGCTAGACTACTGGGCGAAGATAGCCCAACTATGTTTAGGAAGGTATTAGCCGCCGCTCCAGAGGTAGCTCAAGACGAAGAAGTTGAGGCTGAGGTAACAGAAGGTATGTTACCGGGCGCAGGTGGCTTTAAAAAGAGATTACGTAAGCAAGGTGGTAAGCTCGTAGTTGTTAAGAAGAGAAAGAAGAAACTTCCGATGCACTTAAGAGCTATTAAACCGACACAAGCGAAAAGAATCGCACGCAAGTCTGCCATTAAACGTAAAGGTAAGCAAGCTCGCATTACAAAGAAAGCTACTAAAACCACCAAGAAGGGTAGAGCTAGAGGGCTATACAAGGTGAAGTAAAATGAATGATAGATTGATTTGTGGGGTGTGCAACGGCGAAAAGGTAATTAGGAAGCCGATAGCTAATTTGGTTAAGGTAGATATTTGCCCTAAGTGTAATGGTACAGGAAGTTTGATGAGTGAAAATGATTGGCGGAAGAAGAATAGTAAAAAATTAATTAAGGGATAAAAAAGGAGAGAGGTGAACTTAAAGAAAGTAAAATATTTTCTTTATAGTTTAGTAATAGTTTGCTGTTTGTCGCAGGAGGCGCCATTCAGAACAAGGAGCTTAAAAGCTACAAACACTATAGTTAATATTTATAAGCAAACAGGACGAACAAACACAGATAAGAATATGGGCGATTTATTTGTGAGATTTTTATTGTATTAATAATTGGGGGTGAAATAGAATCGACTGGTATGTAAGTTAGATTAAGGCAAGTGAGAGAAAGTATATTAACTCTCTAAAAAGTGTATGCAAAACATTAACTGCCGAAGAAGAGACAGTTTATAAGATGGCGGCTTAGGCCGCCTTCCGATTGCTTAACAACAACTTTATTCTTTTCATAGTTATTCAATCGTCATTTGTAAAAGAAGCATTGTCCGTAGTATTAGTGTAAGTTAAACTTGTATATCCTTAACTAGTTTGTGTAAACAGGACTTGGGATGCGAAGCCCAACACCTCCACCATATTTGATTTTCAAGGTAAAGAAGCAAAAAGCGAAGATCCCAATTTCCGGGCCGCCTCACTTTTTGCCTATACGAAGTTTTTTTGGTTTGATAAGGGAGTAATATAATGGATAGTGCGTTAGAAGGTATATTCCAGTCCATTTATTCAGCAGTAACGGAGAGCCAGAACACGATAGAGCAGCATTATTTAGGTGAAGTCATTGAGGACTATTTCGAGAAAGACGGAACGCCTAAAATGATTGTTGCCAAATTGCCTGGTGGAAACGGCGAATTAAAAGAAGTCCACATTCCTGCCATTACTTTAGTGCCGCATCAAGGCATACTTATTGATGAGGTAGAGGTGGAAATGAAGGTAAAACTTTCTGGTAGTGATGACGAGAAAGACACCAAGGCAAAAAAACAAGGCAAAATAAGAAAAATTATTACAGATTTTAGTAACCGTGAAGGCGGTAAAGAACTGGCTACCATAAGAGTTAAGTTTAAGGGCTCTGATCCACCCGAAGGATTAGCGCGTATAAAAGATAATTTAATAAAGTTCATACCTACGTAGGAGATAAGTTATGGCAATTGCAGATGCATTTGTAGGTTTACCAATTGAAAGTTTGATTTTAGATCCGCTGCTTTCTGCCGCTAAGGGTCAAGCGGCACTCGCTCAAGTGACGTTGGATTTTGTAGAGGCTTTAGCGTTTGAAGAAAATGATGGTAAGAGTAACTCACGAAAGACAAAGCTATTAGATATTGATTTAGATAGGTTGGCTAATAAGCCTGATGGAACAATGACCAATCTTAGTCAAAAGGTGCAAATGCCTTTGCTTCCTTTGGTTACTATTCCTAACTTTAGTTTAGACACTATGGAAATTGATTTTATGATGGAAATCAAAACCAGCGAAAGTTCGTCTACTAAGGATAGTAGTGAAAGCACTAGCTCTTCGTCAGTAGGTACTGATACAAAAGCAGAGGTATCGTTTGGGTTCTGGGGTGTAAAGGGCTCAGCTTCCACTTCTGTACAAACAGAAAATAAATCAAGTGGTACTGTTGCTAGTAGCAAAGATACGCAACGGAGTTCAGATCAAAGTGCCAAGTATCACATCAATGTTAAGGCAAAACAGAATGAGCCCGCTGAAGGTATGGCTAAGTTTACGCAGATTCTTTCTAGTATTATTGAACCCATCACGGTTTCGGGCGGAGAAGCTCCGGCAGAACCTGCATAGTGAATGAGTAAAGTTTCTGCAATAATTCCTACGTTATGGAAAGCAAAAGAGTTTACGGATCATTTAGTTGATGTATTGGTAGAGGATAAATCTGTGGGTGAAATTATTATTATAGATAATGCGCCTACAGATTTTTTTTATGATAATAAAAAGGTTGTTACATTAAAACAAGAAGAAAACATCTATGTAAATCCTTCGTGGAATTTAGGTGTTGAAGAATCTGATTACAATAAGTTTATAATTCTTAATGATGATATTATTATACCATATAACTTTGTTTCTCAATTAGAAAATCTTTTAACACCAGACAAAGGAATCATTGGTATAGATAAACCAAGTGTTATTAGGGTAGCTGATTGTAGTAGTGAAAATATCACGTTTTTAGATAGAGAAATCGCTCTAAAATCCATTGTAATGAGAGATTGGGGTTATGGTATAGTGATGGCTGGACACAAGGAATCATACCATAAAATACCCGAAAAACTACGTATTTGGTATGGCGATGACTATTTGGTACAGATGAATAATGAGCAAGGAAAAGTTAATTACGTAATTGATGATGTACCAATATTTACTATGATGAGCACCACTTCTGATTTAGAAGAGTTTAATGAAGTAAAAAATGTAGATACTTTAATGTATGATAGAATGAAAGGAAGTTTAGATGGCAAAAGTAAAGACAACACTTAATAAAGAAACACCCGAAAAGGATGATGGCACTATTACTAGAGAAGAGGCTAAGACCCCTAAAGCTCCACCGACGCCTAAAGCTAGTGATGTAGAAAAGACAGAATCTTTTACTGCACCTTTTAAGAATGACGCTCACGCTGCAGCTGATTATTTTGTGAGTGGTAAGGATGAAGTCAAAGAAGAAATAAGTAGAGAGGAAAGTAGCACAAATGACGGTGATGTTAAAGTAACAGTAACCTATAAGTAAAATGTAACGAGGCTGAATGAAAAAGTTTTTAGCTATTACACCATATTTTGGTGGGGTATCTAGTGCCCCTCGACAAACCGAGTTAGATAATGTTTTAAGATATTTTGAGCATACTTACAATAGCTTAAAACCTTTTATGACTAAATTAATTGTAGGGGTTTATAATGAAACTGACTATAATACTTTAAGGCCATTCCAATTAAATTCTGATATAGAAGTAAGACTAGTTTTAAATGCTGATGGTGGCGAAATAGACCCTATCTTTTTGCCTGCTAGTCTTGTGCGTACTGTTCAACAAATGGGGTTTGATGAAGAGTATGTTTACTTTACAGAAGCTGATCAACTTATCTATGCAAAAGATTGGAATAATGTTTATAACACTATTGATAATGATAAAAACATTTATATAGTGCCTCAACGATTTGAACAAATTCCTCATGCAACTATTGCAGCTAGAATAGAAAAGTATGCAGATACAACAGAAGGCAGGTTTGTAGATTTTGATGGCGTATTGAAGGAAGATAATAACAGATATGTTGTAGCTAATGAGCCAGTTGGACCTACTTATAAAAGTCATGTCATGGGTCGTGATCGGGAAGAGGTTTTTCCAGTAAATCAGATTTATGATTACGACGATTATTTTTATGTAAATCCAGCGCCTAGTGCTATTATGATTGATGCTCCAGAGTATGGACAAGCTTATGGGGCAGCTTTCTTATGCCACCGTGATTTATTTAATAGAGTTACATTTATTGATGCTCGATTTATGATAAAAGGTAAAGATGGTAAAGAGTTTCCTTTTGATTACCAACCTACTGAGACAACTGCGGGACATGATCTTCTTCGTACTAAAGATAGTATTTGCTTAAAGAGTAAAGATTTCTTTTATTTTCACGTAGATCATTTAAGCGGTTATGAGTTTAATAAAACATTATGATATCAAAACAAGGTAGATTTATATTTTTTCATATACCACGAACCGGTGGTAGTGCTGTACAAGATTGCCTTTGGGGCGGCCGTACCGAAGAGAAAGCTGGCCATCACCCTCGCGATAATCCCGATTATCATGGCCCGTATGATTGGCATTTACATGGCTTTAATCCAGAGGGAAATAAAGAAGTTTATAATAATGAAGTAGGCGATGTAGTAGGTCATGTTGGTCAAGGTCTTTATGATTGGAATACAAAATTTTTGGCACAAGACTCTCAGCCCCATTCCATAAATTATGGAAAGGAAAAGTTTGAAGAGTATTTTAAGTTTACCTTTGTAAGAAATCCTTGGGACCGGTTCATATCTTTGTGGGTAAAATTTAAAGAAGAGGTGTTGTTACAAGAACAGTTTAATGGGTTGTTTGATCTACATATTGACTATGATTTTAAGGAACCGCGAGAGCTTCTTAAGTTTTTACTTCTAGCCCATCGAAAAGATTTGCTGTTGCCTCGTTGGTTTAAACCACAGTATGAATATGTGCATGATAAGAATGTAAGAGTGCTGACTAATTATGTTGGTATGTATGAAAAATTTCAATTTAGTTTTGATTTTCTATGTGATAGGATAGATGTTCCTCATAAAACATTGCCATGGAGCACTGAGGAGCATCGAAGACATAAGAAAGAAGAGA
>Ga0209756_1001618_pt1 | contig 20580 bp, 16 predicted proteins | sample ETNvirenome_6_85_FD_184071 | JGI IMG/M metagenome (GOLD analysis project Ga0209756, IMG submission 184071) | Marine viral communities from the Pacific Ocean - ETNP_6_85 (SPAdes) (version 3) | ecosystem: Environmental > Aquatic > Marine > Oceanic | place: Pacific Ocean | collected 2013-06-19
GGGTCAGATAGGCATCGAAAATGTCAGAGTGGTAGAGACTGCGGGAGATGAATTGGTGGCGGTTAAGCGCATCGATCTGGATCTGGAGACTGACGCCAGCGCAAGAGAAATGGCCTATGCCGACAACCGAACGTCTGAATTGTCACTGGACTGGGATTCCAACGCTTTGTTGAACGACATCGAAAACGGCATAGATGTCAGCAAGTTCTTCAGCGACAACGAAATAAACAAACTCTTAGGTCCAAAGCCGACAGAGGATGTGCCAGCACCAGACGCAACGGCAGAACTTCAAGAGAAGTGGGGAACCGAACGCGGGCAGGTGTGGGAAATCGGACGGCACCGGCTGATGTGCGGCGACAGCACCAGCGCGGAGGATGTGGCGCACCTGCTGGGCGGGAACACGCCTCAGTTGATGGTGACAGACCCTCCTTATGGTGTGAAATATGAGGGGGGGCAGGTTAACAAGAACAAGCGAGAACGATTAAAAGGCGATGATGCACCCGATGTTTTTCTGTCTGCTTTTAAGGTTGCATCCAAGAATATGCCAGTTGGGGCGTGGTATGTTTGGCACGCAGATAGGGAGGCAGAGCCAGTATATGCTGCACTTAGAGAATCGGGTTATAAGGTTCGTTCCTTGCTGATATGGAAAAAACTTAACGCACATTTTGGCGCACCAAGCGCGCATTATTTACAAGAGCATGAGCCGTGCTTGTATGCTGTTAAGGAGTCTGCAAACTGGATTGGCCCAAGCACAGAACGAACAGTTTGGGAAATAGAACAGCCACACCGAAACGAGAACCACCCAACAGAGAAGCCGTTGGAGTGCATGGCGCGTCCCATCCGCAACCACGAAGGCGATGTATACGACCCCTTTTTAGGTTCAGGCACCACGATGGTAGCCGCCGAACAACTGAACCGCACCTGCTACGGCATGGAGATCGACCCCGGCTATTGCGGTGTCGTGTTGGAGCGCATGAGCGAAATGGGATTAAATGGCAATATAGTTGCGTGACACCAGCCTTTGGCACAGAAACATACAAAAGAACTTATACATAGAATTATGCCTCCAAAGACAAAAAGCAAAACAGAGCGCGAACAGCACCTCAACCTTGTCGCACAAGGACTTGCACAGGGCAAAACCGTTCGACAACAGGCTAAGGAATTGGACCGTTCGCCGGGGATGATTACACTGGACCGCCGAACTTTACGAATGCGGTGGGCAGAGCAGAACAAACACTATATTCAGGAAGAAAAATTCGACCAGCTGGAAAAATTAAACAGAGTCGAAGAAGAGGCGTGGGAAGCGTGGAACCGATCAATCGGTGAAACCGTAAAACAGACACGCCGAGTGACGCAGCGCAACGGACAGCAAGAGCAAACAGTATCAGAGGAAACCGTGACGCTGGCAGGTGACCCACGGTATCTTGATCAGATTAACAAGGTTGTGTCTCGCCGCTGTGCTTTGCTGGGTATGGATGCACCACAGGAGATGGAGGTCAATGCAACCACAGTCAACGTTCAGGCTCAACTCGACATCGGAGTATCAGACGCTTCTCGGTGGCTTGGCGAATTGCTCGGAAGTGGAGCAGTTCAAGATGCTGCGGTGGCTGTGCAAGAACGACCTATTCTTCCTGCTGGTGTACGTATGCAAGAGGGAGGACGCGAACCGTCAGTGGATACTGGAACGGTGCCGGGAGGTGGAGGAAAGCCCGAACGGAATGCTGGACCTGTGGGCGCGGGAACACTACAAGAGCACAATTATCACGTTCGCGCTGACGATACAGGACATTCTGAACAATCCGGAGGTGACCTGCTGCATTCTCTCCTACAACAGGCCAACGGCAAAGGCGTTTCTGAGGCAGATCAAGGAGGAACTGGAAAACAATCAGCAACTTAAGGCGTGGTTCCCTGACATCCTGTATGCTAAACCGCAAACGCAGTCGCCCAAGTGGTCAGAGAATGACGGGCTAACGGTAAGGCGTCAGAGCAACCCGAGAGAGGCAACGGTTGAAGCGTATGGGCTGGTCGATGGGATGCCGACCGGCAGACATTATGGAACATTAGTGTATGACGATGTGGTGACCGAACACAGCGTATCCACGCCTGACCAGATAAACAAAACGACAGAACGATGGGAGCTATCCATCAACCTTGGATCTGAGGGCGGCATCAGACGGTATATTGGCACCCGTTACGATGATATGGACACATACAACACAATGCTGGAGCGGGGAGTCGCAACGCCACGGATTCACGCAGCAACAGACAACGGACAGATTTCGGGTCGGCCTGTTTTGCTCTCCGCACAGTATCTGGCAGAGAAGCGGCTGAACATGTCGGAATATATTTTTAGCTGCCAGATGCTGCTCAACCCTGTAGTGACTGCGAATGCTTTCTTCGACATCCACCAGATCCATCGTTATAGCCGGGATGAAAAGCCTGACCAACTATCCATCTATGCCGCATCTGATTATGCGACGAAGGACAGCGCCGGGGACTGGACGGTGCATATCGTTGTCGGAGTGGACAGCCAGCAGCACATCTGGGTTCTCGACCTGTGGAGGGCGCAATCGCAGTCAGACGTGTGGGTAGAGTCAGCGATTGATCTGATGAAAACGTGGCAACCTGTGCGATGGTTTGAAGAAAACTCGGTGATCAATAAGAGCATAGGGCCATTTTTGGTGCAGCGAATGCGGGAGCGTCGAGCGTTTATCCCACGATCACCTGTTGCGGTTGCTGCCAACAAGGCCGCAAGGGCGCGGTCGATACAGGGACGGATACAGATGGGAATGGTTCATGTGCCGTCTGATGCGGAGTGGGCCGACGATTTTCTGCTGGAGTTAAGGCGCTTCCCCAACACAAACGTAGACGATCAAGTTGATACCATCGCCTTCGTTGGTATGGGGCTGGAGCAGATATACGGACCAATGGAGGTTGAAGACGTGGACAGGCCCGACCCTGTGACCAGCGCAGAAGCGATACTGACAAGCTTACGCAAAAAAAATAATAGCAAGTATTCCTCTAATTTCGTAGGATAGTATGAGCGGAAGAACACACAAAATAAAAGGCAGTCGCGTCGAGCGCGAGATTGTCAACACGTTAAAGGGCAGCGGCATCCCGGCATTTCGTGTGCCACTGTCTGGCGCAGGTGCTATTTCTGGTGATGTAAAATTTGGGCCGCGCCATAAATACACCGCAGAGGTCAAGGCCAGAAAGAACGGCAGCGGCTTTCAAACATTAGAAAAATGGATGGGCGATTGCGATGTCCTTATATTAAAACGGGACAGGCAGCAGCCGATGGTGTGCATGGATTGGGATCTGTTCGTATCGCTGATGGGCCACGAAGTCGAACAGGGAGAATGAATTGAAGGCTGAAGAGCAAAAATATTGGCGCGACACGATCAAAAACTGTGAGAAATACTACGCGCCCAAGCACGAACGCTGGAAGAAGCTGATTAAAATCTACAACATGGAAATGCAGGTTCCCGGTATGGAATCTGATTTCATGGTGAAGATTTCTACCTTCTTTCCGCTGGTTCGGAAGCTGATTGCATCCATCTCATTTAATTATCCGAAAGTTTTTTTAAACGTCGATGACGAGCCGTTTGAGTATGGGTCGATGGTGCTGGAGCGGTTTGCCAACGAAGCACTCGAGGTGATGGATGTCAAGCCTGAGATCCACCAAACTATTTTTGACGTGTTGTTCTGCTACAGAGGCTGGCTGAAGATCGGCTACAATACAGCCAACTCCACAGAGGCAGAGGCACCTTACGTTTACAACGATGCATTGCAAGAGGATTTCACGTTCGTCAAAAGGATTAGCCCGTTCAACATTATGGTAGATCCTCTTGTGCCGCCGAACGATTTTGGCAGCGCACAATACGTGATCGAAAAGATGTTGGTGCCGCTCAAATTCGCCCAAGAGGACGAACGATTCCAGCAATTTAGACGGCAGTTGACTCCAGTTGCTGCCAGTGACGGCGATTCTACGCTCGACAACGTGCTGGTGAACTATTCCAACGGAATGGTAGACACCTCAGAGGAAGAGGACGCCATTGCTGAAGCAAAACGACTTCAGAAAATGGTACTGCTTTATGAGATCCACGACCGCGTAAACAAAAAGCGGATCGTTTTCGCAAACGACATTGAGCAGCCTATTGAAGAAATCGAGCACCCTTTCCTTGCACGGACACCCATTACACAGCCTGACCCGTTCAACGCCGAAGAAGTGTTATTGACGGGCGAGTTTAGCGAACCAGAAGGCTGGTTGACAACTAACGGCTTTCCCTATTTCAGTATGTCGTTTGACATTGGTGACGCCTTCTACGGTGTGCCGCTGATGGAATATGTCAGGGATTCGCAGCAGCTTATTCTGGAGAGCGTATCAAGGCGCGTAGACCTGCTCAAGAAACACGCACGAATCTCACTGGGCAACAGGGGAGAAAAGACGGCGAATCCCCACCTGCCCGACAGCCTTGGCAATCTTGAAGATGGGTCTGTATTGTGGGTTAATGACCCCGGCACTGCACTAAGAGAACTGAATTGGGGCAACCCACCACAGGACCAGATACAGATTGAGCGTGACGCGCAGTTCTACGAGTCTCGCATCATGTCTGTAGAGGCGCGAAGTTCCAACACGGCAACAGAGGCCAGCATCAACGCATCAGAGGCGCAGCTGAACCGTGAGTGGATGCAAGTAGCCGTAGTCGATGCCTACGAGTGGATCATCGACAACGCCCTAAGCGTGATGAGCGACCAGAGGTATACGCCCAACGAGTATATCCTGAATATATCACCAGAGGGCGAACCCATAAGGCTTGCCGCGATTGAGAACTACTGGCTGCAAGGCAGACGCCGCATAGACATAGAAGCAGGGTCGATGCTGCCGCTAATCGAACAGCTTGAACGTGACGATACGCTGGGATTGTTTGACAGGCTGATACAGTTGCCAGAGGTAGACAGAGGCGAAGCCGTCAAAATGATGATTAAAGCATTCCGCAAGGTGGACGTGGACACGCTGCTGAAGGATGATCGGAATGCTGATGCAATGAAGGCGGCGCAGATGGAGTTGATGGGCTGGCTGCTACGCGGACAAGATCCCGGCGTACAGCCTGAAGAGGACCACCAGACACACCTTAAACTCCAATCGCCAGAAGTGGTGCAGCAGAACCCGCAGTTCGCTCAAGTGCCGCCACCGCAGCAGCAGATGGTATTGGCAGTGGTCCAGCAACACGCACAGCAGCACCGGCAGTTCCTACAGCAGCAAGGCGGGGCCGTTGGCTCTATGAGTGGAACAGGCCCTGTGGGGCCAGATGACTTGATGTCTCAGGTTCAGAGCAACGCACAGCGTGTTGCAAGCCTCATCAAAACCAACGCCGTTGATTCTCAGAATACGGCCCAACTATAAAGGCGGCGTCAAATGGCAGGGTTTTTAAATACCAATCAACAGGCTATGATTCCAACGCGTTCTCCCACTGAAGAAGAGTTGCCATCGTTACTGGCTGCTAAAGAGCAGGAATTGCTTAAAAAAACTGGAGGAAACATGCCCGTTCAACATGCAGTTGTAGGTGGCGTACATAGGGTCATTGAATCAGAATCTGGACAGCCAGCAATGGGTGAAGATGGCCAGCCGATTGACGGCGGTGGATTTGAAACAGCCGACGAAGCACTGATGGCAGTCAGCCAGATCAACAAGGCTCTTTACGGCCAAGAGGGACCGCCCAACGGTGCGGCAGCAGCAGCGGGTCCGGCAGCAGGTGGGCCGGGAGACGTGCCGCCAGAAGCTCTTGCAACAATGCTTCAGCAGATGCGCTGATGCCACGCCACGATTATGAGTGTCAGGATTGTGGGCATATAGAACAGGACGTGATTACGCGCAATCTGCCTGACTCATTGCCGTGCGAATGCGGCAGCGCAATGCACCGCACGTTCGCCAATTTTCATTTCAACGGCCATCTTGACAGCCAGCGCCACAACAAGATGTATGGAAAATTTCACGCAGGGTTCGGTGAAGTCGTTGACTCCTACGAACACAAACAAGAACTTTTGAAAAAATATGACGTGAGCGAAGCCGCTGACTCTGTTGGCGGTTCCCGCTCTTGGCGTGATCAGGCACCTGAAAATAAGCAGTCCAAAGAATTCACCCCTGCCATCGACCTGTCGCCAGACGAAGCTCGGCAGATGATGTCAGGAAAAACAAGCGCATCTCTTGATGCGCGACTCAACAAATATGTAGAGGACATGTAACATGGCAGAAGAAGGCATCGACTCCGGTCAAGATGATGCTACACCCTCCGCTGACACGTCCGCTGATCAGACAGATATAGCTACAGATCTGTTTGGTGATGACGCACCTCAGTCTGAGCCTACATCGTCTGAGAACGGTACCTCCACAACCTTCGACCCCAACGCTGTAGATATTCGCCGCACGAAACTGGAGGAAATCCCAGACCAGCACCGTCCGTATTTTGAACCCGCTTATAATGCCTTGAAAAATTTGGAGGCTGGTTTCACTAAGCGAGATCAAGATCTTGCCGAAGCACAGCAGAAAGCAGCAGCAGCGGAACAGGAATGGCGAGATAGAATTCAGCAGATTGCGGCACCTCCACCGCCGACACAAGCGGAGCAGTTAGAGACAACGCTTGCCAATGATTTGACGGATGAGCAACGGCAGGGCGTTGAGATGGTGAAACAGATCGTTGCCGCAGAAACGCAGCCGCTCTTACAAACTATGCAACAGATGCAGGGTATTGTGCCGACAGTGCAGCAATGGCAATATCAGCAAGAGCAGCAGAGCCAAGAACAGTTGGCTAACGAAATTGCCGATGCCCGAAACGAATACGGAGACGATGTCGAAAACTATGCGGATCAAATTGCTGCATTGATAAACACCAGCAACCCGCAAAGCAAATCTCCATACACGGTTCGGGAAGCCTACGAACTTGTTACTGGCAAGGCACAAGCCGTTGCAAATAATGCGCGAGAAATGGACAAAGCGGTTAAGGAAACAACAAAGCGACAGATTACATCACCATCGGGAACTCCTATTGTCACGCACGAAGGCGGGGACTTGTCTATAGCACAAACTCGCGCAGAGCTTGAGGCTCTGGGATTTGAACGTTAGATAAACAGGAGAACAAACCGTGGCCGCAGTAACAAGTACCGAAACATGGGATGCCGCTTGGACAACGACAATGAGAGCGCACAGAAAGCGCCTCACCGACAACGTGTTCGACGAATACCCAACGCTTCAGATGTTCAAGCAAGCCGGGAACATCGAAACGGAATCAGGTGGAAAAGAAATCAAAGAAGATCTTCTTTACGGCAAGAACTCTGCCGAGTGGTTTTCTGATTACGACACGCTGAACACCGATGCCGTTGATGGCATCACGGCAGCTTTTTATCCGTGGCGCTATCAGGCCGTGCCGATCACCATTTCGATGACTGAGGAGATGGAGTCGCGCAAGTCTGACGCCGCAGTTAAACTGCTTTCCGCAAAGACCGAACAGTCGATGAACACCATCCGCGACAGCATCAACGCGGCGATCTACGGGGCGCAGTCGGGCAAGTCCATGCTCGGGCTTCAGGACATCGTTTCTGATTCTGCGGGTTCGACGCTTGCAGGTATCAGCGCGTCAACGAATAGCTGGTGGGACAATCAGCGCAACACGACAAGCACGGACTTCAACAGTTCAAGTGCGCCGTCTTACGCTGGCGTTCTGGCTCTGTCATCGCTTTACAATAACGCCAGCGAAGGCAACGACCAGATTACTGACATTTTCACGACCCTTTCGCTGTTCACAGAATTTCAGGACATCCTGGAAGGCACTGGCTACCAACGACTTACGAGCAATCGTTCACCGTTCGATGGTGGCTTCCCGGCGTTCCGTAACGCCACAGTCAAATATGATCGTGACTGTGCCAGCCAGCACGCTTACCTGCTGAATCGCAAGTACATGAAACTGAAGATGCAGAGCGGCATGAACTTTGCCAAAACTCCGTTCAAGGAGCCTGTAAACCAGATGGCGAAAGTCGCATTCATCGTGGTCGGCACACAGCTGACTACCAACAATCGTCGGCGTCACGCTGTGGCAACGACACTCACGTAGGCCATAGCCGCCAAGCCAATGGCGGTTCCACCCTGCCCATAGGGGATATGACAGATGAGTTACAGAAACAGGAATCACGTTGCGAATCAGATTGGTGGGATGGCAACAGGACAGGGAATTTACGAAGAGTCTTCAACGCCTAACCATTCAATCGGTGAGAAGCTTGAACTTGAGGACGGTCGTTGTTTTCGCTACGTATACACGGCAGCAGCAATCAACCCCGGCCTCTTGGTATCTCAGGATGTCAGCGCGACATCTATCGTCGAGTCGGATGGCAAGCTGACCGCCGCCAGTGCTGGGGCAACGGAGGTGACTTATACCGACAGCGGCACCGTCGGATCGGCTACCGCCGACCAGTATGCGGGTGGATACCTGCATATCACTGACGATGCTGGCGAAGGCCACCAGTACAGAATCAAGTCCAGCACGGCGGCAGAGTCGAATGCTGTGACGTTTACGCTCTATGATGGTTTGGCTGTTGCCCTAACAACGGACACAGACGTTGCCGTGACGGGCGGTTTGTGGTATAACGTGGTCGGTGCCACGGCTGGCACGGACGGTATTATTTCGGGCGTTACGCCTATCTCTCTCTCGGCCAATTATTACGGTTGGGTGCAGACGGCTGGCGTGGCAACTATTTTGGCTGACGGCTCTATTGCTATCTATGACAACCTCACGTTGTCTGATGGCGTTGCAGGTGCCGTCCAGTTGAAGGACGCAGAAACAGAGCCGCTGGTCGGCTACGCGATGTTTGCTCCCGACAATACGGGGCATGTTGGCGTAGTCCTTCAGGGACTCGTAGCATAGACGCAATTTGCGGAGAGGGCGTATTGTCCTCTCCGCATTACTTTTATTTAGGAGAATTGCATGGCAGCAGAAAAGGCGGCAAAGGCAAACGGTGAGGCGAATGGTGTTTTAGCTGCACTCAGGGAAGCAGTTAAACAGGCATCACCAGAAGAGCGCGATGCACTGGCAAGCGAGTTGGGTATCAGTCGGACCATCGGCAAGCCACAGCGTCAGCGTACACGCCGCGAGACAAACGAACAGGCCCAACAGATGTCGAGAATATCGGGCGGTGCCTCACATTCTCCGGATTTTGTCCCTGCTCCACCTGACTGGGTAGTGCAGCACGGCGGCGGGATGAACACGCACGAAGTCGAAACTATCGTGATGAATAAGGTCAGCGGCAGAGAAGAACCAACAACTACAACAGCACCTATCCCCGGCGAAGCAGCATATACAGGGAACTGGGCCGTTGAAATTTACAGAGATCGCTGGCTAAATAACCTGCCGCCACTGCCTACTACTCAAGCGTATGACGCTGAACGTGATAGATTTGGATCGTTCGGTGATACATACGATGGCGAACAGCTGGCAGCAACAGCGTCAATGGAGTCATGAACAAATACGGCCAGAGTATCGTTGGCGACTTGTCTGTGACAGGAAACCTTGACACCGTGTCAATGAGCGGTGACGGCACTCAGCTTGTTTTTAATTTGCTGCATTTACAAGAGCAGTCTGCCGACCCCGCTGACCCGCCAGAAGGCATGGCGATATTGTGGCAGTCAGACGGAACCGCAGCAGGTGATGATGGTGACATCCTTATAAAAATCACAGCGGGTGGCTCTACTAAAACAGCAACGCTGGTTGATTTCTCAGGGGTATAGATGACACTGGACAAATGCATTGAACTCGCATTGGCGAACGCTGGCTTGTCCAGTGCTGCCGCTACATTCCAGACCAAAGCGCGGGACTATATAAATCTGGGAACAAAAGAAATTTCTGCGGTCAAGGAATGGCGCTGGCTGTTCGCCGAAGCAACAATTACCACAACCGCCAACACGTCAGAATATGATTTAGCTGACGATGTGATGCATCCAGTTTCGTTTCGGAATGTCACCGATGATTTTGAAATGCGAATGGTGGACGTGCTGAAGCTGGACCGCATCGACCCTGACACAGACCTGAAATCGGGAGCAGAGAACGCCGCCGTTGTTAAATGGAACTCCAGCAATACCAACTGGACCGTTCAGCTGTGGCCTACTCCTGACACGAACTCTGAAACAATTAAATATCGATACAGAAAATATATTGCCGATTTTACTAGCGCCAACGACTCGTCAGAGTTAGGCGCGTTGGGGTTGCCCGATTGGGTACAGACGGCAGTGATGTATTATGCCGCTGCTAAGATTATGCAAGAAAAGCAAGACCCTGAAGGCGCGGCATTGGCGCAGCAGTCGTATGAAAGAATGATCCGTCACTATATGGACATCGACATGAACACAGACGGGTCACAAGGATGTGTTACTCATCTGCTTCGGAGTGATGCTATGGGGTTTGGAGATTTCACTTTCAAGGTTACTGACGGCACGTTGGCCGTTGCCAGTTAGGATTTTATATGAGCAAAGAATCCGCAGAACGCGCACTGAATGAATTGGTCAATAGTGGCAAGGTTTATCCTGAAGACATTGCGCCCGTTCGTGAGTATATCGCCAGCTTGGAAAATCCACCTAAACCGGAACCCAAGCCTGCCAAAAAAGCCAAAAAAGCTAAAAAGGCGGCCAAGAACTAACAATGGCAATTCGGGGTCAATCTGTTCAGGTTGGGCCGTGGACGGGCGGCGTCAATTACGCCGTTCCCGCCGAAGACCTTCAGCCTAACGAATTGTTCTCTATGGAGAACATGCGCGTTGGTGTTGGTGGAGAAGTTTTTAAGCGTGGCGGCATAGCCACCTACAACTCATCGGCTATCAGTGGCACTCCAACAGTAACCGGACTTGTCGAGCATCGCTTTTCGGCGTCGAGCTCCAGAGGCTACGTCATCGCCGGGGCAAAGATTTACGAAGACAACCTGTCGGCTTCGTTTACGGATCGCACATCCTCAATGACAATTACGGCAGGTGACGACAATACGTTTGCCTTTGCCAACTTTCGCGGCGACCTCTACGCCACCAACGGCGTAGCCGGTGATACGCTGCTTAGAATTACGGCAGCGGGAAATAACGCGGCGGCAGCAGATGTTGACTCACGTTTTACGACAGCGAAAACCATTGAAGTTTTTGACAATCGCCTCTGGTGGGGCAATTTGTCTAGTGGCGTCGATCGTGTTTGGCGCAGTGATTTGGCAGATGCGACAGCGTATGGGGCAAACGCCTTTTTTCAAGTCGGCGAAGATGTCACAGCACTAAAGAAAATCGGCAACGCTCTCAGCATCCACACCACGGAAAGCATTCACCTTGCTATACCAACAGGCAACGCGGCTCTGCCCTATAAGTTGGTGCAACGTGCAAACGCTGGATCAGTTGGTGAACGATGCATTGCGAATGTCCAAATACCGGGAAGCGGTGAGGTTGTCATCTACGTTCGAGAGGATGGCATCTATCAGTTCAACGGTGACGCAGCGCAAAAAATAAGCTGGAAATTAGACGGTGAGCGATATTGGGAGAGCCTGAACAAGGCGCGGCTGCACAAATCCTTCGTTGTCAAATATCCTAAAAAAAATGAATTGTGGTTCTGGGTTCCGAACGGCACCGACCAGACCACAATGAACCAAGCCATTATTTACGACTATGTGCGGCAGATATGGTACGGCCCCTTTACTGGAGTCACTAGAAATTGCGGCGCAATTATTAATGACGAGCCGCATTTTGGTGGACATTCGTCGGGCCGTGTTTTTACTCATGAAAGCTCGACGCTATCAGACAACAGCGGTTCGGCAACGTCAGGCATTGACGCTTTTTTAGAGACATCCAGCCCCACGCCAATGGGAACGGATGTAATGTTGAGGTGGTTGTTTTTACGCACATCATTTGACGTGCTTGGAAATTATGATGTATTGGTGACGTTTACTTCTCCCGGCATTGTAGGAGAATCTGCGACAATCAATATGCTCGGAGGCTTTGACGCTATTGAAACGGCATTTGAAATAGCAGCATCAAGCATTAGTTCCGATGCTAGTCTGGCATCATCAGACACAGATTTAGGGGGCTATGACCCCACCATAAAAGTGCGCTATTCAAACGGCAGTAGTGAAGAAGATTTTAGAATCAGACGAGCGTCTGCCGTTTACAAACCTTTAGGGCGTGTCCGAAAGAGCGGGGCCGGGATAACATAATGGCAAAACGTAAAACATACGCAGAGCGCGTCCGCGAGAATCGAGAGCGGTCGGCGCGAAAACGAGCCGAAACCATTGCAAAAAAAGGCGGCAATGCCTTTCAAGATTTTTTAGAACAGCAAGAGCAATTCCGCTCTGGGTTGTCAACGCCAGAAACGCGCGAACCAACAGCGGGACAAAAAGCAAAGACGCGGTTTGCAGAGATACAGGCGTCCGGTGGTGATGCGTTTCAAGATTTCTTGCGTCAGGCGCAGCAGCGCGAAGAGCAGCGCAAAAAAGCGATACCGAGGACAGCAGAGCAGCGTGTACAAGAGCGTTTTGCAGAGGTACAGGCTGGTGGCGGTGATGCGTTTCAGGATTTTCTGCAAAACAAAGACCAAACGCGGGTTGGCTTGGCTCCACCTATAGCAGCATCGCAGGAGATGCAACAGCGCACAGGGCCAGTCACTCCTGACATGCAAGCGCAGCTAGATGCGGCTCAACAACAGCAACAGCAGCAACTAGCGCAATCGCAACAACTAGATCCAAGGATGGCAGCGGCAGCAGCAACAGCACAGACAGGGCCGGGAGGAATACAGGAGCGGCAGGGTGACGCCACGGGCCAGCCGATGCCGACAGCTGAAATGGTGGTCCCGCCACCCTCAGCCCCCGATCAAGCACAGGCGGCAAAAGATCGCTTTGCGAGTGTTCAGGCTTCAGGCGGTGATGCGTTTCAAGATTTCTTGAAACAGGCAGAGGCGGTACAAGCAGGTGGCACAGTTGCAGCACCTGCGCCAACTCCAACGCCTACACCCGCGCCCACGCCTACACCGGCCCCGGCGCCCCCACCAACGGCAGCACCGCCACCACCGGCGCAAAAAGACGCGCCCCCTGTTGTAGCGCCGCCGCCACCTCCTCCACCTACGCCAGCGCCAGCACCCGCAGCGCCAGCCCCCGCCCCTGCTCCAGCGCCAGCCCCAGCCCCAGCACCTGCGCCCGCAGCCCCAGCACCGGCCCCGGCCCCAGCCCCGGCGCCCGTAGCAGAGGTTGTGCAACCGCAGGTGGCCCAGCCTCTGCCCGTGCCGCAAGTCGATCCGCTGGCTCAACAGCTACAAATGCAGCAGGAAGGAACGCGGCAGTTTCTCAATCAATTCGGTCAAGGCCAGCGCAATCGGTTGGCAGTGCAAGCGGCGGGGGCGTTTAATGAGGCAAGGCGAAATCAACCAATACAGACTCGCTTGCAAGAGACGCTGATGCAGCGGTTAGGGCAACAAGGCCAGCCCGATGCGATGACTCAGGCTGAGTTGACGCGATTTGGTCAGCAGCGCGACGAAGCTCAAGAACAACTAAAAGCTCAGTTGCAGCAGTTGGGATTGCTCACCGAAGGCGGCGATACAGCAGAACAATTAGCCAAATTCACAGGCCAGTCCCTGCTCGGTGAGCAGCAAATCATGGCGCAAGGACAACAGCGCGGCGAACGAGCTTTTCAAGATGCGCTTGGTTTGCTTCAGCAGCGTCAGAGCGGTCGGATGTCCGAAGCGCAGATGCGCCAGATGGAGCAGCAAGCGGGGCTGGCAGAGGGTCAGCTGGGCCTACAGGCATTTGGTCAGGCGCAGCAGGGCGCACTGGGTCAGCAGAAGTTGGGACTACAGGAACGCGGACAGATGCTCCAAGAGGAACTGGGGCGCGGACGATTAGGTCTAGAGACAGAATTAGGCCGTGGCCGTTTGGGTCTGCAAGAGCGCGGACAGATGCTCCAAGAGGAACTGGGGCGCGGACGTTTGGGATTGCAGCGTGAACAATTTGGAGAAGGGCAAAGGCAGTTCGATGTCGGACAACGATTCCGAGAAGAAATGGGACGCGGACAGCTTGGATTGCAGCGCGAACAATTCGGAGAGGGGCGGCGGCAATTTGATGTCGGTCAAGGATTCCGAGAAGAGATGGGACGCGGGCAACTGGGTCTACAGCGTGAGAAGCTTGGAGAAGGACAGCGGCAGTTCGACGCCACGCAAGGTCTGCGAGAACGTCAGTTTGGAGAAGGCCAGAGACAGTTTGACGCAAGCCAAGGACTAAGAGAGCGCCAATTCGGAGAAGGCCAGAGACAGTTTGATGTCGGTCAGCAGAGCAGAGAACGACAGCTAGACATTCAGCAAAACATCCAAGAAGGAAACCTTGATCTCGCCAAAAACAAACTGGCAGAAGATACGCGACGATGGGACATTAACCTTGATCGCGCTGACACGAAAGCCAAAACAGCCCGACGAGATAAACAATACGGCAACATGTTCAAGGTTGGCGAGTCACTCGGCTTTTTTGATAACGTGAAAAAAGACGGCTTGCTGAATACGTTGGGTGGCATTCCCGGTCTTGGATTCCTCAGAGGCGGCAGTGGCGGCCAGCAAGGTCAGCAGCAAGGTGGCGGTCAGCAGCAAGGTAACATAAGCCAAGCCCAAATGGATCAATTCCAGACGCTCGTCAATTTGGGCAACGATCCAGCCGCCGTTGCACAGCAAATGGGTCTGTCAGGTATTCCCGGCGGTGGAGGTGGTGGAGGTGGTGGGCGTTTTGGCGCCCTTTCATCGCTGGCGCGAAATCCAGCGGTAATGAATGCGGCAGAAACGGCTATAAATTTTATCCCCGGCGGCGGCACGATTCTGGGGGGCATTAAAATGGCCCGAAATCTTCAAAAACTTCCCGGCCTCAAACACCTAAGCAAATTCAAAGGCAAAGCCGCTAAAAAATTAGGCGGTTGGGCGAAGAAAGGTCTAGGCAAACTCTTTAGCGATGAGGACCTCAAAGAGGGCATTACGCCCATAAATGATGACCAGCTATTGAGCACGCTAACACAGACACCTGTCAGTTCGTGGAATTACAAGGGCGATAACAAAAAACACATCGGCCCAATGGCTCAAGATTTCGCAGCGTTCGGCACCGATACCAATGAAGGTGGCACCCGCACCATCGACGTGGTAGACGCCTTTGGCGTGAACTTTGCGGCCAACCGTGCTTTGGCGAAGAAGCTCCAGCAGCAGCAACGCGAACTAAAACAGATCCGCAATAAAGGATGGTTTAACTAATGGGAATCCTTGATCATTTAGGTTCGCTAACAATGGCTGCTGGTGAGGAGTTGCCGGGAATCACGCAACGCGCCACAGCCAAAGCTGTTCAAAAAGTCAACGCCGCTATTGGCGCAGATTTTGAGCAAGCGCGAGTTGCCGGTGATGTTGACCTAATGACGAAGGTGATGAACGATGCAAAAGCTGGTGCCTACAATATCGGAAACGAACCACCGTCACCAGAAGTATTCAATGTTATGTCGGAAGGCATTACTGGATACAAGAATGATGATTACACAAAGACGGTGGAGCGGCTAAAGGCTGCGATTGCTGCTGAGCCGTATAATGTAGACCTTCAGATGCAACTGGCGAAATATACCGCTGAGGCATCGGGTCAGACATTAACCGATCAAGATTTAGCTGTCATGAAAGAAAATGTGACGGCGCGAACTGAAAACCTGAAAAGAGTAGAGGCAGCTGGCGTAGCGAAAGATGAAGCTGCCGCCGAAAAAGCAGAAATAGAAGTAGAAACAATGCAAGGCAAACAAGAGGCGCTAAATCAATTTAATACTGCGTATGAAAGTGGCAACACGGAGAAAGCGGCAATATTAGCGGAGCGAATGGGCGATACAGAGTTGGCAAAAATGATTCGCGGTGAAGGCGAATTTAATAAAGAGGTTTTTGATTCTGAGGAGAAATTCAGAACGAAATTTGAAAAGCAAACAGAAAACTTCACCAAAATTCAAAATGCATACTCTACGCTTTTACTAATCAATGAAAAGCCTACTGCCGCCAGTGACTTAGCGACAATCTTTGCGTTTATGAAAATGCTCGACCCCACTTCTGTGGTCCGCGAAGGCGAATTTGCCAACGCGCAAAACTCTGGCAGTGCTCAACAACAGTTGTGGAACAGTTACAACCAGATATTAAAAGGCTATCGCTTAGGCGACGTAGTAAAAGACGAAGACGGGAACGTGATCGATTTAGGAGAAGTGCGAACGAACTTCCTCAACACGGCTCGTTCGATTTACATGGCAGCGCGAGAAAGCAGAGACAGAACGGCCAGAAATATGCGAAACTTGGCAGCTTCTTATAAACAACTTAACCCCGACCGCGTGGTATATGACACAGAAACCGACCGCGTATTTGCTGAACTGCCACAGGATAGATTGAGTGAAGCAGGTAGAAAAAGAGCAAAAGAGATTCAAGAAAGAGGTCACAAACTCGGCGCTTGGTCAGAGCTTATGAAAACCACAGAAGGCATTGGGGTTCCGTTTGGGCAAGAGGATCAGTATCAGCCACCAAAAGACAGCAACGGCCAAGGCGGCGCAGATGGAAATGATACAGGCGATGGCGGTGGCGGTCTGAAATGGAACTCGGAAACCGGGCGTTACGAATAATGGACATAACACTTTTACGGCAAATGGGGCTGTCAGCCGATCAACTGAACAAGGCTGGAATCACGCCCGATATGAATCGGGATGAGGTTGTTCGTCGCTTGAACGCTGCCAATGTAGGACCTCCTTCTGCGCCCAGCAAACCTAAGGAAGATTCTGTACAAATGCCGACAGCAGTCGAAGACTCTGTACAAAAGCCGACAGCAGTCGAAGACGAGCCAGCAGGTGATGGAATCCTATCGCAGCTTGCTGGTATAAGCGGCAGAACGAGAATGTCACCGACTCCGTTTGGCATGATCCCACTTCCCGAATCTGTTGCAGGGGAATATGGCATACGCGTCCCTAAATACGGTGAACTTTCAGAAGGCTTTAAAAAGCTCCCTGCTCAAGCGTTAGAGGCTACCACTGGTGCCTTGCGTTCTGCGTATGGCTTTTTTCAAAAACCAGAAGAACGTGAGCAAATGGTAAAAGAGGGATTTCAGACTTTTGAAACGTTAGGCAAGGGAGCGTCAGACATTATAACCGGGGGCAAAGTATCACCTGTCGGCTTCGATACTTATCGAGTCAGACCGCCGACATCAACAGAAGGATCAGAATCGAAAGAAGCTGAATTTGTAAGGTCTATTCCCAAAGCTATTCTTGGACAAGTTCAAAAAACTGTTCTGGACCCCGGCGGGCAATTTGCGAAAGACCCGTTAGGGACATTGGGAATTGCTCGTCTTGCATTAGGTGCAGCTGACCCTGTCGGCATAGGTTTTAGAGTTGGGGGGCAGTTGTTTAAAAAACTTGGAACAAAATTTACTGAAGGATTGCCAGCACGATTAGGCAATCAGTCAGGAACAGGAGAAGAATCCCTGAGAATAGCGCAACAAATAGGACGCGAAGAAGGTTTCGCGCCGGGAGCGCCGGGATTCACTAGAATCGCTGGTGAGGATCAGCCGCGAACAAAAATATTCCAAGAATCGCAAAGCAAAATACCGATGACCGAAACCATGCAACGCTTCGCTGACGCCGGCGCGGAGGTGCGTAAATTTAAAAGCGATAGATTCGATGCGGACGTAAAGCGCGTGCTTAATGACAATCCCGGTCGAGAAATGGATTTAGATAAAGTGCGCGAAGACATGCAAGAGGTTTTGAGACAGAATAAACTGACTACAACCAGAGATAAGAATGGACAGTTAGTACTTCAGGCTCAGCCGGATTCAAAATACACAGGAGCAGAGGACCAATTAGCCCCTGTTTTGAAAATTCTACAAAATGCTGACCAATGGCAAAACAATAGCATTGAAGGCTTGTGGGAGTTGCGGAAAAACGTTGATGTTCTAAGAAGGACGAACGAAAACTTTTCCATGAGCAAAGATGTCAATGATATTGCAGAAGCGGTCAGGGGTTCAATCAACAACCAGCTTCACGCAATAGGGGACTTTAGAAAACTCGACAATGATTATAGTGCCGCGATGAATTTTGTGGGGCAGATGGAGAAATCGCTTGGAATCAAACGGGCGAAAGGGTCTGATGCTGCCGGGGCGCGGATTGATGAAGTGGAGTTGCCTGCTATTGAGCCAGCGCAGTATACCAAACTTGGAAACATATTAAATGACAGAACAAGTAAAAATAATCAATTGGGTCAGTCCATTATTGATGAAATGGACAAGATACTTGAAAAACAAACCGGAATAAAAGGTTCTTTAAAAGCAGAGTTGGCGGGTCAGCGTCTTTCTACAGAAGCGCCACTGGGAATAGCGGGAAAAACACGTAGCCAGAAGGGTCCATTGACTGCTGGTGCTACCGCAGCCCTGACTACACAGATAGCCACCCAGAACCCTCTTAAGGCGGGTGCCGTGGGTCTGGGTGTATACGTCACAGCAATGCTGCGGCAACTGGTTATCGAAAACCCCAAAACGTTGGGGAATTTATTTAGAGGATTAGGCGCGACAGAGCGCAAAATCAAACAAATCACAGATTTTTCACAATCTGTTCTTCAAAGCGCACCGGCTAAGGTAGCAAAGGGCGGTGTGGCTTTTGGTGTATTGATGGATGCAGCGATTGATGAAGCAGATGACGATATATTAACAACGGTTGGAAGCATAAGGCGAAACAAGCCACTGGTAAGAGAATATTATCCGGGCCAATAAGGAGCGTCAGCGTGGGAACCATATCAAGACAATATAGCTTCGTCGCTGGAGCGATTCCCAGTGCCGCAAACTGGAACGCAGATCCAAATAATTTTATTACGCTCGTCAATGGGCAACTCGACGAAGCCAATGTAGACTATTCATCGGCAGACGGGATTGCTACGCTACAGAATACGCAGACGCTCTCCGGCGCCAAGACGTTTTCGAGCGCCAGCGGCACGACTTTTAACTACGGCGTTACAATTAACGAAGGCAGCAACGACAGCGACACGCGCATCGAAACGAACAATATGACACACGCGGTCGTTGTTGATGCGGGGTTAGACGCTATCTCGTTTGGCGCAGCAGCGGTGGATGATTCGTTTGTGCAAATTGCTAAAGGCGCGTCCACCAGCACGGCGACACAGAATACCTATCACCTGTCAGTCGCTCCCGGCGGGGCAACGACGATCCCGTCAGGCACCACTGCCTATGTCGGCAGCGTGAACATCAACGAGCCAAATATCACGGCAACCGGGACCGTCACCAATGCGTTCACCGTTCGCATCGCTGGCGCACCGACAGAGGGCAGCAGCACCAACTATGCACTGTGGGTGGATGCAGGTGCTACGCAACTCGACGGGGCCTTGAGTGTCGGTGTAGATGGTACCGGCGCAGATGTCACGTTCTACGGTGACACGTCAGGCAAGCAAGCCTTGTGGGACCAAAGCGAAGACACGCTACAGCTAAACGACAACACCAACCTGACATTCGGCACAGGAGCGGACGCTGACATTTTCTACGATGGCACAGACCTGAACATATCCCCTGCCGTGGTTGGGTCTGGTGACATCGTCGTGAACGGTGCGTCGATGGAGTTTGCTGACTCTGAGGGCGTGACATTTGGAACAGGCAAGGACGCGACGATTCAGTTTGACGGCTCCAACACCGTATACAACACAGCTGGCTACCACTCGTTTACGGGCGGGGACCTCCACGTAGGAAATGGTCAAGGCCTTGTCGTCGGACACACAGCACAGTTGGCAGTCGATTTCACCCCGGAAACACAGATTCTTGGATCGGCTGTTCAGGACGCTTCGATGCTAATGGCCGATTTCCAAGCGACCACCAATAGCCCTGTTCTTGGGATGCTGAAGAGTCGTAACGGCACCATCGGGTCGAACACGATTGTGCAGGACGGCGACCAGATTGGGACGTGGGTTGGCTACGTCGATGATGGGACCGACTATGCCAGCAAGGCGGCACAAATTCTGATGTCTGTTGACGGTACGCCGGGAGCGAATGACACGCCGGGGCGCATCACGTTTTTGACGACAGCAGACGGTGCCGCATCCCCCACAGAGCGTATGCGTATCGACAACACCGGTGCTATCACGAAACCTACGAATCCCTGCTTTTCGGCGTTCTCTGCCACGCAGAGCAACGTCACTGGGGACGGGACCACCTACACCATGACGTATACCACGGAGATTTTTGATCGAGGAGGCGACTTCTCTAGTGCTACGTTTACGGCACCGGTGACAGGGATTTATCAGCTGACAATGCTCCTGAACATTTCGGGCCTGACATCGTCACACACAGACACCCGCATCACGCTGGTGACGAGCAATCGGTCGTACAACCTCATGATTGAGGACGCTGTATCCTCTGACGTGGCGGGGTTCGTGCGGACGACATTCACCATTTTAGCCGACATGGATGCCTCCGACACCGCCACGGTAACGGTCCAGACGAGCAACGGGACTAAGGTTGTAGACATCGACACGGGCAACGGCTTCATGGGCCATCTGGT
>Ga0209756_1001635_pt1 | contig 20405 bp, 20 predicted proteins | sample ETNvirenome_6_85_FD_184071 | JGI IMG/M metagenome (GOLD analysis project Ga0209756, IMG submission 184071) | Marine viral communities from the Pacific Ocean - ETNP_6_85 (SPAdes) (version 3) | ecosystem: Environmental > Aquatic > Marine > Oceanic | place: Pacific Ocean | collected 2013-06-19
TCTAACAAATTGCATTCGTATTCCGTCTCTGGAATCTCGAATCTTTTATTTTCTGGTATTGTTATTTTCATTTCTGTAACTCCTTTATTTTATGTAATTAAAACTGATAGATGACAAATGCGTTATTCTCTGCGGGCTCTGTGTGAATTACGGTTGTGGCGTATTCCACATCTTCCATTGTAGGATATGCCTCTTTACTGTAAGCCTCTTGGAACTCCTGTAAATTTTCATATTCTGCAAATTCACAGCAGATGGCAATTACATCCAGTTCGGTCTCTGTCCCGCTGTCCTCATCTAATTGCTCGAACCATTCAAACAAGGCTTTCAATCCATCATAAGAAAATTGATTGCCTCTGTCCATATCTTTAAATGCTCTCTCGAATTGGTAAAAATTGATTGATTGTTTCATTTTTTAGCTCCTACGCTTTTTTGTTGTTTGTTTGTTTGTTATATGTTTAAAGTTCCGAAAAGTTCCATATTATTTTAATATACCGTATTCTTTACGAATTCTCTCATCTTCTTTTTTCAAATTGGTCTTCTTTACAGAATTTATCTGAATTTCAGGAAATGATTTAAATTGACCACTATCCAAACCGTCAATCAAGGTATTTATAATCTCATTAAATTCGGTCTTGTTTCTGGTAGTAATTACAATTTGTTTCATTTTTTAGCTCCCATTTTCTTTGTTGTTTAATTGTTTCATACTACGTATACGATAAGATAATAAAAAAGTTCCCATAAAAACTAGAAAATAATAAAAAAACCTTAACTGGTTAAATGTACTGGTGTGCCTATATAATAAAGTTATTAAATAAAGCTTTGTGTGGAATATACTACAATTTACACAAATTAAGCCGGTACTATAAAAATACTGCCTACGTGCACAATATCATATAAATTAAGTACTTACGTGCACATTCTATGAAATATCCTCCTTTTCTGTGAATTTCAGTACTTACGTGCACAATCTTATAAAATACTACCTGCGTGCATGAATTATCCACCTACCTACGTGCACAATTCTTTAAAATATTCCAAATTTCTTCAAAATTCTCTCTCTTCTTGATCTATGCCATTATTACATATAATATTTACATGATCTTTTTAGGAACCTTTTCCCCCCTAGAGCATATTTACTATAACAAATAACACAACTTCTGTCATGCGTGAACTATTTAGATAATGCGTGAAATTCTGAACATGGCAGGAAATTATTAACGGGTGAGGAGATAAAATTTACCGCCTATTCAAGGTAAAACTCACAGGTGCAGTATTGCAGAACCCCAGCGGGATGATTTAGTCGGTGGACTACATGGTATAATTGGAGGGGGGACAACTAATAAATTTTGTGTATTTCCTAAACAATAAAAAGAGGAGGCAATTATGCCTTTATTTAGTAATGAAGAGTTGGATGCCATTGTAAATGATATTCAAGAAGAAGTAGACAACTTTCAAACAGAAGAGACCCCGGAAACACCTGTTGAGGTGGCTCCTGATCTTAGAGAAGGTGAAATTTTCAGCCATACGGTTGAAAGTATACCTATCTATATGAAGGAGCCTGATGGTGGTTTTGCTAAGGTACCGGATTTTCATGGGGTAAACCGTAAACGTAAGAACGGATTTTCTTTAATGGAGATTCTTCACGTAGCACCGGATACAACTACTGTAATAGGTATGGAGCAACTAGAATCCATTGCCTATGAATTGGTAGAACTTGGCTATAGTATCACCGGTTCAGGTGAACTTAGACAAAATAAATGGCTGTTTGTGGAGTTGGAAAATGAGGAGTTACCTGAACTTGATCTACCCGGTACTAAGTTAGTGCCTAAACAGTGGATCGGTTCCAGTCATGACGGTACCTTGGCCCTTAAGAGTACATTGAAAGTAATAGATACTATTTGCGAAAATACTTTCATGATGAACGCTAAAAGTATGAGTTTGTTTAAAACTAAACATACTAAGAATGCTCAATACCGTATCAAAGAGTACCGGGAAGGTATACAGGAGGCAGGAGAAGTACTTAATCAGTACTATGATTCTGTTAAGATGTTATCAGAAGCACCCTGTAATAATCCTGAACCCTACTTTACCAAGGTATTAGGTGCTGAAATGAAGCCCCGTAAACGTACCTTGAACGGTAAACAGTTCATGACAGAACCCCAGTACAGCGGGAAACACCGTAACCAATTACAAGGCCTTAACTGGGCTTTTAACTATGGTGACGGTCAACAGGAGCGGGGTAATACCTTATGGCGGGCCTTTTCCGCTGTAACTGACTGGGCGGATCATGACGAGGCCAATGAGAAGGCCAATGCTAATGGTTCTAATATACTAGGTACTAGAGCAAGACAAAAAGATAAGGCCTTTAATTTGGCTGTTGACCTTGCTACTGGTATGCGAGTTGCTCAAGTACCGGTTAAGTGATGCAACTCGAACTGTTCCCTAGTGATCCGAACCCGGATCAATTAACACTATTCAACAAATAAGATAGGAGAGTACGCAAAGAGAGCCCCTTGATCAGTAGATCAGGGGGCTTTTTTTTTGTCCTGTAATACGTCAACTTGGCAAGGGCAACCGTCCTAATCGAAAATTTCAACCCCCTTTTCCTAACCCAGAAACCAAATGGGGGGGAGTCCGTGCGAAATAAAAGAGACGCACACATACTAATATAATTTTTTTAAAATTTTTTTTTTAAGAACAGGACAGTAGGACTATAGAGTACCATTTTTTATAAACTATCTTACACGTACGTACATAAGGAAGGTTTATAAAAATCACTCTTTTTAGTCCTTTAGTCCTGATTAGTGTGTACCGCCTCCCCTTTTGGGGGGAGCGGTCACTTATTTTGGAATTTTAGCTTAAAAATAGGTTAAAATGGTTCGCCGGTACTATTGACATTGATTCGCCGGTACTATATATAATATATATACTATTAATACTATTATACTATTTATAATATTATAATATTATAATATTACTAATATTACTAATATTATAAAATAGTACTATAGTACTATAGTAATACATCTAAAAAACCTTTTCAAACAAACGACGAAGATAAGTTATATTAATATTACCGCCATGTCAAGTTTTTTTATTAAATTTTTATATGCAAAGGCGTGGAACATTATTTGAGAGAGCCACGAAGGGTGAGTTTCAGACTGACGACATAGTGTCTAATTTAAAGAGATGTAAGGAGATATCTAACGATGTATCTGTTACAGACCTTTTAAGCCCTACTTCCAAGCACATTGGTTTATTTGCTGAGTTATTGTACCGTATACAGAATATGCCTGAGTTGGAGAATGTTGATAGTCCTGAGATGTTATTTGATTCTTCCACGGCTTACTGGGGTTAGTTCTGGCTCTTACCAAGAAGATAAAGGGGGTTACGCATTATGCTTATTCTGATGAGGCTGAATTCAGGCAGTCTCATCCTGATGCTGATTTAGTTAAGAGCTGGAGGGATGCTGATGAGGGTCAGTGGTGTATTTCTGATGATGGTCAGGTGGTACAGGTATTAAAGCGTGGTACTTTCAGCAAGAAATATCAGGATACCAGTTACATAAGAACTATTATAGGCATGGTGAACACTGGTGATGCATATAAGTTAAAGGGTGGTTTAAAGAAGTCAATATATCGTTTTGGTGAAAAAGAGTGGTATGATGCTTTAAAGGATGGCTCAATGACTGAGAGTAAGCGTAATTTTGCCAAGTATATAGCTTATGGTGCTAATTTAGAGGATGCTTATAAGAAGTCGCATCCCAACGCAAAGAGTAAAGATTATTCTATTAGCAGTGCAAAACTTTTATTAAGAAGCAAAGAGGTGAGAAATCTAGTGGATAAAGAAGTAGAAATGTTAATGTCTGAGATTGGCTGTACTAAGAAGTACCTTTTAGAGAACGCCAAGGATATTATTGATAAGGAAAGCTCCAGAGACGGAGACAAACTCCGTGCTCTGGAGACGCTGATGAAGATATCAGGTCTTTTAACTACCGATAAAAAAGTGGATTCAGTAGCTTTGATACAGGAATTTACCGGATTCAGCAGGGATAAGCTAAACGCATTTAGCGCAGGCCTTCTCCCTGAGGAAAAGCCGAAAGAGTTAAAGGAGAATAGTTGAAGTGCCGCCGAAAGGAACATTACTGGACATGAGTACACCATTTATGAATCCAGTATCTACAAATGTTCACAGCAATGTAGATAATTTAATTTTTCAGTCTAAGCTTGATGAGCAGGAGAAGAAGGAAAAGATGTATGGTGCTATTTATGAGGATAAGAGTCCTGAGTTTATAGGCGGTATGGATGATGTTGTTGCCAATGTTGCCTTTTCTCCTTTGATAGCGGCTAAGAAGATACCAGACCTTATGAAGACGATAAAGAAAATTGGATTAAAGAATCCGCTTTATCATTTTACATCACAGCCAAGGGCAGAGGCAATTTTAAAATCTGGACAGATTAACCCCAGCGGCTCTTTCCCATCAGCGAAGCCCGTTGGTATTGTTAAACCAAGGGGTTTTTCTGTCACTAGAGACCCAAAGTTTGCAAGTAGGCCGCATAAGCACGTGCCAACTGATGTTAGGTTTATTATGGATAGGGATGATTTAATTAGGAAGGGCTATAATATAAAACCATTTACTGAGAGTCATTATCGGAAAACATCAGAGAGCGTGATTCCTATTGGCAAGTATAAAGAAATACATGGTTATTACCCCTATCAAATGAATCCACGTTTTGAATTTGAAGAAAGGATAGCGGGGTCGTTACCAGTTAGTGATATAAAATTAATAGATTTTCTTAAATTCCCAAAAAAAGCCTTAGAGTCAGAAATCCCTCGTCTTACTACGAATAGGGCAAATTTATTACATAGGATTTTGGATAGGGACATTCCAATTATGATGAGTAAAGATGCAAGACGGGAAATGAAGGCATTAGGTGGTCGGGAGCTTTTAACAACCAGAGAATTTGACAAGTTAATGTCGTCTCCAACTTATAGCTTTGATCCTTTTAAGCGGCGTAAATTTGAATGGGAACCTTACCAGTGGTAATAAAGAAAATAAAGATTGATAACAATAGGTGGGATGTCACAACTACCCCTATTTGGCCCTATTCTACCCCTAGAATAGCGAAAGTGGACAATAGGCTATACGTAATAAGGTTTGACTTAAATGGATGAGAAAGAATACAAATTCTGGCTTATTTACATTGCCTTTATTGTTATAATGATATATTTTTTTATATGGATAACGGAAATGTGAGTGGTAAACCTGCCACTGCCAGAAGCTATCGGGGAACTCTCGTGGATGATAACATGGTTTTCTCCTTCAACATTAAATGGCTGGGACAGATTTTGGTTTTGTGTGGGATGCTGGTATATGGTTTCTGGAATATTATCGCACGTATTGAAGCCCTTGAAGACGGGATGGCTACTTCAACTGCCCAGATCGGTGAATTGGTTGATAGACATATAATAGACGAACAACAAAGATATGCTAAAATGGAAGAGGAACTGCAATGGTACCAAAAGGAATTAAATCTAAACCCTCTAAGCTGGCGAAAAAAGAAAAAAAAGTAAAAGCCATGTCTTGGAGTGAGATTCTGGCAAAGATAAATCATTATGTTAGTGTTCATGGCGACCTGCCGAGGAATTAAAGTAAATGAAGGAATTTCTAACACTTTATTCAGAAGCTGGGATGATAGGCGTTGTGGGTGCTATGTTTATGTTTTTGGTTTATTCTATGAGCAAGAGGGCTAATGATCAGGCTGAGGCACTTGAGAACCTTAAGGTTGAAAACGAAGAACAGTCTGTAAGGATTTCCAATATTGAGAGTATTGTGATTAAGTTCTTGGACAGGTGGAACCGTTCTGATGAGACGAGAGATCGCCGCCATGAAGATTTAGTAAAGGAAGTTAATGATATGTCCGATGTTCTCATGGAGATTAAGGGAAGCGTATCAAGGATAAACGGGAGGAAGTAATGACAGACAGGGATTTTCAGGACTGGTGGGGCAAAGTTGTAAGGATACACGGATATGATCCTAATCCGGACAATCCTATGCATTTTTATGACTATCGTAAGGCTTATGATGAGAACCATCCCATCCCTAAGCGTTTTCAGCATTGGGACTCAAGGTATAAGCATGATCTTCACCCAAACAGGTTTGTACCGGGAACAGACCCTTCTGTAGACAAGCCGGATGTTATGTGGTGGGATACCAAGAATGATGAGCCCGCTTCAGCTTCGGAGGTTCTTATCCACGATGTAATGCGTCAGGAATATTTAGACGGCCTAGATGATGCCAGATAATTTTAACATTATCCCCGGCCCTTCTGATATGCAGGAAAGGGACGAGGTTCTTGCCAATGCCTATAAGAGCCTTATTTACTTTGGCAGGGCATTTCTGCCTAATGACTTCATGCATAAGTCAAATTCCCCCAATTTTCACTTTGATGTAGCTGAAAAACTCATATCAACAAAACCGGGGAGCAGAACCTGCATTATCATGCCCCGTGGCTTTGGCAAGTCCATCTTGTCAAAAGCCGCCATTATGCATAAGCTTTGCTTTGCCGGTGACGATGAACAGCATTTTATGGCTTGGGTTTCAGAAGAACAAAGTCAATCCATTGATCACTTAAAATATTTAAGAAATCACTTTGAAGTAAATAAAAAATTAAAGTATTACTTCGGGAATATGGATGGTAGCAGTGCTGGCAAGCGTTGGACAGAAAAAGATATTGTAACTCCCAAAGGAGACCGGGTAATTGCTAAAGGGACATCACAGAGACTGAGGGGCCGTGCCGAGGTTGATGTTCGCTACACGGGTATTATCCTTGATGACTTTGAATCTGAATTAAACACCAAAACACCGGAGAGAAGGTCGGAGATCAAGAAGTGGATCGTGTCCACTGTTTACCCTGCTTTGGAGGAGACCCCGGGCAATGAGGGTTCTATATGGCTGTGCGGTACCATTGTTCATTATGACAGCTTTCTTCAGATGGTTGTAGACGGTTATAAGAAGGCCAAGAAGGACGGAAGATCGTATCCTTGGGACGTTGTGTTTCACAGGGCTATTGAGGATGGTAAATCTATCTGGCCTGAGCAGTTTTCAGTAGAAAAGCTGGAATCTAAGAAACGGGAGTTCATTGAAGCTGGACTTGTTAATAAATTTGCACAGGAGTATATGAACGATGCCCGAGACATTTCTAATGCATCATTTAAGATTGACCGTATCCAGTATTACAACGGCAGTGTTAAGAACAAAGGCGGATTCAACTATCTAATTGACGGTGAAGACGCTACACCCCTTAATATTTACATTGGCGTTGACCTTGCGGCAACAGCCACAGAGACCTCAGATTATCAGGTTATCATGGTTATGGGTATTGACTCTGATAAAAACCGCTATGTTCTGGAGTACTTTCGTGAGCGTATCCCTACTTTTGATATTCCTCCTAAGATCATTGAACTTGCTAATAAGTACTCTCCTGTCCGCCGGGTTACGATTGAAACAGTGGCGGCACAGGAAATGGTAAGGGATATGGTAACTAGGCTTTCGGCAAAGGAAAAGAGATTGATGCCCGGTATGTTCAAGGGTGTTAAGCCTCCGCCTAGGATAAAGAAGGAAGATCGGCTTGAAACATCACTTGGCCCCATTGTCAACTCGAAAAAGCTTTACATACAGAGGCATATGACAGAATTGGTGGATGAGTTCTTTGAGCATCCCAAGCCGAGAAATGACGATTTAATGGACGGCTTATATTATGCTGACTACTTCGCCAAACCCCCGAAGAGCGGAAAGACAAAGGTTGATACTTTAAACCGGGATATTGAATCACCACGCATTGGAGTCTTATCTAGGTCTTATAACTGGGTAACTGGAGCTAGGGCATGAACACCGTTGCACATTATATCTATTTATTGGTAAGATACCGCAGATAATTACAACTATGCCACGATACTCTAAGCGGTCAAAAGAAAGGCTTGCAACTTGTGATGAGAAGTTGCAGGGCGTGTTTAATGAGGTGATTAAGCACGTTGACTGTTCTATTTTAGAGGGACATCGTAGCAAGGAAAGGCAAAACAAACTTTATGATGAGGGACGTACTAAAGTTAGGTATCCTGATGGTAGGCATAATTTTAACCCTTCTAGAGCCGTTGATGTTACCCCTTATCCTGTTGACTGGGAAGACAGGGAACGGCAGACTCTTTTCGCCGGGTTCGTTCTTGGTACTGCTCGCAGTATGGGCATTAATCTAAGATGGGGCGGTGACTGGGATCAGGATTTTCAGGTAATGGATAATCGCTTTGACGATTTTCCGCATTTTGAAATTAGGAAATAATGCCCGAGACTACAGACACTATTAAAGCAAGGCTCACCCCCGGTGAGTTTGTTGTTAGAAAAGAGGCCGTTGATATGATTGGACTACCCTTTCTTCATAAAATTAACAATCTTCCTAAAGAAGGTGGTCATTCTGCGATTGATAAGATCAAACACATGGCTATGCTGGAGAATATGAAATCAATGTATGGCGGCGGACAGGTTCAGATGGGCGGCTATCAATCTGGTGGGATTGTTACCAGTTTGCTCCCTAGGATGTTTAAAGATTATTTTAAAGAAGCCCCTCTCCCGGGTAGGGACTCAACGGTTTTAAGTCCAGAAGAGCAGATACTTATAGAACTAGAGCAGGGTTTCAAATCACCCAAAAGAGATATACCAAGTCCAGAAGAAGAAGTTCTTGGTGAATTAAATTTAGATAGAGGTGAATCTGGTTATCAAACTGGCGGATTGACTGGCTATCAACCGGGTGGTGAAGTTGGTTTGTTAGAAAAGATTTTATCGGGCTTGTCTAATATAGAGGCTTATAAGGGTTATGCTACTTCGGGTGCTGATGTGTCACCATATACAATGAGCAAGAGAGAGCTTGCAGAGATGCCGAAGAAGAAAAAAGTATTATACAGGGATCAGATACATAAGAATTTATCTGACGCAATAACGGCTGGTAATATAGATAAGATTGATTACAGCCTGCTTACAGACCCTTTTTACAGACCGCATTTAGAGAAAACCAACCCGGGCTATCTTAAAGAAGTGAGTTGGGGTGGTGAGTCTGGCTATCAATCTGGCGGATTAGCCAGCTATCAACCGGGAGGTGAAGTTCAGGAAAAGACCTTATATGGGGCTGGGGCTGATTTTAATCAATCAGCAATGACTGTTGATGACGGCCTTTATAATACGAGAAATGTTTTATCTATCCCGGCTGAGCAAGTTGGGGAAGGTAGCGGTTTGAGATATTATGGAGGAGAAGGAAGAAGTTCTCGTATGGGCATATCAAAGACAAAGGCGGCTATGGATGCACGTCAGCAAATGGCTTTTGCACCTCAGGACTCTATTCCTTTTGATATGATTGAGCAGTATTTAGCACCAGAAGAAGAACAGCCTCAACGGCGTGGATTGCGTGGACTGTTAGGTTTTCAAACTGGTGGCCCTGTTCCTGTTGGCCCGCCCGCACCTAGACAGCCTAATGAAATTATGCAACCCGGTCAAACCCCCGCCGGTTCAGTTATGGGCCCGTCTGATGCTGATATAGATCAGTTAAGGATGATGAAGGCTGAGATGTTGCAGAAGTCAATTCAGCAGGATACAGTATCCAAGGCTAGAAATACATTGGACTTGATACAGCTCCTTGATTCCTTGAAGCAATCCGGTTCTTCTGAAGCGATAGAGAGTGAAGGTATTAACCCTCAGCCGTATTTAGATCAGAAGCCGTTTATAAGAGATGCTGTTAAACCGAGCATGGGTCAGATGATAAGGGGTATGTTTTAGTGGATAAAGACCCCAGAGCATTATATAATGAAGAGTTGTACCGCCAGTGGCGTGATGCCCGTACTGACTGGGATACTGAAGCTCGTAAAGATATTGATTTTTATCTTGGTAATCACTTCACCACTGATGAGTCTAATGAATTAGCACAGCGCAATCAGGCTGACATACCAATGGATCGGGTATCTTCAGCTATAGAGAAGTTTAAGGCCGTTTTAACATCTAGGCCGCCTGCCTTTACAATCACCCCCAGAGAAGATTCAGATGTGCAGGTAGCATCATTATGGAGAACCGTAATGGGTTATGTGTGGCAGATATCGGATGGCGACTCCCAGATAAAGCAGGCCATTCAGGATTATGCTACAACAGGAATGGGCTATTTCTATGCTTACATAGATAGCGAATCAGATTTTGGTAGAGGCGATGTCCGGTTCACCTATATTGATCCATTCAGGGTCTACGCATCTCCCTCATCACGAGACCGGTGGTTCAGTGATTCAGATGGCATTATCCTTTCGACCATCCTCACAGGCGATCAGGTCATCGGCCTCTACCCTGAATTGGGAGATCAGACCGATCCTCAAACTGGAGAGACCATCCCCGGTCTGATCCATAAGCTTTCCGGGTTTTCTTATAAAGAAGAAGATTATCCATCAGCTCAGAACCGTAATTCCATGACTGTTTTTACTCCTGCCGAGGTTAAGGATAAGGATTATTTTGAAGTTAAGAAATATCAGATACTCGAAAGATTTTACAAGGTCAAGGTTCCTTATTACAGGGTTATAGACACGCAGTCTCAGGAAGAGACAATTTTGTCTCAGGAAGAGTTCGCTGTTTTCTCACAGGAGAATCAGGAAGCTCTTGAGATGGGTGCCTTTCAGGTGGTGGAAGTTTTACAGACCCGTGTTAAGGTTTGCGCTACCATTGGTGAGATTGTCTTATATGAACAGGTTTTAAATACTGATGAGTACCCCATTATTCCCCTTCCCAACATATGGACGGGTACTCCCTATCCTAAAAGTGATGTTTCCAGAGCCAGACCAATGCAGAGGCTTTTAAACAAGTTATGGTCTCTTGCCTTGTCACACGCTCAGGCTTCTGCAGGACTTAAGTTACTTGTCCCTATTGGAAGCGTTGATGATATCGGACAGTTGGAGCAGGATTGGGCTAACCCAAATGCGGTTATTGAAATTGATTCTTCTCAGGGTGAACCCCATTATCCTGCTCCGCAGGCCTTAGCCGGTGAGTTTTATAAGCTTATACAGCAGTCAGAGTTTTATATTGACTTTATATTTGGCCTCCCTGAAATGATGCATGGCTTTTCTGAGAAGGCTCCTGAGACGGTAAAGGGTACTGAAAGGATGATAGCCCTTGGCTCTGAAAGGCCAAAATCTAAATTAAGAGATATAGAGTTTAGTATAAATCGTTTAGGTAAAGTAATTTACAATCTATCAAAGGGTCATTATACCCATAAAAAGATTTTCAGGCTTGCACAGCCAAATAACAACATAACTGAGGTTATGGCTAATTATTATACTGATGTAAGCGGTGCTGTGATGGATATTAAGAAAGACCGTCATTTCCTAGATCAGCACGATATAAGAATTGAACCGGGTTCAACTATGCCTTCCAATAAGTGGGCAGAGCTTGGTGTTTATCTTGAAGCCTACCAGATGGGCATCGTGGATAAATACGAAGTATTAAAGAAGAATCCGGAAATATTTGACAAAGAAGGAATCATGAAGCGTACAGATGAGAGGCAGAAGATGATGCAACAGATTCAGTCTATGGAAGAACAACTAAAGAATTTGCAGGGCGACTTGCAGACAGCCCAAAGAGAATCTGTCAGTGACAGGAAGCGTGTCGAGGTTGAGAAATTCAAGACTCGCCTTTCTGAGACTTCTTCGGAATCTAAAGCTGACAGGAGGGTACAACGTAGTAAACTCGAAAACGAGGTGAAGCTCGAAGTTGGGAAATTGGCTAACAATCTCAAGGACATTGAGAGAAAAGCCGGTTCAGCCCCGGAAGCATAGAGACATCTAACTGGAGATATTATGGAAACACTAGAACAACAGGAAGTTGGAACATTAGAGAACCCCGGAAGCGGTGAAACTGCATTCGTGGAGGATATCGTTAATCAGGAAGCCCCGGAACTGGCACAGCCAGAGCAGGGGTATGTAGAACCTCAGCAAGAAGGGACTATTTCAGTAGACTATGAGGCGGAATCCAAGAAGTTTCAGTCCATGTATGATCGTGCTCAGGCCGATAATACAAGGTTGAAACAGCTTGAACCTTTAGGTCAGTTACTGGAACAGAGACCCGATATTGTTCAGTTGATACAAAACGGTATAGCCAATCCGCAGGGTGCACAGGACTCGCAGACGGCGTTATCTAGTGACGACTTTAATCCTTGGGAAATTGCCGAGGAGGGAACTCAGACAAATGATTATGTATTCAGTAAAGTGGATGCAAGAATCAGTGATAGGGTTCGATCCGAAATGGCAAAAGAAAAGCAACAGATGCAGGCAGAAATGGCTATGAATAATACTGTTAGTGAATTGCGGGGGACTTATAAGATGTCAGATAATGATATCCGTGACTTTCTCACATTCACCACACAGCCAAAAGAAGCTGTTGGTCTTGCCAACCTCGTTAAGCTCTACAAGATGCAGAACGGGACATCTGTTGAAAACAATGATACAATGGAAGCGGTAAGTGCCGCAAGACAAGCTCCACGCACTGCTGGTGTCCTTCAGGGACAAGCCCCTGAGTCTCCCAAGTCCGATCAGGACAAAATTTGGGATACTATCATGGGTAGCGGTAGTGGAACGGCACTTCCCTAACTAACAAATCCTAAACAATAGAGGTAACAAATGGCACTTTCATATAACGCTGGAACTTTAAAGTCCAGCGATATTACCGCATCAACAACCTCTGCTGGCGTAGGTACCGCTCCGGATCGTAGACGATTATATAACTTTGGAGACCGTGTTGCTGAATTAGCACCGGAGGAATCTCCATTTTTCGTCTACCTTAGTAAGGTAGCTAAGGCACCTACTGATGATCCCATATTCCGTTATCTCGAAAATCGGAATAAGGTAAACTGGACAGACCGTGCATTCTTGCTTGCGGCGGCTGTGAATGGTGGCTCTGCCGTATCGGCAGGTTCGTCTTACTCATTCACGGTTGACACGAGTGGCGGCGCATCGGTTGACTGGCTGATCAAAGGTATGGTGTTTGTTGTAAACACAGTAGACAGTACTGCTGGTATCGGACATACTATTGTCCGTGTTGATTCTTCTGTCTCTGATCTAGGCTCCACATCTTCCTTCACCGGTAAGATCATTGATGTCTCTAACTCTAATGTTAGCGGATATAATGTTCTTGCTGATGACGATAGTTGTCAAATTATTGGCACATCGTTTGAAGAAGGTTCTGGTGCTCCTGATGTCTGGTCAAGCGAGCTTGAAGATAATTATGGGTATACCCAGATTTTCAAGACAGCGGCTGAGATGACAAATACAGCGATTGCTACCCGATACCGGGGATACGCAGACGAATGGTCTCGTATCTGGGCGGATAAATTACGTGAGCATAAGGTTGATATTGAGCGGGCCATGCTATTCGGGCAAAAAGCCCGGGTAGGTGGCATTCAGTACACCGAAGGCATTGTTGGTCATATTGTGAAGAATGTGAACCCGTCTGCATCTGATGCGGCACTTTCATACTCTTCTGGAAGCTCTTACTACCGTACTGCGGCTCAGTCTGAGTTTACATATGATCGCCTGCTTTCCGACTTAGAAGTAATCTTTGACCCCGCACGTGGCGGATCAAGTGATAAATTGGTACTTTGCAGTCTCCCGGTTATTACATTCTTTAATAAACTGGGCAGTTCTACTTTCTTGGCAGGTTCTTTGAACCACGCCGCAGAAGGCACTTCTCGTACTCCTGCACAAGCATACCAGTATAACTTTGATTCCCGTCAGGGCGCATTCGGTCACTCCATTATGGTTATTGACACCATTCATGGACGTTTGAATCTGGTAAAGGAACCACTTTTCCGTGGTATCGCATCCGGTTTCATGCTTATGGCTGATATGAGTCAGGTTGCTTATAGGCCGCTTGTTGGAAATGGCGTTAATCGTGACACCCATGTGATTTCTAATGTTCAATCAGACGATGAAGACTTAAGGAAAGATATGATCCTGACCGAATCCGGTCTTGAAGTAACTCTCTCTGAGTCTCACGCTCTGTATAACATAGAATCATTATAAGGAGTTAAGTTATGAGATCAGACCTACAAGAAAAATCAAGTGGAAAATATCAAACAGGAGAAAGGGCTGTTGAGTATATAGATAATGGGGCCGCAAGGTCTATTACATTACTAGCCGCTCAATCAGGCACTCTCTTCGCTGTTGATATGTCAACCGTTGATAATAATGTAACCGTAACATTGCCAACAGCCTCTGCGGCTGTGGCAGGTGTTAATTATGATTTTTGTTTTACCGTCGATTCTGACGATGATGCAGATTTCATTATAAATACTGGTGCCGCTGGTACTGATATTTATGGTGGTATTATTACATTAGCGGCAAACAGTACAATAGATGCCTTTGCTGGTATTTCAACAATAACAGTTGATGGCTCTGTTGCACAATCGTCAGAAGGCTTAAAAATGTCTTTTGTTTGTGATGGTACTAATTGGCACTTGAGCGGTCATATAATGACAGCAGTTGGAACAGTCCACCTAGTTGGTGCGGCTGGAGTCTAATTTTCCGAATAAATAAGGATAGCAGTTTTTGGTACTGTAGGGGCTGTCGTATAAAGGATGGCCCCTGAAACCATGAGAATTATGAAGATTAAGAATTGTGTACACTGCCAGACTCCTAATAAGGGAGGCTGGTTTTATTGCAGGGATTGCGGTAAAAAGGCATCTAAGATTAGGTACACTACCAATCTTTGGATGACTTCTGATATTGGCAAAAGAACAGATGTTGAGCTGACTTCCCAGAGCATGGATCACAATATGAGTGAAATGAAAAGGAGAATTGGCTATGCCTAAGGTTGGTAAAAAGCATTATCCTTACACTAAAAAGGGGAAAGCGGCGGCTAAGAAAGCTAGAAAACGGAGGGCCGCCCGCAAAAAGAAGAAGTAATAAATGGCTACTTTTGAAGCGCAGGTAGAGGGATTAACCAGCCTTTCCATAGACGGGAGCAGTGCTCCGACTCAGACAGAGTTGACGCAGTTCCTTACAGATGGTGCTAAGGAGGTTATTAACGTCTTACCGGATGATTTATTAGAGTTATGTACCAGTGAGCAAAGTTTTACATCCGGTACTCCGCAGACATTAAATACCGGCAAGGTGATGTATGCGACCAGAAGTGACGGCACAATAGCCCAGCCTTGCAGGTATATACCATCCCGTATGGTAGGCAGGGCTTTAGATTCTGGCGACATGAATGCGGCTACCACTACAGACCCCATATATTATATTAAAAATAACACGATAGACATTGCTCCCAGTAGCGGGTCTTCTGTGTATTCAGAGGTGCAGTATCCTTCTGTTGCATATGGAGATTCAGCAATAGCGGCATTCCCAGATGAAGCTGAATATTTAATCCCATTATATGCTTCTGTAAAATCATTGCAGAATGTTTTAGGCAACAAAACATCTAATTCAGATATTACAACAGCCCTAACTGCTGTTAATGCTGAAGTTGACGAGTGTTTGACAATAGCTGACAATATTGCAACTGAGATAGGGTTAGCCAATACTGAGGCTGATAAGATTGCCACTGAGATTGGCTTGGCGAACACAGAGGCTGATAAGATGGCGGCAGAAGTCGTTTTAGCAAACGCTGAGGTGGATAAGGCTACAGCAGAGGTGGCTCTTTCAAATACAGAAGCGGATAAAATATCTGCTGAAGTTGATTTAGCTAATGCTGAAGTTGATAAGGCGGTAACTGAGATTGGGCTTGCTAATGCTGAAATAGATGAGGCGGCTACATTAATTGACTCAGGTGTTGATACAGCCACAGCCGCAATAACTACAGCGGCAGGAAGAATTAATACAGCGGTAGCCCTTGCTAATGCACAGTTTGATGCGGCTGTGTTAGAGGCGGCCCAAGCTGAGGGCGAAGCTGACGATGGTAAGATTGACACTGCTTTAGATTTAATAAATACACAGGCTGATAGTGCTGTTACTACTATATCCAGTGCTACAACAGCACTTGGTAATGCAAATACCAGAATAGCCACAGCCAAGGCGGAGATAGATTTAGCTAATGTTGAGGTGGATAAGATGGCGGCTGAGGTTGTTTTAGCTAATGCAGAGGCAGATAAGGCAACTGCTGAGGTTGCATTGTCTAATGCCGAAGCAGACAAGATGGCGGCTGAGGTTGTGTTGGCAAATGCTGAAGTGGATAAAGTTGGTGCTGAGATAGCTTTGGCAAATGGTGAACTTGATGAAGCCTTAGTTCTTGTTGATGCCGGTATAGATACTGCAACTGCCGCTATAGCAACTGCCGCAGGTCGTATAAATACAGCAGTAGAACTAGCAAATTTAGAATTTGATAAATGTGATACTGTTCTTGATCTTGGGGAAGCTGATACGGAAAACGATATTAATACTGCTTTAACGGCAATAAATACAGAGCTGGATGAGACTCAGGGTCTTGCTGACAATATGCATACTGAGATTGCTATTATAAATTCATCTGCTGATAGTGCTTTAACTGAAATTGGTTTAGCTAATATTGAGGTGGATAAAATGGCGGCAGAGGGAGTGTTGGATAATGCAGAACTTGATAAAGCTACTGCTGAGTTAGCAGAAGCGGCAACCCTTGTAGACTCTGGTATAGACACCGCTACAGCGGCAATCACCACTGCCGCAGGCAGGGTAAATACTGCTGTTATATTAGCTAATGGTCAATTTGATGCTGGTGTTTTAGAAGCCGCTCAAGCAGAGGGGGAGGCTGATGATGGTGCTATAGCCACAGCTCTTGGGTTAATAAATACTCAAGTAGACAGTGCTGTTAGCATAGCTAGTAATATGAATACTTTTCTTGGTAATGCTAATACTAGAATAGCAACAGCTAAGGCAGATATAGATTTAGCGAAAACAGAAGCGGCAGAAATAGCATCTCAAACAGATAATAGTGGCGAAATTGAAACAGCCTTAGATGCTATTAAAACAGAGTTGGATAAGGTTGATAATATAATTGTAGAAGCTAGTGCTGAGTTTGACAAAGTTGATGATGTAATTGTTGAAGGCAGTGTAGAACTTGACAAGTCTACTGCCCTTCTTGACAAAGGAGAGGTTGATAGTGAAAGTGCTGTTAATGATGCGGCGGCAAAAATAGTAGTAGAATTAGATGAAACACAGGCTATATGTGATAAGGTAGATGCTGATTTAGTCCTCGCAAAAGCTGAGATTGTACTTGCCAAAGCAGAAGCGGCAGAGTTGGCTTCAAATACAGATAATTCAAGTGATTTTGCAACAGCTTTAACTGCTATAAATACAGAGCTTGATAAGGTGGATGAGGTGATTGTAGAAGCCAGTGTAGAATTTGACAAAGTTGATAATGTCATTGTAGAGGGGAGTGTAGAATTTGATAAGTCTGATGCATTATTAGATTTGGGTGAAGCTGATTCTGAGGGTGCTGTAAACACTGCTTTGGGTAAAATTATTACTGAGATGGATGAGACTCAGGCAGTATGTGATAAGATAGACGCTGACTTAGTTCTTGCTAAGGCGGAAATTGTGCTCGCTAAAGCAGAGGCCGCTGAACTCGCAACCCAAACTGATAATGGTGGCGACTATGAAACAGCTCTTGATGCAATGAATACAGCATTGGATAAATTTAGGGCTGATGGTGATGATCCTGCTTTGTTTGGAGACGAGTCTACATATACTACTGGAAGCTCAGCTATGACGAGTGTTAAGACTTATGTAGATAGAGCCATATCTTACATAAATGGAGATCATCCAAATGCGGCTTATGATTTAACGGCTAATCTTGCTGACGTAGATGCTGAATTAACAAGTGAAGATATTGATCTTGCTAATGCAAGGATGCAACAAACTCAAACAACTTTAAATGCCGTTGATACAGACTTAAAGATAGCCCAGACATATATAACTGAATGGAATACAATGGTTCAGACTTTATCTGCTGAGATAAATGGTTTTGCCTCAGAAGCTCAGGCAAGGGGTGGTTTTAGCGGGGCTAAGGCAAAGGCTGTTGATGGTTATATTAGCACGGCTCAAACTTATGTGTCATCTGCACAGGGGTTTGGAAATGAAGTGCAGGCTAAGATTTCAATTTCACAGGGATATTCAAATGAGGTTCGATCAAGGCTAGAGCAGGCTCAGGCAAAGAGACAGGAATCTCAATCTAGGCTTGCGGCAGGGAATGCCTATCTCCAAGAAGCGAATGCAATAGTAAGCCAAGGGAACGCTTACATAAAAGAGGCTGAAGCATACATAGCCCAAGCTCAAGGGTATGCGGCTGAGGTTGGTGCTAGATCAACATTCTCTGGGGCGAAATCACAGGCTATTAAGGGTTATATTGATACAGCTCAAAGTTATGTAGCCACTGCTCAGGGATTCGGAAATGAAGTTCAGTCTAAAATTGGTATAGCTAATGGATATGTTGCTGAAATTAGTATTAGGTTACAGCAAGCCCGAGCAAAAAGGGAAGAATCTCAATCCAGATTAACGGCTGGAGGTTCCTATCTTCAAGAGGCCAATGCAATAGTGAATCAAGGAAATGCTTATATAAAAGAAGCTGAGTCGTATATAGCACAGGCACAGGGATATGCCGCAGAGGTTAATTCCCGAACAGCCTTTACAGGGGCTAAGTCTCAAGCAGTACAGGCATATATAAATACTGCCAATGCTTATCTTGCTGAAGTAGCTCAAGACATTTCCATTGCCAATAGTTATGGGAATGCCATAGGTGCTTATGTTCAAGCGGCACAGGGTTATGTGGCAGAGATTGAGGCTTATTCAAAAAGTACGCAAATATTTATAAACACTTCTCAGAATAGAGTAAATGCCGGAAATGCTTTTCTTGCTGAGGCAAATGCATCTGCAAGTGAAGTTCAGTCTTATGTAAATGAAGTTTCAGCTAGAGTGCAACAAGTTCAAGCTCAGGTTGGGGTAGCTCAGGGATATATAGCAAGTGGTGCTGGTTATTCGAGAGTAGCTGATACTTATGGTAAAACAGCACAGGGTTTTATTGGAACTGCCAATGGTTATCTTCAAGCTACCCAAGCTTATGTTGCTACAACTCAAGGATATGCCAGTGAGATACAGGCTAAGGTTAATATAGCGCAGGGGTACGGTAATGAAGTTAATTCTAGGCTTGCCCAAGCTCAGGCAAAGAGGGAAGAATCCCGGTCTAGGGTGGAGCTTGGTAATGGTTATTTAGCTGAAGCCAATGCTTCTGCGGCTGAAGCTCAGACTTATGTGAACGAAGTCCAAGCTCGTGTTGCTCAGGTTCAGGCCCAAGTTGGCGTAGCTCAAGGATTTTTAGGAACTGCTGACAGTTATGGTAAGACAGCTCAGGGTTATTTAGGTACAGCGCAGGGCTATGGTGCTGTTGGAGATAAGTTTGCACAAACAGCATCCGGTTATACGCAGTCTGCTCAAAGTTATTTAGGGACTGCCCAAGGTTATGGTGGTGTTGCACAGGGATTTTTAGGTACGGCTAATGCTTATCTGGCTGAAGTAGCTCAGGATATTTCCTTAGCTCAGGGTTATTTAGCGGCTGTGGGAGCCTATGTTCAATCAGCTCAAAGTTATGGACTGGAGATTGATTCAAGGTTGAAGTATGCACAGGTATTTTCACAGACTTCTCAGACACGTGTGGCTACTGGCAACGCCTTCTTGGCGGAGGCCAGTGCGTCAGCTAATGAGGTTCAGGCTTATGTTAATGAGGTAGCGGCAAGAGTACAGCAGGTGCAGGCGCAGGTAGGTGTTGCTCAAGGTTATATTAGTACGGCATCTTCTTATAATCAGGATGCTCAAGGCTATCTTGGTACTGCTCAGGGCTATGGCATGGGTGGTGATAAATACGCTCAGACGGCATCTGGTTTCAATCAGACTGCACAGGGCTATCTTGGCACTGCCAACGGCTATGGTTCTACGGCTCAGGCTTATCTTGGTACAGCATCTGCTTACGGACAGGCCGCCCAGCGTTATGTTGAGACTGCCCAGTCTTATGCGGCCCAGATACAGTCTAAAGTCGGCATAGCTCAGGCCTATGCTAATGAGGCCCAGATAAGATTAGCGGTGGACACATCCCACTATGGCTGGTTTGAGAAACAACAGGCTAAATTACAAGCTGATTATGATAAAGGAATTCAACTTTTAATAGGAGCTAGGTCATAATGGCTGTCCATGCATTAACAGTTAAGAAGATTATAAGTCAGGTGCGTTTGGTTTTTCCGGACGCTCCTGAGACTTATATTATGAACTTAATCAATGAGGCACTGGTTGAAATGGGTAATCATCATACTAAGGTTGTTCAGGCTAAGGTGAGCACTGTTGCAAATCAGATGTTTTATGCTATTGGCGAT
>Ga0209756_1001636_pt1 | contig 20387 bp, 45 predicted proteins | sample ETNvirenome_6_85_FD_184071 | JGI IMG/M metagenome (GOLD analysis project Ga0209756, IMG submission 184071) | Marine viral communities from the Pacific Ocean - ETNP_6_85 (SPAdes) (version 3) | ecosystem: Environmental > Aquatic > Marine > Oceanic | place: Pacific Ocean | collected 2013-06-19
TGGCGGACAAAGTGAGTACAAACCAGAGCCATCATTAAAAAAATTTTTTATTATAGTTTTTGCAGTTATATTTATTTTTTGTGCTTTAGTTTAATAGAGGATTGTAATGCCCAAATTTAGAATTTATGTACCAGTTATTGCTGATGATGTTTATGAGGTTGAAGCAGAGAATAAAGAAGAGGCTCGAAAGATGTACGAAGAAGGGCTTGATTATGAACATTTTATTCATACTACTGATCCACAAGATATGGATACATCTACTGTTTTTAATGCCGAGATCGATATTGAGGAGTGTAGCTAATGCCTAAAAAAGATTTCGGTAATATTGTAGGTACTTGTGATATATGTAATATTAATTTATGGGATTCCACAAATGGAAAACCTGCTATCTGGCCTTGTAATTTAGAGGGATGTCTGTATGAAGATTCACAGTCACAACATTTACATCATAATGAGAGAGATTTTTCTTGGACAGGATGCGGTTTAGGACAAATTGATTTTTAATGGAGAATATAATGGAAGTTGAGGAGAAAAAAATAGTGGCTACAGGAACTAAAACAGCAGTTAAAGATTCGTCACAAACTGCTCTAACTAAACAACTTGATAAAGTACTTAATGATTTACGAAGTCTAATTAAAAAACGTAATGAACGAATTGCTGAGCTAAGACAAGAGATTGAGGATTTAGAAAACGAGAATACACAGTTGGATGGGAAAATTAATGCCATTCTTTCCGATATTTAATTAAGAATAAAAGTTGCTTAGTGCTTTTTCATGTGATAAGATGTTTTATCACGCTGAGAGAGGAGTTGAAGTAATGTTTAGCAAGTTTTTCAAATTGAAAACCGTAGATCCACATAATGGTTTAGTTACAAATGCTACTTGGAAACAACGCATACTGTGGCTTTTAAAGGGTTGTCCTTTACGGAACCAAAAAGTTGTAGAACGGTTTGTACAAATAAAACATCGTCAAACTACTATAAATAATGACACACTGAACGATCAAGTATCAAATACACAAGTAGGGTAATTTAAAAACTTTTATTTTTTCATTGCTCAATTGTTAAAAGTTTTGTATACTATATAAAGAATGAGAAAGGGATCATCCTCTGAGCTGTATGCATTGACACAGATTGAAGTAGATTGCAATATATCTAACAAAACATCTGCTAAACCAGAGAAAGTTAAATTCAGTTAATGATCCAATGGAAGGACGGAATGACCTTCACCCTTTCTTACTATCGCCCTCGCGGATCAGGGACGTAAATACAAGATCCGTAGTCCATAAGTGTATTATGACTTAAAAGATACACTAGCGGATATTAAACCGGCTAAACAGGTTTATTCGGCAAAGTAGCTAATGTGATATTTTACCAATCGGAATGGGTAGTTTCCGGAAACTCTTATTCTTAATACACGGTAAGATGGTTGCGGTGTTACTCGATACGAGCGGGGTTGTGGGGCGACGTATTGAAGTTTAGATAGGTTGAGCACCTATTACATTGTCGCCTACCAGCGTAATAGTTGTTGCTCCCTAACCGGCAAGGAGTATGGATCATGGATCGGATACTTCATTTGACAGGCGGGGCAAAGAACGTAAGTTCGCGGGGGCTGTGTCAAGAGATTATAAGTTTTATGTCGGGTCACACCGATATAAGGGGAGAAGTAGTCTTCCTACTTCGATCTAGTTAAAGAAGGCAAGGTATGCTCCGAATCGAAGCGCAGCGCCGCCCAAACTTCTCCCCATATTTACTTTTACAAGATGAGAAAAACTATTCAATTTTGTGGCGATTCATTTTGTGCCCATGTTAAGGGTTATCCTTCTAAGTTAGCCGCACTTCTTAATGCTAATATTGTTGGCTTAGGTAAAATAGGATCTGCACACGAACACGCAATTCAAACTTTTAATACTAATATAGACTATACTGTTTTTTGTTGGACTGAAGCAAATCGAATATATTCTGACAGACCTTCTAGTATGGGGCAAGCACGTCAAAACAAAGAAAAAGATATATACTATACATCGTTGAATCTTTACTTTAACTATGTTCATGATACAGACTGGTATGACCGCAGGCAGATAAGAGATTTATATTGGTTTGACCATGAGGTGTTGAATAAGTCTAATTCTAAAATTATTCATTGTTTTGGTTTTAAACATACTTATACTTTCAAAAATGGTTTCACACTATCAAAACCTATATCTTCTCTTTTTAGTACAGGTCTACGAAACCGGCCCGAAGGAAGTTTTCGAAATCATTTGAATAGCGCGGATAATGAAATTTTTGCTCATATACTTTTTAAGAAATTCACTTTACCCTTGCTTAAAGGTTAAAAGTTTCTTATAATAGGTTTACAAGATGAGGGAAGGGATCGCCTCAAAACTGGTTCCACGAATTGTTTCAGAGCTTTGGAGGTACAAATGGCTGAAACTGTTGAAAAGACCCCTAACTATACGGATGAAATGGTAGATACTGCTGTTTCTATGTATCAAGAACTCGGTAATGATGGTCTTGACCAGATTGCTGAAACTGTTGGAAAGAGCATTCGTTCTGTTCGCAGTAAGCTTGTCCGAGAGGGCATTTATATTGCAACTCCTAAGAAAGTTGCAGTAAAGCAAGACGGTCCTTCTAAGAAGGAACTCTTGCGGAGCATCGAGTCTCATGACTTTGATGTTAAAGGCTTCGAGGGAGCCACTAAGGATGCCCTTACACGCCTTTTGGGTGTAGTTACTAACTAATCCATCTCACACTAACTAATAAAAGTTAGTGTAACAAAGAGAGGGCGATACCCCTTACTAAACAGTGGCCGTAGGTCCGGTAAGGAAAGGTTGAATAAGAATCGCCCTCACTTCGACCAAAGAGAGCTGTGTATTTGGTCGAATTAAAACAGCCGGTATGCGAAAGAGACTTAGGAATCTCTCAGCCACGTTAGAAAAGGAGCCTCGGGTTGCGCCGTAATACGCACGCAAGTAACTACAGTTAGTTACTTATAATCTTGGAATAGTGAGGTTTCAAGCGTGCAATCCCAACGAAAGACGGGGCTGGATTAAACCCAGGATAACAAACAGATTGGAGATAGTGTGACAGGGTGCTACTATCATGTTTTCAGAAGGATGGGCTGAAAAATACTTTTTGTAACAAATAATATGAGGTAATTTCTGGAAAATCCTCATATACGATACAAAAAGCGTTGGGCCGAGTTATCACGTTAGTCGGCAGGGTAAGGACAATACCCCAGAGATCTGGCTTAACTTCTATAATGGAAGTGCTAGACATAATCCTGAGCTAAAGTCCGTGCCGCCATAAACTCATTATATGGTAAGGCTAAATTAAGGGAGAGTACTATAATAGTACTCTCCCTTTTTCACTTTTCTTTTGCTTTTTTCTTTAATTTTTGTTATACTTATCCAAATAATGGAGAAAAATTATGTTTTCAACAAAAAGCAATGTAATTCCTTTTGTACGGGCAGCTCAAATGTCTTCAGTACGAAACCTTGCTGTTATTTTTGATATAGATGGAACACTTTTAGATATTTCACATCGTTTGAAATATCTTAAAATGACACCCAAAGATTGGAAAACTTTTCGTGATCCTACTTTAAAGCAATATGATACACCTCGTTATGAGATTATTGCAGTACTTGTAGCCATGCATGAAGCAAATCATAGTGTTATACTTGCATCAGGACGTACTGAGTCAGAACGTGAAGATACAATAAAATCTTTACATCCATATATTCCTTTTGTAGATGATTTACCTTTTTATATGAGGAGAGAAGGTGACTATAGTAAAGATACCATAGTTAAAGCAGAAATGTATAATCAAATGTTAGAAGATGAATTTGTGCCTGAGTTAGTTTTTGATGATCGTCCTTCAGTTATTAGGATGTGGAGGGGATTAGGAGTTTCAGTCGCGGATGTTGGACCAGGAGTTGAGTTTTAATGAAAACAATAATATGTGATATAGATGGTACTATATTTAGATACTCACCACAAGGTACTGTTGAAATAGTTAATGAAGAACCTATTTTACTACCTGGAGTTGTCAAACAGTTTAATGAGTGGGAAATGCAAGGTTGCAAAATTATACTTATTACTGGACGCAGAGAATCGTTACGAGAACATACTGAAGCGAGCCTTACAGCCTGTGGTATTCCTTTTGACATATTACTTATGGGGTATGCAGATACTGGTAGAGTTCTTATTAACGATATTAACTGGAAAGGTACTATTAAAGGACACGCCGTAAATCTTACTCGTAATGCGGGTTTTTTAGCTACTGATTGGGATGAGGTTGGATTATGAAGGAAGTATTATTTTCTATATATGAGGGTAATTACAACTATGATATCGAGAGAGAATATTATGGTCCTGCAATTACTACTAGCTTTAAAGAAGATGGAGAGATATGGGTTACTAATGGCGAGTATATCTCTCAAGTAAACTATTGTCCCTATACAGGTGAAAAGGCAGAGAAACAATGGCCGACAAATTGAGTCCTCTCCAACGAGAAATGATGAAATTACGAAAAGAAAATAAAGAACTTCGTGAATCTCATGCTAATATGGTATATGCTTATCAAGAAATGATGGTTAAAATTCAACAAATTAAAGATAAGATAACAAAATGGGAAAAAAAGTGAAAGGAATTTGACTTTTATTTAAATAACTCCTACAATATACTATAATTAGAAAGGAGATATGCATGGTACGTTCTATTAATAATGAAATTAAGTCAGCTATTAAAATGTGGGTTGGAATAATTGTTTTTATTGCGGTTTGTACTTTACTCTATTTACTTTAGAAAGGAGATATAATGTCACGTTCTTTTAGAGAGTCATTACCTACTGATATTGAAGAATTAAAAGATATTATTGAAATACAACTTGCACGTATTAAAGAACAGGATAAACAACTACAAACATATACAGGTAATTCTTTTACTCAAATAGATTTTCTAAAACCTAAACCACCTAAAGGTAATGTAAATGAATATTAGGTATGTTGTATAACTGGTTGTATACTATTCTTCTTGGTTTTTTAATATATCAACTAGCGAAGTTCCTTTTATTATAGCTTTTAACTTGCCTATTACATAAATTTCGTCTATAATACATGAAGAATCAAAGGAGGTACTATGTATTCTGCACCAGAAGAACAAAAGATTGCATATGCTCGCAATCTTGATGAGAAATTAAGTCTTCAGCAACAAAATGCACTCTTACGAAATAATGTGAAAGAGCTGCAAGGACAACTACAAGATGCATATAAACGTATTAAAGAATTAGGCGTATACATTGGAAAATACAAGTATAATGCAGGCATTGCACCTGATTCTGCTACTGAAGAAGAACTAATTCGTAGAGTTATGGTTGCGAGAGGTGTTAATCCTGACGACCTAAACGAAGTTGAACAATTTTGGAGTGATTATCATGGAATTTCAGAAGAAAACTAAGGACAAACAAATGGAGTCTACATTTGATCTTGCTGGTTGGGAGCCAGAACCTCTAATTGTAGAGTTTGAACCTGCTCCTGAACTTGCATTAGACTTGGATGACGGTGAAGTTATTGAATTTGAACTTGAACCGTTAAAGAACTAATGATTGGGTTTTTATACACTGAGATGATGAAAGGAACAGCAACATGGCACAAAGTAAAACGGCGAGACGGGTACCGGCACGAGGTCGTAAAATTGATAAAAGCACTTATCGCATTTACCAAGGTAAAGAAGTAAAGCCTGTTATGGTGGGAATACCGAAAAAGAATACTACTGGTTATTCTACTATGATGGCGGGCGGCATTGATGGTGATCTTGTACGGGATTCAAAAGGAAAGATAATGCCGTACAAACAGATTCCGAATGAACGGTGAGATATCGAATCACCACTACATTAAGGTCAGGGATCTTAGATAATGCAGGAAAGGCTACTGCTTCTGCTCTAAGATCCCTAGGCTTTGATGATGTTCAAAGTGTAAGAATAGGTAAAACTATTACATTAAAATGTAATCCTCAAGATATTAAAGCTATCGCTAAATCTCAAGTTAACGAAGTAATGGAAGATTATCAAATAGAGGAGATGTAAAATGGAACTGGCATACTTATTTGATGTACATCCGAATATTAAGATTGACTACACCAATTTTAATACTTCGGTAGAGTCGGTTAAAAGTTATTTTCCCACTGCTGCTAGGTTTAAAGTAGAAGATGGAGATGAGTGGTGCCCAATGTCGGTTAGTTTTTGGGTTGGAGGTCAACAATACTGGTATGGATGATGCGAGGCTCATGTAAGCCTCGTATTCATTTATTAAAAGGAGAGATTTAATGGTCGAACACGAAGGGTTACTTACAAAATTATATTCTAGACGATGGGAGTGGTACGGTTCTTCCCATGAGTGGGCTTTGTTGGGTATAGCTTTTGTAGTTATTCTTGTAATTGTCCTAATTCCATAGTGACTTTATTCTTGCTTGATCCTTAATTTTTTAGTATACTTCTTTTATCAACAGAGGAGAAAACCATGAACCTGCAAGAAATGACCCGCGAGCAACTCGAAGCCCTTGTCACGCAGCAAGCAACTGCGGCCAAGAAGAAGACTCTCGTCAAAGTGTCTCAGAAGGGCTGCGTCCAAATCAATGGCATCCGGCGTTTTCCCGTTACGTTCTACAAGAACGAATGGGAGCAAATCTTCGGTATGAAAGACGAGATCGAGCAGTTCATTAAGGACAACGATCATCTCTTAGCGAGAAAATAATCGAAGTCGAGCTATAGGGGAGGTGGCTCGTTTAAGACCTCCCCACAGTTTTACTAGGTAGGTTGTTATGTGGAAGAAGTTTTGGGAAGCCTTTAGTAAGGTAGCCCATGAAATGATGAAGTAGGTAGCTAACTTAAGTGGGAGTACTGAAACATCTGGAGCCTCAGAGGGCAGGGACCGTTAGGATACTGTATCTACCGACGGGTAGCGGTGTGAGCCGGAGGCTGGAGAAGATGAATCCTACGTCTTCTCCCCAGTTTAAGAGGAAGTGCAGCAGGACAATAGTAAAAGGCAGCCACCCAAGAAAAGAGGTGGAACTTACAAAAGTGAGAATGTCTGTTAGCTTTTGATAAGTTGTTACTATGTAGGTTCGAGCCCTACCTTCTTCACTAGATTAGGGTTTCTAAGTCTGGAAACTAAAGTACCAGATAGAGACTAAGTAGCGCAGCGGATAGAGCATGCTTGCTGGCCCTTCAGAATCGGGTTTTCAATATTGCGAACTAGCACAGCCAGAGTAGAAATAAAGTGCCCAGTATTGAACTAAGTAGACCAGAAAAGTAATAATCTCCCTTCTGGGTCTGGCCCTTTATAAGGAGCATCGTATGAAAAAACTTATGGAAGATCATCGACGACTTGATACAGAAATAAAAGAATACGAAAAAGATTACCTACTCCACGACAGTACTCAAGAATTATTCTTGAAGATACGCGAATTAAAAAAACAAAAACTACTACTTAAAGACCGCATTGCTTGTATGGAAGCGAAAAAATGATTTTATTCTCAATTATACTTATAACTTCTTTGGAAGGCCAAATAGTTCAAGAGGACGCGATAGCCACTTATGAGTTGCATACAACTCTAGAATCTTGTAATATGAATATTAAACCGGCGTTTGAGCAGACTAAGTCTACGCCACCTTACAAAATGGAAGTGAAAGCGGAGTGTTGGAATTATGAAGTTAAAAACGAGAGACCCGTACTGGAAGGTAAGGCGTGCGTTCGGTCAAAAGATTGTGCGAGATCGTACTAAGTACACCCGAAAGGTAAAGCATAAAAAATGATTGCTATATTACTAGGTATTATTACCCCTTTGTTTATTTTTGGACTTGCGCTTGTACTAGCAATTCCAAATTTTATATCACTAGTAAGAGAGTTACTAGTTAAAGTTCCAAAACCCGTGCAACCTAAAGTAAGAGAGAGGTTAGATATAATAGTATGAGCTTCGGTCAATACATCAACCATATCGAAGAAGTAGATATGTTCAAGAATCACGTCCGTTTGAAGTGTGTTACTTCCGATGATCCACTCGGCAAGGAAAGTAAAGGAATGTGGATTTTGCTCGATGCAAAGGAAGCTCAATCTCTTGTCAATGAAATTTATGCGGTTGTGGATACACACAGATCAGCACTCGTAGCTCAATTGGATTAGAGCATCGGATTTCGAATCCGAGTGCTCCAATTAAAGGATAAACCGAGTGCTCCAATTAAAGGATAAAAAATGAACTTAGACTGGAACCCTGATTCCGATCAATTTGCTAATGAGTTTCAAAAAGCATTGGAAACCATTGGCTTCGTTAGATTACTTAATCTTTGGTCTAAGGAAGAGAAACCAATAATGGATCAGTGGTTTCAAACAGTTGAATACTGGTTTAATTTACCCGAATCACAGAAAGAAGAATATAAAATCTCAACTACCCACCGTCAAGGTTGGGTTCCAAAAGAATCATCTATCTTAAATCCTTACAGAAAGAAGGATTGGAAAGAAACTTATGAGTTTGATGATTTTAGCTTTAGTGATATTCCCCCACCATTTAGACCACTTATACGAGAGGTTGTAGATTTAATTCACAACCGATCTATTGGTATAGTACGAGTTTTAGAGAAAATACTCGGAACTGAGGAAAATTACTTAGTTAATTTACATGATAACCTTGATCAAAGTCATTTGCGATTATGTTACTACGCAAAGAGTGAGAAAAGAGAAAAGCAACTACCGTTAAGCGAGCATAAAGATTATACTTCTTTAACTCTTACCTTTTCACCAGATCCTTTTAAAAAATTACAAATTAAGGACAGAACTGGTACTTGGAATGATATAGAATATATTGATAATTCCTGTGCAGTTCAAGTTGGTAATATTATGCAAGTATTAACTCAAGATTATTTTAAATCTGCAGTTCATCGTGTATTATGGAACGAAAAAGCAGATGGTTTTACAACTGCATATTTTCTTAACTTACCTCCAGATTATTTAATGACTCATTTAGGACCAAATCCTAAAAAGTACGATGACATGACTGTAGCTGAATTTACAGAAAAATTTCACCTAGCAAAGAATCAAAGACATGGAAACATTACTGCAAGAAATTCAAGATGAAGTTTATAAATTAATTATAGTATTACTAGATAAGCATGGAGAACAAGCATCTTTAGCAATTCCTGCTGTACTATTAAAGACTACTTTGCAAATGTATCAACACACTCTTGAGAATAATGATAGTGTTGAAGCAGTAATTAAAGCGTCAATAGAAAGTCTAGAAGACTTACCACCTTTAATTCCAACAACTACATTGCATTAAAACATACTCAGGAATTCGTAGTCAATAAATTTTAATATGATTTGAACTATTACAATCGAGACCAATACTAAAGAATCTTAGACATAAATTCTTGATTTTAGTTCAGAATATGTTACTATAAAGATACTGAATTGAGGCGCTAAACCTTGTCATTGATAGCAAAATTTTAAAGCAGAGCAAGACGTAGAGAGTGCCACTCAAATCAGTCATTTACATCTAAATTGTCAAATGCACTTGACTGTGTTTGAAATTTCTGCTAATATTAGTTTGCAAACGAAACCAAACGCTAGGACATAGCGTATTTTTTTTGTCACGGCGATGACATAGCTATCACACACGCTTCCATAATTGGTACAGCGTGTATTTTTATTTGCACAGTTACTTCGGAGATGTTTCACACTGGCACGGAGTGGTCCATATAAAAACGTAGTTTTACTGGTTGCAAACGCTGGAGAACTTCGTTCTCCATTTATATACTTAATTTTTAATACACAAAACTACTACTTTGTCACGCGAAGCGTGTGTGCGTTTCACAGCTTGCACACAGAGTTTTTCTACTTATATATATTATCGGAATACTTATTGTTCAAACTCTCGAACGGAGTTCGAAAAAGCAGCCCACCCTGGCCTCTGTCAAGCCCACTCGCCTGTTTTTTTGGGGGTTTTCGTAGGTTTTTTCCAAATTAATCCATTTTTTTACTACTTTTCCCAGATTCTTCCACTTTTTTCCAGTTTTTTGCCGCACTTCGTGCGGAGAAGGCCATTTTATGCTTGCTTTGAGCCGAAAAGTGTGCTATAATACCAGGGTGGGGAGGGGCTACCCTTTACCAAACTACGTTTCATCTCAAAAAAGTACTTGCACAGGTGGATTGGGCTCAAAAAAGTACTTGCATAAGGGGCAAACCCCCATTAAAATTCAAAAAACTACTTGCGTGCGACCGTAGGGAGCGCGCATAGTCACTTTTTACTTGCATTTTGCCGAAATTTGTGCTATAATAATGGGAGTGGCGGGAGGGCTACCTAGTTTCGCTCTAAAATCTACTTTTTACTTGACAAACCGCTCTAAAATCTACTTTCTACTTGACATCTGCCCTAAAAAAATTCAATATTATCAATGGGTTAAGTAGACAAAAAAAAGCCCCCACCGGAAACCAGTGCGGGGCTTTTCTTACGCACGAAGTGCGATTAGTTGGCAACGATCCCGATCAGGCGGGTCAGCGCTTCCTTGGTCGCGCCATCGAAACCTTTGGTATCAAAGCCCGAGGCTTCGAGTGACCGCAAAAGGTCTTTTTTGGTCGGACCTACGTTAACACGGGTCGCTACCTTTTCTTTCGCAACATACACGCCCTCACGGACGAGCTTGGAACGAACCGAGCGGACGGATTTGCCAACGATCTTGGCAATTTCGTCGACCGTCATTTTCTCGAGAGTGTAGTACGAGATAATTTCGGCCGTCAGTTCAGGCGAGTAGTTCACTTTGGACCTTGTCTTCACATCTGCCATAATTGGCCTCCTTTCTTGATGATGTTTGAAGTATAGACGAAATTTGACCAAGATGCAAGTGGAAAATGATTTTTCTTTTCGTGCGTCGGTAATTTAAAATCTACTTTCTACTTGACAAGACGAGCATTTAAAATCTACTTTCTACTTGACAAGACGAGCATTTAAAATCTACTTTCTACTTGACAGGAGGGGCGACCCCAAACTTTAGAATGCAATTAAGAAGCATTCGCGCCTGGGCCCCCCTAGTCATTAAGTGATTGATTTCATTGGGTCTTTTTCCGAGGGCCCCGCGCGCTAAGTCATTGATATCATTGTGGTCTTTTTTCTGCGGCGCGGCCCATGCAAGATTCATGCCAAGCTGGGGCTAAAACTCGCCCCAGCCAGCCGAACGCGCAGCCTCATTATCGGCTTTAACATTAGCCTCATGGCGTTCGATGCGCGCCATCTCGGCGCGATCCGACGCGCAGTCGTGACAGATTGTCCGACCGCCCCAAGGATCGGTATTCCCGCATGGGACGAAAACCTGTCGGTGGCTGAAACCGCGCGGCACAAAAAACTCAACCTTATTAGAGCATGTCATATTTTTTTCTCCTTATTATCTGTAGCAATTTCGCGCTCACGCGCTAGAATATCACGCCCCCGCAATGTTCGGCAGGATGGGCAAAGAACCTGATATTGATCCCGTGGGTCAATATAGCCGCATCTAACTGAAGTTTTCAGCATATCGGCGCCAGCGGGAATATAAAGCGAAATAAGTGTTTTGCAATTCATAATTTTTTTCCTAAAACGCTATTCAGTGATCCATATCCTAGGTCGATGAGTTCGACCGCCAGTAGGCGTTTTTTTATGTTAAGGTGATTATATAGGAAACCAACGCATAAGTCAAATCAGACCTGCTGTAACCGATTGATTCTATTGCGTTATTCGACGTTTTTTCGGTGCTTTTTTTCGTGTTAAGTTATTGATATTAAAAGAAATTTTTTTGTATTATTTTATTGTTTTGTTTATGATGATCTTATAATAATATTTCGCATCGAGATTGCTAACCCATTGATTTTATTAGCTTTTTGGGCGGGGGCCCGTCTTGCTAACCCCTTGAAATGATTGAATCTTTTTTGAGAGGGCCCCCGCCGCCGCTAACCCATTGATTCCATTGGGTTTTGGGCGGCGCGTTGGCACGGATTTTGCAAGGCAAAGCCCGTGCCAGATTGACCTAGTATTCGCCAATCCCGCTCGCGCGGCAAGCCGCATCATCAGCGGCAATTTCACGCTCGCGCGCAAGAATATCCCGCCCGGATGACCAATGGCATGACGGGCATATCACGCGATCGCCCCACGGGTCAGTCCAACCGCATTTAACTTCGGTTGCCCGATAGTCGTTGCCAGCCGGAACCCAGAATTTAACGAGTGTTTTGCAAGTCATGATTTTTTCTCCTATTTAAAGATTAGCCAGACAATGCCAGCAATTAAAGTTAAGTCCGCGCAAATGCTCCAGACTATGTATGCGCGCCATGCCCAAGGCGCGAGGCTTTTAACGAAATTTGTCATGCCAGCCTCGCTTGGGCATCGCGGACATGCCCAACCCAACGAGCCATATTGCGCGGAACCTTGCCCAAATGCTTGAGGATATAATCCAGAGCATAAGTCGCAATATCCAGAGCATTCATGCCGAGCTTTTTAGCTTGGCGGAACGCGCAAGCGATAAATGCCTTGGCTTGCTTTTCAGAGCATTTGAAAAACTCCGAACGCCCCGAAACAATTTCTTTCGGCAATTTAGCTTGCTGGCCGTATTTGACCAGAGCGTAGGCTTGCGCGAGATGTTCAATCGCTTCCATTGTATCACGATGGACGCGCTTGGTGACCATGCAAATATTCATATTTTTGCCAATGCCACGGGCGCGAGATTTTGCGTCAACCGCTAAACCGATTTTGTGACCGTCAACCTTGGGATGGCTCATTATATATAATTCGCTATCCCGCATGGTGACAGCCGGAAAAACCCAGTTCGCAGTTGTCTCATTTAAAATGGTAGTGAACGCCATTTTTTAAACCTCCGCATCTTCGAAGACGAGGCTGGTAGCTTCGTCTTCACTCCAGCCAAGCCGGACCAAATCGGCAACCAGTTGATCGCCGGTCGAAATGCCGTATTCGAATTTTTGGACGGCTTTGGCAACCATAGCATTCCAAAATTCTCTTTTAGTGATAATCTGAGCAGTCATTTTTTAGCCTCCGAAAACGATGATTGCGAGAAGGATTGAATTTAGGATAAATCCAATCGCGTTGCTGACGAGATAGAGCCAGTCAGTTCTGGCAATTGCTCTAATGAAGAACAGTGCCAATCCAGCCCAAATCATTAGGATCATATCAAGTGGTGGAAGCGTATCGCTCCAACCCATGATAACGGCAAGTGAAGTGGGAACGGTTGCCCCATGTATGAGAACCATTCCGATCCAGCCTCCGATTTCTGCTAATTTGTTTTTCATCATGTAAGGATTATATAGGAAACCGACGCATAAGTCAAATCGAGGTGGGTGTAACCGATTGATTCCATTGCGTTATTCGGCGTTTTTTGGCTGCTTTTTTTCTTGCTAACCCATTGAAATCATTGAAAACTTTTTTGCATTTTTTTATTGTTTTGTTTGGGTCATTCACGCAATAAAATTTCGTTCATGTTTTGTTCTTTCCGCCCCGGTTGGCCTAATTCTTGCTAGGCAAAAATCGGGCCAAGTGGTGCTAAGTCATTGATTTTAAAGGGTTTTTTGCGGGGGGCCCGCCGCCCTAAGTCATTGATATTAAAGGCTTTTTTCGGTTAGCGGGGCGATTTTTCTTGCAAGATTCATGCCATATTAGCGATTGAGATCTAGGACGCCCCACATCATCAGCGGCAAGCCGATTGCATTTAATATTGTAAATAACATCCAGCTTTCTGTGTCATCTCCAATATTCGCAGGGTTCATTAGTTCGGCGGAAGTATCGATTGCTCCGGCGCCAAGTATAACCAAGAATAGTCCAAGTAAAATGCGAATCATTAGTTGATCTCCTTAGTCAAAAATTTATGTTTGATTTTACGCGAGTAAACCTTTTTTGAGGAAACAATTTGTTTCCGATATTTCGGCGTTCGCAAATCTTTTGCGATTGGATTTTTTCTTAAGTTTATTTTGCGATTGTGTGTCATGTTATTGCCTTTCGGTTAGTGGGGGCTTGCGCCCCCATCTGACCTAGCCTTTAAGGATGGCGATTGTGTATTCAATCGCTTCCTTGGTGGCTCCCATCATCCCGTTGACCGGGAAGCTGGGATCGACCTTTTGCAGGTCATTGAGCAAGGTTTTCTTGCTCGGCCCCAAAACCTTTGTGGTTTCGGGTTTTGCGATGGCGACATAGACGCCTTCGCGGACGAGTTTGGAGCGAACGCTCCGAACCGACTTGCCGATTGCCTCGGCGATATCAGAAAGGCTTTCGCCGTTCTGATATTGTGAGATGATCGAAACCGTCATCTCTTCGGTGTAGTTTGGTTGCTTCATTTAAAAGCCTCCAGAGAGTAGCTATTCAGTTAAATCTAGGATCAGGATGATCCGCCAGTAGGCTATCTCTCATTTGATATAGCGATTATAACCGATCTAGTCATATAAGTCAAATCGAGGGTGCTGTAAGTCGTTGATATAAAAGGGAGAATCGGCGTTTTTTGGCTGCTTTTTTTCTTGCTAACCCGTTGATAATAAAGGAATCTTTTTTGCATTTTTTTATTGTTTTGTTTGGCCCATTTTCGCAATAATATTTCGCGTCGTGGTGGCTAACCCCTTGATATCATTGGATTTTTCGCGGGGGGCCCGCGCCGCTAACTCCTTGTTATCATTGACTTTTTTCAGTTAGTGGGGCGATTTTTCATGCAAGATCTAGGCCAGTCTGGCTTCCTTCCATTGGGCAGAATAATTTCTCTGATAATGGCGAATAACCTTTTTAAAGCCATCAAGAAAATTTTCTCTGGTAAACTCTGGAAAGTGATGAACGTTTTGCTGGCACATAAACGCGCGATTTGAATGGCCGACAGGTTCAACGCTTTCGCATGTGCCTAAAACATAAACGGGTTTTCCTTGTCCCGAAACGTGTCCTAATTCGACCAACGAACCAGAGTGACTTTCCCCATCTTCTGGAAAGCAAAGCATAATCATCGCATCTGCGCTAACCGCATCGGGCTTGCAACCATTATCCCAAATATCGCGTTTATAAGCTTTATTTTCGCTTTTAAAAGCGGAAAAATTTTCGGTCGGTGTTTCCGGCAAATCGCCTGTATCAATCCAGCGCGAATTGATATTAAAACCGAATTTTTTCATAGCGCGCAAAATGGGAGCTGCCCAAGTTTTGCCTGCGCCATAAATAATGATTTCGTTTCTTTTCATGATTTTGCTGCCAACCAAGCGAGGTTTTTGGATTTTTTGCTAAAAAATTTCGCTTTATTAACAGGCTTGCCTTTTCCTCTGTTAGGAAATTTATTGGTCAAACCTTTATTGACTTTCGCCATATGAGAAAACCATCCTTTGGTTACGTTCATTAGTTTTTTTCCTTTTCTAAAATAGGGTTGATTACGCTAGCGGCAGCGCAGCCGATTGCGAGTAAGGGAAGCAAAATTAATCCCAAACCAATAAGTTCATTCATAATTTCGCCGGTAATTAAAGTGACGATGATTGCGGCGAACCATAAAATCATGCTGATAAAAGTATTAGCGATTGCAAGATTTTTCATTTTATAAGTCCTTTTTGAAAGCAGCTATTCAGTTAAATCTAGGAACCTTGTGTTCCGCCAGTAGGCTGTCTCTCATTTAATATAAGGATTATAAACCATTTAGCCGTATAAGTCAAATCGAGATAGCTGTAAGTCCTTGATAGTAAAGGGATAATCAGAGCTTTTTTTATGCTTTTTTTCTTGCTAAGTCATTGATAATAAACGAATCTTTTTTATATTATTTTATTGTTTTGTTTAACCTATTTGAATAATAATATTGCGCGCTTCAATAGCTAACCTATTGATATCATTAGCTTTTTTGGCGGGGGCCCCGCCCCCTAACCCCTTGATATTAAAGGCTTTTTAGGGTAGCCTTGCAAATGAGAATGATAATCATTTGCAAGGCGTCCTCCCTAGCTCCTAATCATGCGAAACCTCATGTCGATATTGTTTGCCCGAGCCAGCTTACGACGTGCGGCACGTAACCCATTAACGCCGAGCTTAACAAGCATATTCCTAGCTGCGAGAATAAAGCCCATTGCCTGACGGTAGGTAATAGCGAAAAACTCAGTATAGCCGTCGCTATATGCGCGAAGAGCTTTCCGCTTCTGAGTCTTGATGATCGCGAGAACCTGAGCGTAACGCTCAACCTCGTTTGCCTCATCATCTGTCTTAAAAGTATAGCTAGCCATCACCTTAAAATCGGGAATGGAAAGTGCCCGCTGTGCGCCATCTCCCTTTCCGATCTTAGAGCGGTAAGGAATCAGGGGATCCCGAGTATTGATGCCCGTGTATACGAGTGCTGCCATTTGATAGTCCTTTCTAGTGTTTAGCATCCTATGCCATCCAGCACGAATGCAGTGTTAAGACGAGCGCGTTCCCCTTTGAGGAATTCGACGTTATCAGCGTCATCCTCTAATGGGAGGTCGAATGGCTCGCCATTGCGAGTTAAGAAAACGAAGCCGTCTTGCTTCTTTAGTTGGAATGGTAGTTTCATAATTAAATCCTTCCATTGATTTTGAGTGGGTCAATCACGGCGTCTAGTAATCCGCGAAGGGTAGAGCGAACCGAAGCAGCATCATCAAACATGATCTTATTTTTATCTCTGAATTGCTTCAGATTAAAAAGCGATTTAAGTTTGGCTAATTTCATTTCGCCATCCGGTCTCATATCGCCATCCTTTCTGGAAAGGATCATGTTAGGATTAATTCCTTCGTTCATTAAAAATTCAAAGTCTGCAAAGGTCATTATCCGAGCTGTGCAAACAATAGTGAAATCGCCAGCCTTGGCACGTTTATTAATTTGCTGTGCCAATGGCATTAGCTTATCCTGAAAAATCTTTTCAGGCGTGGCATTCTCTAACCATTTGGATATATCAAGGGTGCCATCTGGCAACGTGTTTTGACGATGCCCGCTATCAATGCAGGTTCCGTCTAAGTCAAATATGGTAATGTTTTTCATCATGGGTGTATTATATAGCAAGTAAGCGTAGATGTCAAGTCGACCCCCCTCTTAAGTCATTGATATCATTAAGTTATTCGGCGTTTTTTGCGTGCTCTAAGTCATTGATTTTAAACGAATCTTTTTTTATTTTTTTTATTGCATTGATAACCTATTGATTTTAAACGGTTTTTCGGGCGGGGGAGGGCGGTTATCTAGACTTGACTTTGAAGCAATCCTGGGTGCACCTGCTCAGAGCCTTTATCAGGGATTTTTTCAAAAATTAAGAAAGACTGCTTGACACCCATTGAAGGGATGAATATAATAGAGTATACTTTAGATATTTGAGGGAAAAATGGTAAAATATAGATATGGTCCTCTTATTTATAATACACAAGATGAAGAGGATGACTCTGGTAATTATTGGTGGAGAGGGTTACCTCCAGTAGATTATGATGAAATGGGTATTCCAATTGATTCAAAAGGGATGCAATGTTTACCTTTACACTGTCCTATTCATCCTGCTTATAAAATAAAAAATGAAAATTTTTATAATATAATAAATGATTACCTTCCTTCTATAAAAGAATGGAAAGATTGGTTTGATGAAAATTTTATTGAATCATCTGATGATCAAATTAAAAAATTAATTTTAAAGTGGTATGCGAAACAAAGAGATAAAAGTTCAAAATTTTTTAAACTACAACAACAAGTAAATACTTTAGAAGAGATGGTAGAGATAATATGGCCACAAGACGAAAGCAAATAATTGATGGACTTGCTGTTGAAGTAGGACAAGCTCCTGATGTACATCCTGATAATGTATTTAAAAATTTTAAATATTTAGATGAAATAAATGATTTTCCATCTGTTTGCTTACTTCCAAAAAATGAAGCTCGTTCTGAAAGAGGAGCAAATCGTAGATTAGGCGTAATTGAGGTAGCTCTGCGTGGCTATGTTTTTAATGAAAATAATCTGGACACCGCCGAATTTTTAGCCCAAAATGTAGAATCAAAAATAGATTCTTTTTCTGCAAATACTGCTGCTAAGGCGAATGGTGTAAGTGATGCTCGTGTTGTAGTATTTAGAACTGATGAAGGATTATTTGATCCTTATGGTATTGCAGATCTTGAAATACAAATTTTATATGATGTGGATGAAAATGTATGACCTCTAATTCGGTTGCACCAGTTACTACTGTAGATGCTCTTAATAAAACACTTGAAGCTCCTCCCCTTGACCCCGTTATTTTAGCAATTGCTAATGATTATCTTGCAGGTAAAACTGTTGAAGAAATGTCTGATGAGTATGCTGTTTCACAGGACCGGATCACATCCGTGATCGAAAAGAAAGAAGTGAAATCTTATATTGATAATGTATTTGCTACACAAGGTTATTTGAATCGGATCAAGCGAATTAATTTAATTAATCAAGTTATAGATCAAAAAATTCAAGATGCAATAGAAACAGGCATCTATTCAAAGAAGGATCTTCTTGACTGGATGAAGCATCTCCACGAAGTGGAGACAGCATTGAAGCCAAAACAAAGTGGTCCTCAAGTTGCAGTCCAAATTAATAATTATGATAAATTAATGAAGGATTTAATGGAATGACAACAACGATGCCTTCTGACGGCCAAAATCAAGCAATTAACGTTCTTAATTTACGACCTGGAAAAGGGCACCAAGTTCCATTTACTTCTAGTACGGCAAATACATCACCTAAAATTTCAAATACAATTGCTGTAATTTCAGTTTATTCAACAAAAGACTGTTTTATACAAACAGGTGGTTCAACAGTAACTTGTACTACTTCTAATGGACATTTTTTACCATCATCAACTGTTATTGATATTGGATTAGGCGGAGGCATACAAGTAAGAGACTTTGACAAATATATATGTGTAGTAGGGAGTAGTGATTCTGGAACACTATATGTAAGTGAGCGCTCGTAATGACCGGCCTCGGGCTTGGGCTAGGTATTTCTGGTGGTGGAACAAGTGCAGGAGGAGATGTTTCATATCTTTATTTACTTGCTCAAGACGGAAGTGTATTACAAGCTCAAAGAAATAGAGGAGATGATAATACTCCTGCTTTAATACTTTATGAACCAAATAGTGTAACATCTGATTCCTTAATTGGACCAAAAGATTTATTACTAGCACAAAATGATAATGTATTACAGACTCAAGATGGCCGTTTATTAGGTATTGAAGATACAGATTTACCATATGCACGATATATCACACAAAGCGGAACTCTTATTTATACACAAGATGGACAACCATTAGTAGCGCAAGAGATACAACCAGACTCTACTATACAAGAGGTTACTACACAAGACGGAAGATTTTTATTTACACAAGCAGGCGATCAATTAACGACTACTTGATTAGGAGAACTAAATGGCTAATGTAAAAATAACAGACCTATCAGCGTTATCAGCAGGAGACGCTGCATCTACTGATGTTTTTGTAATAGTTGATGTTAATGCTGATGCTACTAAGAAAATAACAGTAGCTGATGCTACCACAGCACTTGCAGCAGCAAATGACTTCGTAACGTATACACAACTTAATTCTAATCTTAATACAACTACTGCTAATGTTACTGCAGTAGAGGCAAGACGAGTAGCTAATATCGCTGGTGCTATTTCATCTGTACTTACTAGTGACCTAACAGCGTCAAGAGCTATGGTATCTGATGGCTCAGGTAAAATAGCAGTTGATACTGGAGTCACTGCTACCGAGTTGGGGTACCTCGATGCTACAAGTTCTATCCAGACGCAAATTGACACAAAAATCGCGACTACGGCGAGCGCCTCGAACGACTTCGTCACTTACACACGACTTAATGCAAATGTAGATATAGTACAAGATAACGTAGCAGCTGTTGAGAGTAGGCGTACTGCAAATATAGCTGGTGCTATTTCTTCTGTACTTACAGGTGACCTTACTGCTTCTAGAGCTATGGTAACTGATGGTTCTGGTAAGATTGCAATACTCTCTGGCGTTACCTCTACAGAACTTGGTTATGTAGACGCTACAAGTTCTATACAAACACAAATGGATACTAAAATAGCAACGACTGCATCTGCGTCTAATGATTTTGTAACGTATACACGTTTAAATGCAAATATTGATATAGTACAAGATAATGTAGCTTCTGCCTCTTCTAACGCAATTTCAAGTGGGGATACTGTTGTTAATACAATTGATCCAATTATTACATTTGTAGCTAATGGTAATGAAGCGGGTAGGTTTACAACTGATGGTAATTTATTTGTGGGAACTACAGGAGCATCAGGCTATTTTCTTGATGTTCGAGGAACAACCAATACAGCTGCCCTTACGGCAACAGGAGCTACTGTAAGTGGTCTTACGGCTTCCCGCGCTTTA
>Ga0209756_1001642_pt1 | contig 20358 bp, 17 predicted proteins | sample ETNvirenome_6_85_FD_184071 | JGI IMG/M metagenome (GOLD analysis project Ga0209756, IMG submission 184071) | Marine viral communities from the Pacific Ocean - ETNP_6_85 (SPAdes) (version 3) | ecosystem: Environmental > Aquatic > Marine > Oceanic | place: Pacific Ocean | collected 2013-06-19
AAGCGCCGGATAAGGGGCCGGATGCCCCGTCCGTTGTCGGCATCAAGATGGTCGGGCCGGAAGTGACCACCACCTACGAGGAAGTCAGCGAGGGGAAGGAGTGAATGTCCTCGATTTGTTCAGCGGCATCGGCGGCTTCAGCCTCGGACTTGAGAGAGCCGGAGCTTTTCACACAGTTGCCTTCTGTGAGCGAGAGCCCTTCTGCCAGGCCGTCCTTGGAAAGCACTGGCCCGACACGCCCATCTACGACGATGTCAGAACCATCCCGACAGATAGACTTGGAGGAATTGACCTCATCTGCGGCGGGTTCCCATGCCAGCCCTGGAGTGTCGCCGGGAAGCAGCGAGGCGCGGAAGATGACCGTGATCTCTGGCCGGCGATGGCTGCCCTTGTTAAAAAGCTACGGCCTACATGGGTCATTGGCGAGAATGTCAGAGGTTTTGTTAACCAGCCGATGGGGCTCCAGCGCAGCCTTTCTGACCTGGAAAGCCTCGGCTACGAAGCCGCAGCATTTGTTATTCCAGCTTGCGCCGTCGATGCCCCGCACCGACGCGACCGAGTTTGGATTGTTGCCAACTCCGACAACGCCATTGGGCGGCGGGGAAAGGAGCGGCGACAGGGCTGGCACGGGCAATCTGAACTACATGGCGCGGAAAGGCTTGTGGCCGACGCCCAGCGTGAGGAAGACCGGCGGCGGCGAGTACCAAGACCCGGAAAAGATACGAGCAAGAATGGCAAAGGGTCATCAGACGAATTTGGGAGACATCGTGAAGCTGTGGCCGACGCCCGACGCCACGCCACGCGGGCCAGCGAAGAAATGGACGGGGACACGCCCAAGCGGAGCCAAGGAATCTTTGACGCTGCAAACGGCAGTAAAGATGTGGTCGATCCCGCAAGGTGGCTCCCTGAACCCGACGTGGGTCGAGTGGCTCATGGGGTTCCCAGAAGGGTGGACCGACTTAAAGCCCTCGGAAATGCCGTTGTCCCGCAAGTCGTCGAGCAGCTCGGGCGAGCGATAATGGAAGCAAGTGATGAGTGACACGGCTGATCTCAACCTCGATTTTTCCACAGCCCCCACGATCTGGAAATTCCTGACCTCGGATAAGTTCGTCCGGGGCATCATGGGGCCGGTGGGCAGCGGCAAGAGCTATGCCTGTGCCGCCGAGATCATGTTGCGCGCGGTCAAACAGAAACCGTCTCCCCGTGACGGCATCCGCTACTCCAGGTTTGTCGTCGTGCGGAACTCCTACCCGATGCTCAGAACCACCACCCTCAAAACATGGATGGAGATATTTCCCGAAAACATCTGGGGCAGGGCGCATTGGTCGCCGCCCATCACCCATCACATCAAACTGCCCAGCCGTGAAGGGGCGCACGGCGTCGATTGCGAGGTGATCTTTCTGGCCCTCGACCAGCCGAAAGATGTTCGTAAGCTGCTCTCCCTGGAATTGACCGGCGCCTGGATCAATGAGTGCCGTGAACTTCCCAAAGCAATCGTGGACGGATTAACACACAGGGTTGGGAGATACCCCACAAAGGCCGATGGCGGCCCCACATGGCGCGGTATCTGGATGGACAGTAACCCCTGCGACTCGGATCACTGGTACTGGCGGCTGGCAGAGGGCAAGGAGGCGCCGCTTGGCACCTATGCCTGGGAATTTTTTCGCCAACCGCCCGGTGTGCTTGAGGTTCCTGAAGAGGATTTACCTGAAAATCCAGAGTTCAATGGGTTTGTCATGTCGGCCGGCAAATGGTGGATGGCAAACCCTTCCGCTGAAAACGTCAAAAACGTGCCCCCAGGTTATTACGATCAGCTCGTGGGCGGCAAGAATCTGGACTGGATACGGTGTTACGCGAAGGGTGAATACACCTACGTTGTCGAGGGCAAGCCGATCACGCCGGAGTATGATGACGAGGCGATGACGGAGGAAACGCTTGAGTACGATCCAACCTTGCCCCTGCAAATCGGCCTTGATTTTGGCTTGACGCCCGCTGCCGTATTTGGCCAGCGTACGGTGCATGGCCAGTGGCGGATAATCCATGAGCTAGTCACGTTTGACATGGGGTTGGAGAATTTCGGCACCAAACTGAAGGCGGAAATCGAAACCCTGTTTTACAAAGCGGAGGTGATGATCTGGGGCGATCCGGCTGGCCAGCAGCGCGACCAGATTTACGAAACCACTTCGTTTTCCTACCTCCAATCCATTGGCTTGTTGGCGCGTCCCACGGCGACGAATGACTGGAAAACGCGGCGTGAGGCGATGGCAGCGCCTATGATCCGCTTCATCGACAAGAAGCCCGGATTGCTGGTCAGTCGCAAATGCGCCCGTATCCGTAAGGCGCTGGCCGGGGGCTACCACTTCTCCCGTGTTGCCATCGGCGCCGGTCAGGAGCGTTTCAAGGATGTGCCAAATAAGAACGAACACAGCCACGTTGGGGACGCCTATGGCTACCTCGTTCTAGGCGGCGGCGAACACAAACGGATGACGCGACGCCCCATGACATGGCGGCAAATCCCACGGGCAAAAATGGATTTCAACCTCTACGATGCTTGACGATATCACCGCACTCAATCGCCACATGAAGCTCGATGAATCGCGGAAACTTGTCGAGTTCCATCCCGGCTTCCTCAAGCTGATGAACTTGCGAAAATGGGATCAGGTATTTCCAAACAACATCCCCGATTATGACCAGCTAACCAAAATGTATTGCGATATCGGTTACGCCTGGTGCGGGGTTGCGGATGGCAAACCCGTATGCGCTTTCGGCGTTGTTCCACTATGGCGGGGCGTTGGTGATGTCTGGATGGTCACGGACGTTGAATTACCAACCTATGGGCGCACCTTCCACCGTGTCGCGAAGCAAATGTTTGATATTTATATTGGCGAGTTATGGATGGTTCGCCTTCAATGCACGGTCCATTCGCGTAACTTTCAGGCTATCAAATGGATCAAGAAGATGCGATTTTTGGAGGAGGGTTTGTTGAAAAAATACGGCCCTGATGGCCATGATTTTTATATGTTCGCGAGGTTAAGTGATGGGCGGCATCCTGAGTTCCCCCAAGACACCAGCGCCACCGCCCGGACCAGACCCGGAAGTTCTGCGAATGCAGAAAGAGCAGGAAGATCGCATTGAGGCAAAGGAGCGCGAAGACGCGAAGGCACTTGCTGCCCGCCGCCGCGCTCGTCGCCAAGGCGGGAAACGCAGCCTCCTCTCCATTGATCCCCTCTTGGATACACAAAGTCCATATCTCGGTGTTCCAGAGCAGACGGAACTCGGTGATGTGGCGTTCAAGCAAAAAACGGGGTCCAGCAAATGAGTGGAACGGGACCGGGCGGTGGAACAGGCGCGCAGGGCGGCAAGGAAAGCCAAATGAGCGCGAAAGGTAATTTATCAGGATTAGCGGCTGTGACCGCTGCTGGTCAGGCCGCGTCGCCGGTTGGGAATGTTAGCTCTGGCTTTGCATCGCAGGGTATGGGGCTGGGCGAGGGGGCCGTTGGCCAGGGCGCGCCTAATCAGTTGACGAGTGGTGCTTCCATCCAACAGGCGTTTTTAACACCAAAGCCAACAGCACCAGGAATTACCGCCGCCGCCACACCGGCAACGGTGGCTGAAAAATCCCCACTTTACGACAATGCGGCAATATTGGCAGCGGAGAAGCGTAATTTGAGGCAGCGAAAGAGGCCGCTGCTTGCACAAACCGATGCCACAGCTTCAACACTTGGTTCATCCGGCAATATATTCAATAGAAAAGACTATGGCACGACGATCTAGGCGGAAGCCGTCCAAATCAGCCAAAAAGATCAAAAAACGCTTTGATGCCGCGTGGTCGGCAAAGGAAAACTGGCGTGGTCTTTACGAGCAGTGCTACGAATATGCACTGCCCCAGCGCAACCTCTATGATGGAAGCTGGAAATCGGGAACATCAGGCAAGCAAAAAAGCGGCAAGGTGTTCGACAGCACGGCGGTGCATGGCGTTAATCGTTTCGCCAACCGGCTACAGTCTGGATTGTTTCCACCCGATAAACATTGGATGGCGTTACAGCCGGGGACAGATATTCCTCCTGAAGCCGATTCTGATGTTCGTATGGGATGCCAGGAACTAACCGATAGGTTCTTCACGCTTATCCGACAAACCAATTTTGATCTCGCTCTTGGTGAGTTCTTGATGGACCTCGCGGTCGGCACCGGCATCATGTTGATCCAACCCGGCACCGCGCTCAAGCCGATCAACTTCCGCGCCATCCCCCAATTCCAGGTGGCGTTGGAGGAAGGGCCAGGGGGCGTGGTGGAAAACGTCTATCGGAAAATCCGCACTCCGGTTGAAAACATTAAACGTGAATGGCCTGACGCCAAGCTCTCCGAAACATTGGAGCGATTGTTGGAAGACAAGCCGCAAGAGCCTGTCGAGCTACAGGAAAGCACTGTGGTCAACGTGCGCGACGGCGGCTTTGATTATTACATCTGCTACAAGGGCGACGGCGATGAATCCGACATGCTGGTGTATCGCTATCTAAAAACCTCCCCGTGGGTGGTCTCACGCTACATGAAAGCGAGTGGTGAGGTGTACGGGCGCGGGCCTGTGGTTCAGGCTCTTGAGGATATCAAATCCTTGAACAAGACAGTCGAGTTGCTTCTCAAGAACGCCAGCATTGGCATCGCCGGGGTATATACAGCCGTTGATGACGGTGTGCTAAACCCCCAGACGATCCGCATCGTTCCCGGCGCAGTGGTTCCCGTGGCGCGAAATGGCGGGCCGCAAGGGCCATCCCTTCAGCCATTGCCCCGTGCCGGCGATCTTCAATTGACACAGATTGTCTTGCAAGACCTGCGCATGAACATCAAGCGCATCCTTCTCGATGATAGCCTCCCGCCAGATAATATGAGCGCCCGCAGCGCCACGGAGATTGTCGAAAGAATGCGTGAGCTTGCGACCAATCTCGGATCAGCTTTCGGGCGTCTCATTACCGAAACGATGGTGCCGATTGTGGTGCGTTCTATGGCAGTCATGGAGGAAGCGCGGATCATTCCCAAGCTGCCGCTATCGATCAACGGCCAGGAGATCAAGGTTGTTCCGGTTTCGCCTTTGGCCCAGGCGCAGAACATGGACGATGTGCAAGATGTGATGCAGTGGATGGGTATCGCCTCGCAGATGGGGCCGGCGGGACTCGCCACTATCAAGGCAGACGCTATTTCCGATTGGGTAGCGGATAGGCTGGGCGTCCCGATGCAGTTGCGAACAACGGAGGAGGAGAGAATGCAGATGGAGCAGATGGCGCAACAGATGATGCAGCAACAGATGGCGCAAGGTGATGAAGGACCGCCTCCTGAAGCGGCGCCGGCTTGATGGCTGACATAATAGACATTAGCTCTCCCGGCTGGGAGGGCGTCAATGCCGAGCAACCCTTACCTCCCCCGCAAAGCGATACCAAACAGGGGGCGCTGGACCGCGCTCTCGCGCATATCTTCGATGGCCCTGACGGCGAGATAGTGGTGGAGTGGTTGACGGCGGCGTATCTCACGCAACCTTGTTGGGCGCCGGGATACAGCACTGATTTTGGCTTTTTCAGGGAAGGGCAAAATACTTTAATCAGGGAAATGTTGATGCGGGCCAACAGAGCGAGAGGGACGTAATGGCTGAGACAGAGACTGTACAGGAACAGGTGGGCGAAGCAGTACCGGAGGAAGGGCTGCTGTCCGATGCGCCGAGTGTATCACCGGAAGACGCGGCGCCAGCGGAGAATGCACCGGAGCCGGATCATACGGACCCGGCCACCGGGGATGAAAAACCGGATTGGCTGGCGGATCGTTTCTGGAATGACGAGAAGGGCGCTGATTTCGAGGGCTTGGCGAAAAGCCAGACCGAGCTTTACAAAAAGCTCCGCAATGGACGCCATATCGTCCCGGAAGACGGCGCCTATGATCTGAAATTTCTCGATGACAAGGTGGCGGAAGACGATGAGTTGCTCGGCTCCTTCAAGAAGGTCGCCGCCGAGCGGGGACTGACACAGGACGACTTTGAATCCATCGTTGGCCTTGTTGCTAACAACAGACCGGAGGACACCGTTCAGGAGGAGGAGTTCGATAGACAGGCGGAACTCGAAAAACTCGGTCCCGATGGACAAGCGGTGATAAATGGTCATGTCAAATGGGCGCAAGAGATGGTACGCGAAGGGGCGTGGACGGGTGATGATTTCGATGAGTTCAAGGTCTGGGGCGGTTCGGCAAACGGCATTCGCGCCTTGACCCGGTTACGGCAATATTATGGCGAGAAAACCATTCCGATTCAGGCCGCGCACGATACCTCGGATGTGGTCACGCAATCGGAACTCGAAAGCATGATTGCCGATCCCAAGTACAATAGCGATGCAGGTTACCGCCAGAAGGTCTACCAGCAACTGGAAAAGATGGACCCCAAGGCAGAAGGACACATGCCTAGTCTTGGATAATGTTCTGTGTCCCGCGCCATTGATAAGCCCAACATCCCGCCGGAGTCCTGTGAACATATCGACAGGGTGATGGAATTGTCTGAGAGTTTGGCGGCGGAAACAGATGATGAAATATGCGCTGGGTACAACAGCATCATCAAAGAGGAATGTGAGTTGATCCGCACAATTAACTCACAATTGCGCGTGGCCAGTAAATTCTGGCATGACCGCCACAAACGCCGCCGTTCCTGAAAAATCCAATTACCATATATTATCAAAAGACTATTGACACGCTAACAATTCCATGAAATTGTCAATGTAACCCTACCTCGGAGCTTGTTCGAGACGGTTGGCAGCGGCGGGAGCCTACCCGCAAGCCACAGCCGGAAATCTTTCCCCACCTGTATGGCGAATTGATTTAACTCGAACAAGGAGCTTAGAGATGGCTGTTTCTTTAAGCACAAACTTTACCAAACTCTTCGCGGCTGAAGTTAAACAGGCGTATCAGGGTGTGCAGAAATTGGGCGGTACTTGCCGCACCCGCACGGGTGTCGTGGGGTCCACGGTGCAATTTCCGAAAATCGGTAAAGCCAGTGCGACGATACACATTCCCCAAACGGATGTCGTTCCCCTTAACGTGACTCACTCCAATGCGGTCGCCACACTTTCCGATTATGCGGCTCCCGAATACACGTCGATTTTCGATCAGCAAAAAGTCAACTACGACGAAAGACAAGAACTCGTCCAAGTTGTCTCTAATGCGATTGGACGGCGTGTTGACCAGATCAAGTTGGATGCCTTGACGGCTTCCAGCACGAGTCTGACGGTTGCCAATTCCATCGGCGGCGCGAATACGAACCTCAACTTTGCAAAGGTTCGCGAGGCCAAGCGTCTCCTCGACGGGGCAAACGTCCCGGCGGCGGATCGTTACATGGCTATGCACGCTGATTCTCTGGCCAGCCTCTTATCCGAAAGTCAAGCCACCAGTTTTGACTATGTTGCGGGTAAGAATCTCATGGACGGAAGTGTCGGGTCGTGGATGGGCTTCAAGATGATAATGATTGGTGACATGGACGAGGGCGGTCTTGCGATTGATGGCTCCTTGGATCGTTCACTTTTCGCCTGGCACAAAGACTCCATTGGTTACGCAGAGGGTATCGGCATCAAAACCGAGATCAACTATGTGCCTGAGAAAGCGTCCTGGCTAACCAATTGTATGCTCTCAGCCGGCGCCATCAATATCGATGACGAGGGCATCGTCAAATTGACTTGCAGAGAGAGTTAGGAGCGAATAGATGGCTTATGCAGTAGCGGGCCTTCAGCCCATTGGGGGGCAGAGCAAAGCGGGCAATGCGCCTCAGATTTGGTCGTACACTACGACGGATACGATTGCCACTTGTAATACGTCCGGTTATTTCGACAGTGCAAGCGACCTTTTGAAAGTCAACGATGCCATTTTGGTTGCATCATCCACGGGCGGTACTCCGGTGCTGACCTGGACGTATGTGAACGCAAACGCATCGGGCGTGGTCGATATCGTCGATGGATTGACTATAACTGCCACCGATTCAGACTAATCGCGACTATCCCAGTCGCGGGTGACCGGGGAGGTATCCTCTCCCCTTTTGCGTCTAAAAGCCGCCCCGGTCACCAACTTATTTTGAGGTAAGCATGGCTACGAATGATACTGACGTTTCAATTTGTTCTCATGCTTTGAACCTCCTGGGCGAAAACACGATTTCGTCCTTCTCGGACGGCTCCACACAGGCGGGTATCTGCGAGGCGTTGTATCCCGATATCCGGGCCGTCATGCTCTCCATGTATGCCTGGTCTTTTTCCATCAAAAAGGTTGACCTCGCGCGGTCTGCGGCGGCGCCAATCAATGAGTGGAGCTATGCCTACCCGATGCCGTCCGACAGCCTGACGGGCGTACCACGGGCTGTATTTGCTTCTAGCGCGGTTGGAGCGCGGTCTGTCTCTGGGGGGTGGGAACTATACCAGAAGGAAATACAAACTGATTTTGAGAATGTAACCATCGACTATCAAGCTATTCCGCTGGAAGCCGAGATGCCGTCCTACTTTATACAGTTACTTAAATACGCGATGGCTTGGCATCTAGCGGAACCTGTCACCGATCAAATCACCAAGGCCCAGCATTGGGAGCGGATCACGGTCGGCAATCCCGGCGAAGCGGGGCGGGGCGGGTATTTCCGCCAAGCGGCCACCATCGACGGGCAGGGTTCAGGCACTCAGTTCATTTCCGATTATCCGATTGTCGATGTGAGGCAGACTGCTTGATATGGGCCGGGTTATCAAAGTCCAGACAAATTTTGCAGTTGGGGAAATCAACCCGGAACTGAGAGGCCGGATTGACCTAAAGCAGTATGAAAGCGCGCTGGAGAGAGCGCGTAACGTCATCTGCAAACCACAGGGTTCTGTCGAACGCCGCCCAGGCTTGCGGTACGTTTTCACCGTTCCCTCTACCGCCGCACCGGAGTCGGGTGTGCGGCTGGTGCCGTTTTCCTTCTCTACGACGCAGACATATATGTTTTGCTTCTCTGCCACCCGCGCCTACATCTTTAAGGAAGGTGTGCAGATCACCAACATCAACGGCACGGGGAATGATTATCTCGATTGCTCCTCCTCCGTTACAGGTGTGACGGACGGCACCACCAGTGCGCGTCTATCGAATCTCTGGTGGACGCAGAGCGCCGATACGATGCTTCTATTCGAGGAGACGATGCAGTCGCTGAAGATTGTTCGCGGCGCCAATGACGCCACCTGGACTGTCTCGGATATTACCTTCGATTTCATCCCCAAATATGATTTCACGCCGGCCAGTAGTCAGCCCGCTGCGACACTGACGCCAAGCGCGGTGACGGGGAACATTACACTCACAGCGGGGTCTAGTGTTTTTTCCGCCGGCCATGTCAACCAGTACATCCAGGCCAACGACAATTTCGGCAGGGCAAAGATCACGGGTTATACATCCGGTACGGTTGTTTCGGCGGTCACGGAAGTCCCATTTTTCTCCACCTCTGCCATAGCCAGCGGCGACTGGACGCTGGAGACGGGCTATGAAGATGTGTGGTCGGCTGGGAATGGCTGGCCAAAGACAGCGACATTCCATGAGGGTAGGTTGATTATCGGCGGCTCCTATTCCCTACCCACGACAGTATGGGGGTCGCGTGTCGGCCTGTTCTTCAATTTTGATGCGGGGCAAGCACTTGATGACGAGGGGCTGGAAGCGACGATTGACACCAACCAAGTCAATGCCGTGGTGGGAGTGTATTCTGGACGCGACCTCCAGGTCTTCACCACCGGAACGGAGTTTGTCGTTCCTCAAATTGACGGTGAGCCGCTGACGCCAACTTCATTCATTTTCAAACCCTCTACAACACGCGGAACCAAGGAAGGGACACGCCCGGTCAGTACGGAGGGCGGCACCCTGCACCTTCAGCGCGGCGGAAAGTCAATTCGAGAATTTCTTTTCCTTGATGTCGAAGGCTCTTACGTCTCAAACGATATTTCGCTTTTGTCATCGCACCTCCTACAAACACCCACGCGCATGGCTATGCGGCGCGGGACGGATGTCGATGAGGGCGATTTGCTCTTTCTGGTAAATTCGGGCGATGGCTCGATGGCTGCGTTTTCCATCCTACGCTCCCAAAATGTCATCGCGCCCAGTTTGTTGACTACAGACGGTCTTTTCAAAGATGTAAATGTTGAGGATGCAGATGCGCCGCTGACCTATGCGGTGGTCAAGCGCACGGTGCCTGACGAGGCGACATGCACGATCACGGTCAGCGATTACGGAAATATAGCAACCGGCAGTACCATAATTCTCACCAAACAAGACGGTGACACCGTGACGTTCACCAGCGCGGCAAGCAGTGGTACGGACGAGTGGGTAAGCGAGACAAGCAATAATCAAACCGCAACCAATCTGGCGGCGGCGATTAACGGAAACGCGAATTTTTCCGCTTCTCCATCCTCTGCTGTGGTCACGGTGACACGCGCAACGATAGGCCGGGACAATCTTGCGGTGACAAGCAGCGATACCACGCGGCTCACATCAACGAACTTTACTAATACGGCGGTCTACTACGTCGAAATCTTTGATAGCAACTATACCACCGATGCGGCGAAGCAGTTTACGGCGGCGGCAAGCGATCTACCGGGAAGCACGACTGTCAACAGCGGGATCAATCACCTGGAAGACTTTGAGGTAAAGGTGGTTGCCGATGACAATATGCTGACCAGCGCCACTGTTGCATCGAATGCGATTGTCACAGACCGCACCGCAACCACCTATCTCGAAATTGGTCTGGAATTTCCCAGCTTCACCGATTTGCTTGCCGACAGCGCGACGAAAACGACGCCACTGGTTCGCACCATGCCGGTGGAAACGCGCTTACCGTCCGGTCCCGTGACGGGCAACAAAAAGCGGATCGTCCAGGCAAGTGTGATTATGGACAACACGCAGAATATGGCAGTGAACGGGAAAGAGCTTTTCTTTCGCCGGTTTGACGATATGGCGCTCGATGCTGGGATTGTGAAGTTCACAGGCACAAAACGGATTGGCCCGTTCCTGGGTTACGACTTCGCTGGGCAGGTCGAAGTGACGCAGACACAGCCACTATATATGACGCTTTTATCTCTCGATTACCGCGTCTCTGTGGCGACAGATTAGGAGAGTGTAGCCCTTATGTGGTTTATGATTGCAATGGCTGTAGTTTCCGCTGTCGCGGCGGCCAAAAAGTCGCAAGCACAGGCGGCGCAATACAAGGCTCAAGCGCAAGCACTGGATGTTCAGGCGCAATGGACTCGTTTCGAGGGCCGTCAGAAGGCACTTGAATATAAGAAGCGCGCCTCTGAGGAACTCGAAAAAACATTACTGTACCAAGCGCGGATTAACGCCCAGGCTGGTGCTGGCCTTATGGACCCGTTTTCTGGCAATCCGATGGGGTTGAAAATCCAAGCGTTGGATGTTGGCAGTACAAATTACGGAATGGCCAAGACGAATGCACATATCGTGCGCGCCCAGGCCGCTGCCCAGGCTGAGATGCAAATTAATTTGGCGGGGCAAGCTAGAATGGCCGCGAAGTCGGCCAAACAAAGCATGTTGTTGGGCAGTACCGCCGCTGCTGGCCAGACTTATTACCAATATCAACAAGTATCTACCCCGTCCTCGACCGGCACGACATCGGGAACTAGTTGATGGCCCGCCCCATGCCCAGACGTTCACTGATTGAGGGAAGTGTCTCCCCGGCGGCGATATCCGTCACAGTTCCGACGAGTTTCCCAGGTCTTGCGCAGCAAGCGGCGGACTGGGGTAATATTTCTAATCGTGCTTCACAATTCTCAAATATGCTTGCGGAAATTGCCGGTAAACAGGCGCAGAAACAGGGATTGGCAGCGGGTGCTGTCCAGGCGCCAACTTACGAGGAAATTGAACAGGCGGCAAAACTTGGAAGGCCGATTGACCTCCCCGGTGATTCCACATCAATCAACATATACGAAAACGCCGTCTATGAATCTGCGCTTGCGGTAACGGAATCCTATTACCACACAGCGGCGACACAGGCGATGCAGGAAGCCTTTACGGACGCCCAGGCTCAAGCTGCTACGCCGGAGAGTATGAAGGAAGCCCTTGACGCGGTTGTGGACAACTATACAGAAGTCTTTTCATCCGTTAGCCCAACTAGCGCGGCCAAACTTCACCATGCCTTGATCCAGGAGCGTAACAATAAATTCGTTTCCTATAATAAGACATGGCAAACGGACAATAGGAAAAGGATAGATACCGCCACTTTGGTTTCTGTCGGTGAGGTAATTGAAAATCTGCCTCAAGTTGCAAACGGGTATCAATACGACCCGCGTATTTCCCCTAGTATGAAGTTTAATCTTTCAAGGTCTATAGTACGACACAAATTGCAGGTTCAATTTGGAAGTAGGCCGGATGGGTTAAAAAAAATTGACGAAAAAATGGACAAGTTCGATGAGGAACGCCTAAAGGTTATAAGGGAGTTTATTGCTGAGAGTGTGGTCAACGGAGATTTCGGCTCTCACGCTGATGCCAAAATGGGTATAGGGGATCGTGCCAGGGGTTTAAGAGAAGGTACGTTTGGAACGGATATTTGGGCCGACGAAGGCGGTGAGGAGAGCAACACATCCAGCCTCGCTAATACATTACAGCATTTTTACAACACATTGACGAGCGATGACCGGAGCGACGTTGCTGCGTTAATCGTAAAGAAAAGGAATCACAAGATAAATTTGGAAGCGGCAGAGCAAGAAAATGAAAAAGCTGCGCAGGATGCCGCTCTCATTACCGAGGGCGATAAGATAAACCGGTTGCTTAACCAGCCCTTGGCTCAAATAACCCACAAGGTGTTGGATGAGGCAATTTCTTTAGTGAAAAAATCAAACCTGCCGCATGGCAAGGGTCCGGGGATTAATGCTCATCTAAACCAACAAGTCTTTTATGACCGTATTTGGAGAATGAGAAGTGAGCTTAATCAAAGGAAACGCGGCGGCGATGTTGGCGCCACTCCACAGCAGATCGAATTTTATAATCATGCTGCCAAGTCTATTATTAGTAAAAATATGACCAGACCGCAGTGGGAGAAGTTTAGGCAAGATAATGCTGCAAAACTCCCGGAGACGGCAAACAATGGCTTTTCGTGGGGTGCGCTGACCACAAGGTTCAATTCCATTAGAGACGCTAATAAGTCTGTGTTCAATGCTCGGGTTAACGCCGGTCAGTGGGCTATTACAGCGGAACTGGATAGGTCAACTGTACTCAGAAGTGATACGAGTGGGAAAAGAATTGCGGCGACGTATTCAGCGCTTTTCGAGCAGGAGATGGAGAAGCTCTGGAGCAGCGGCGGAGATTGGATGGCTGCATCAGACGTAACATCCAAAAACAATTTACTCGCCACTTTGTACACGAATGCGCGTGCAGCTTTGCCGGGGTTGGAGCAGTCGATTGAGCGGATGAGTGAGCGTCTTACTGAGGGAGTGGATACAGCGTACGTTCCACCTCGATTGGATTCAGAGGGGGCAGAGCCGGAACCGGAAACAGTACCGGAACCGGCAATAGTACCTGAAGTGGAAATAACACCCGAAGAGAAAATGAGGGATGTTGTCCTAGTCATAGGCCAACTTACTGAAATGTTAGTGGCCGGAGATAAGAGATTGACTGAAGACGATTATTATAGGGCTGTGCGAAATCTCCTATTAAACAAAGGAATTGATTTAGGTGAGGCGGTAGGCGCCGACGACGCCCTCCTGGGTATTTGGATTAAGGAACAGCTTATTAGGAACGCTCAGTGATGGCTGAAACTTCTTCACCCCAGGACATTGCGGCAACAAGGCAAATCCTTCTCGATGGTGGTTTTTCTATAGAACAAGTGGACATTATGGCCCCGTTGGAAGCTGACCAAGCCCAGCCGCCAGAACCACCTATCGAAGCCGCCCCCGTTGCAGCGCCGGGGCTTGAGCCAGAATTAGCGGCACCTGAAACGTCGCCAGTAATGGAGGGCGCCCCCGAAGAAGACACCTCTTTCTTTGAAGACGTTGGCAACATTTGGATGAAGGCTCTTGTTGGCGGCTACGGCGATTTAGACAGTGGGGTGTTAGAGGGCGTGACGAAGGGACTTAACCAAGCTGTGGAGCTTGTGGGTGGTCCTGATGCCGTTGAGTTTGGGGAGGAGGTTAATCGGATAACCGGGACGGGCGTGGTTCCCGATCCACAAAGCGAGACGGCCAAAACAATCTCCAAAGTTGTACAGACTGGTATTGGTATAATCCCGGCAATGAGGCTGTTCAAGGCTATCGGTGTTACCAAGGCTGCGTTCCGGGGGATTCTAGGCGGGGTTGCCGGTGATTTTGCCACAGGCGACAAAGAACTGGCCGAGGAAATGGTTGGGTTTTTGAAACTTGTGCCGAGTGAGTTAGGTGGTGATGCCACTGAACGGTTCGCTCTTGAACTTAATAAGTGGATGGATGAAACCGACAATCTTGATGACAGGGATTTAAGGGCGCGGCTGGTCAATGCCGGTTTTGGTATTCCGTTGGGATTAGCCGGGGAGGCGTTTCTTCCTGTTGTCACCACGGTTGCACGGCTTGCCAAGCGTGCGGGGACTGGCGCCGTTCAGTCCTTTAAGGAAATGATTGGGTCAACTCTGGGAACCGGCACATCCCGCGCTGCTGTCAGCGAATTGGACCAGGCGCGGGAAGCTGTAGGCTCCCGGATCGTCAGCGGAAATGTAAAGCCTCGAAGAAACGAAAGCGTATCGCATTATATTTACCGGCAGTTGGTGGACCGGATGCACCCGCTAAGTCGGCTGACAAAGATGCTGGCTGACGGCGTACCGCTTCCAGCAAACTTGGACCCGTACAAACTTGCCCGGATTGGTGTGGCATCGGCGTCTAGGGCAAATATGTTCCTGGAATACGGCGTTAGGAGTTTTTCGACAAACGAGGTTATTGGCCCAAGTTTGAAAGAAATTCTCGCTCCGGTGAAGGGCCGACTTGAAGACTTTGAGAAGTACGCTGTTTCTCGCCGTGCCATCGAATTAGAAGGGAGGGGAATAGAAACCGGCGTTGATATAAGCGCCGCTCGGATCATAGTTGAGCGGGAGGCTGATGCCTTTGCGGAGGCTTTTGCCCAACTTGTGACCTACCAGGACAACATGACCAAGTATCTGGCAGATAGCGGGGTTGTCAGCAAAGAACTAGTTGAGAAAATCCGTGAGGCCAATAAAGATTATGTGCCGTTTTATCGGCTCATGGATGAAGAAGACGGTCTAAAATGGACTTCGGCGGGTGGGACCAGGAAACCAATTAAAGCCATCAAGGGTTCGGAGCGTGAAATACACAATCCGCTCGAAAGCGTCATCAAGAACACATATATGTATGTGGAGCTTGCACACCGTAACGCTGTAGGCACCGCACTTGTCGATCTTGCGGAACGGTCCCCCCTTGGCGCAGGGTTGGTTAAGTGGGTTGAGCCGACCATTAAACCGACTACCGCAAAATTTGATAAAACGGCTTCAGATGTTATCGCGTCACTTCCTGATGTGGCGGATTTTCTCAAACAATATGGCGTCAAATTATCGGATGAGGAGTTGACGATATTCCGCGCTGCCCAGCAGCCATTACGGAGTAACCAGATAAGTATTTTCCGAAACGGCAAACAGGAAATATATGAAGTTGACGAGCATGTGGCGAAGATCGTTCAAGGTCACACAGCCGAAAGCGTTAATCTTCTCACCAGAATAGCCGCTTACCCGGCTCGTACACTAAGGGCCGGTGCTATTCTCGATCCCGCGTTCTTTGCTAAGAATATGATGCGGGACAATGTTACGGCATTTATTTATTCAACAAGTGGATTTAAGCCGTTTTCCGATTGGATATCCGGGTTTGTCTCAATGCTGAAAAAGGATGAGCATTGGCAACAGTGGCAATCTAGCGGTGGGCCGCAAGCAACTTTAATGTCGTTAGATCGTGAATTTCTCCAACATAATCTGCAAAAGCTAGTTGAAACGACCTCGATGTATTCCCTCGCCAAAAATGTTGTGACCACGCCGTTGGAGATTCTCCGTATTGGGTCCGATTTAGCGGAAAATGCAACTCGTGTTGGTGAGTTCAAAAAAGCCGTTAAACAACTTGGAACCGACACCCGCCGTCCAAGCGCGGAAGTATTAGCAGAGGCGGCGTTCCGTTCCAGGGAAGTGACGCTTGATTTTGCAAGAATGGGCGCGACGATTAGGGGGTGGAATATGGTGACGCCGTTCTTCAATGCCCGTATTCAGGGCTGGGACCGGATGGTGCGCGGCTTCATCGATCATCCTGTACAGTTCAACGCGAAGGCGATGGCCTCGATTACTGCGCCGAGTGTGTACCTCTGGTATGCGAACCACGATAACCCGATCTATCAAGAATTGCCGCAATGGGAAAAAGATATGTTCTGGCATATCTTCCCATCAGGCGACGACCCGAATGGAACGATTTGGCGCGTTCCCAAACCCTTTGAGCTTGGCATCCTTTACGGCACCTTTGTGGAACGTATCTTGGATGCGCTGTATGACAGTGACGGCTTTGATAAAGAGGAGTTGGCCGAGAACTTATTTGGTGCTATCGGCCCCTCCGGCGTTGCGTCTTACGTCCCAACAGCCGCCGCGCCAATCGCAGAAACTCTAACCAATTACGACTTTTTCCGAAACAGGCCCATTGTTTCGGCGCGTGATGAGCGAGTGCTGCCAGCAGATCAGTATGATGTTTATTCTTCACCTACAGCCATAGCGGTTGGCAAGCTTTTGGAGAAATTTGGTATCAACGGCGGCATAGCATCACCGCGTCATATTGAAAACAATGTTGGTAATTTAACGGGGTCTTTAGGCCGGTACTTTTTGGAGGGGCTTGACGAACTCTTAGAATTTACCGGCGCTGTTGAAACAAGAGTAGACCCTGCTGAACCCTGGACCCGCTGGCCGTTCATCAGGTCATTCACGACAAGATACCCGTCCCTCCGAGTCGAATCAGTGGACACGTTTTTTGAAAATTATCAAAAGGCGGAAAAGTCTTACAATAGTATGATGCGGAATATAGAGGAAGGAAACGCCGAAAGAGCCACGAAGCTTGCAGATGAGGATGCCTTTCAGTTTGGCGCCTTGAAAAGCGTTAATTGGGAAATATCCGATCTAATGACGGCTATCAAACTTATTCACGCCGCCGACAACATCACGCCAGAAGACAAGACAAGGCAGGTTGATACGATGACCTTCCATATTATCGATTTAGCGAAATCAGCAAATGAAATGATAGAAAAGTTTGAGGAAGAGCGTGAAGAATCCGCCAAGATTTTTGGCGATAATTTTTTTGACTAATAGTGTACAATGACAATGGGACTACATAGGAAATAGGACAATGGCGATTACCGTAAATGCAGTCCATCGGCGGGTGCAATACACATCTTCTGGAAGTCTGGGGCCGTACTCGTTTGCCTTCAAGGTTCTGGCGAGTGCTGATATCAAAGTATATGTCGGCTCGACACTCAAAACGGTCACTACACATTATACGACGAGTTTGAATGCTGATGGGACGGGCAGCGTGACCTTTACCAGCGGTAACGCGCCGGCAAGTTCCACCATTGTCACCATTGAAAGCAATCAGGCGATTGAACGAACGTCCGACTACACAACGGGCGGCGATTTCAAGGCGACCAGCATCAACGATGATCTCGACAGGCTGGCGATCAATGACCAGCAGCTTGAGACGGCCATGTCCCGGAATATTCAGCTTCCGGCAAATGTCAATCGCACAACGAGCGGCACGGGTGTTAGTGGCCCGTTGGAATTTCCGTATGCCGATTCAGCCAGCGACCAGGCAAACAAATATTTAGTGTACGATGCAAACGGCACTGCGTTAACCACGACTGGGGCGGTGGTTTCAATCGATGGGGCGACAGATGTTGACATCACAAGTCCCGCCAACGGCTCGGTTCTCATCTACAGCACTTCATCGGCGAAGTGGGAGGATGGCGTTGCTCTGGCTGGCGACTATGTTGTGACCGGCAGCCTCACGACCGATAATGTAAAAATTAACGGAACCAATATCGGGCATACAGACGACCTCGATCTCCTCGCTCTGGCTGACAGCGCGCTGACCGTCAATGGATCGCTGACCGTGACAGGCGCGACCAGCCTGTCAGATGTTAACCTGACCAACGTGGGCGATGTCGCTCTCGACAGCATCAGCGCCGATGGCACGCAGATTGATATTGCGCTCACAGACAACGACGCGGCGGCTCTCGACATAACCGAAAGCACAAACAGCTATTTGAAATTTGTCACCACAAACAGCGGTGAAAAAATAACCCTCGGCAAAAAACTTGAGGCGGGCAGCATTGAGATCGAGGGGAGCGCCTTCGACATCGACGGCGGTGACATTTCCGCTGCCACAATTTCCGGTTCGCTGACCTGGAATGCTGCGCAGGACTTGAACAGCCAAGCCCTCACAAACGTCAACATAGACAGCGGCACGATTACCGGCATCACCGATCTCGCTGTGGCTGACGGTGGCACGGGAGCCTCGACACTCGGCGACGGGCATGTGTTGCTCGGTTCGGGAAGCTCGGCCATTACGGGGCTTGATGTCACAGCCAAGGGCAGCATGCTTGTGGGCGATGGCAGCGGCGATCCGCGTGCGTTGGCGGTCGGCTCTGACACACATGTACTGACTGCTGATTCGGGCGAGACCAGTGGCCTCAAGTGGGCGCTTGCCGGCGATGCGTCAGGCCCAGGCTCAAGCACCGACAATGCGATAGCGCGGTTCGATGGGACTGGAGGTAAGACACTTCAAAATTCCGGCGTTGTCATCGACGACAACAACATCCTGACTAACAGCGCCCAGCCAGCATTTCTTGGTGCGGCGACTGCCACGCAGGACAATATAACTGGTAATTCGATCTCTTCTGCAATCGCGTTTGCGGAGATTTTCGACAACAATGCCGACTATGACGGGACCACTTTCACAGCGCCCGTTGCGGGCAGATATCAATTCAACGCCAATGTACGATTCGGGGGAGTGACCACCGCCGCAACCAACATCAGTATCGATTTAGTCACGAGCAATCGAGAATACCAAAGCATGAGTCGCATCGACGGAAACACCGGCAACAATGCAGGCCAATCGGGGTCTTGGTGTTGCGACATGGATGCCAGCGATACGGCAGTCGTCAAAGTTTTCGGCGAGGGCGAGGGTTCCAACGTCTGGGATCTCAACATCGGAGCCGCGAAGCTCTGCACATTTAGCGGCTTCTTAGTCGGCTAAAGAAAGGAAGTAAACTATGGCTGTATATCAAGTGACGGTCACTGACGCCCAGGTACTGGCGTTGGAACACGATCTCCCAAGTTCGGAGATCGCGGCGGACCTCCAGCGGAGGCTGGATTGGGTCGTGACCCACAAAGCTGAACAATGTCGGGCAAGGATGATTGCCGCAGGGATGCCAATTTTGCAGGCGGACGACTCTGTCAGTTCGATCCCGGTTGATGAGAATGAGTTGGCTGCGATCATCAAAGCCCACGCATCTTATCTGGATCGAGATGCGCGTGATGCCCTAGACGATGGCTGACCGGCTCACGCATGAGATCAGCCAATCCGATCTGATCATTGTCCTACAGGGCGATGTCCAGCGGCTGGTTCTCGAGACGATCAGCTTGAGGGCGGCGATAATGACGCTTCGGCGCGAGTGCGAACTCTACGCGAATATGGTCGCAACCGCGCCCGACGACGACGAAATAAAAATTGGAGGCACGGCATGATGTTTTTTCTCCCTATTTTGATAGCAGCGCTAATCGCCTTTTCGATCCCGGCTGTCGCGGCTCAACAGGCAGAAGCCGTGCCGGTCGCGGAACACGAGCAGATGCTCTATCCGACTGTTTTAGTTCGCCTGGGCGATGGCACGGGCAGCGGCACGGTGATTCATTCCGCCAAGAACGCGGCGGGCGAGTACGAGAGTTATGTCCTCACAAATTATCATGTGATCAGAAACTATGTGAAGCTCACAAAAATTTGGGATAGCGAAAAAAAGGAGCATGTGGAAACGGAGACCCGGCGCCCGGTTAATGTAGACCTCTGGGAATATAACAACTACAGCTCTGCCGTTGGGACAATTGGCCGACTGGCTAATATAGTCGCCTACGACAAATCGCGTGATTTGGCATTGCTGATGATCGAGGACCGGGAGCGCCCGATGCCCTACGTCGCCGCGCTCTATCCCGAGGGTGCTGATGATGGCCCCTGGATTTTTCAGCAGGTCTTTGCCGTTGGCGCGGGCCTGGGCAAACCGCCGTTTCCAACCGTTGGCGTCCTGGCTGGATATGGCCGAGATCAGGACGGCAACGCGCTGTATCTGGCATCA
>Ga0209756_1001654_pt1 | contig 20271 bp, 39 predicted proteins | sample ETNvirenome_6_85_FD_184071 | JGI IMG/M metagenome (GOLD analysis project Ga0209756, IMG submission 184071) | Marine viral communities from the Pacific Ocean - ETNP_6_85 (SPAdes) (version 3) | ecosystem: Environmental > Aquatic > Marine > Oceanic | place: Pacific Ocean | collected 2013-06-19
TATTTCTGCTCGTGGTTTTTCAAAGTATTTTCTTACAATGAAAGCAATTGCCGACAAAGCAAATGGATGTCAACTTACTGGCGCCGGAAGAGGATCGGCCGCAGGTTCGCTGGTAGCATATGCTCTGGACATTACACAGATAGATCCTATCAAGTGGGGCCTTCTGTTCTCTCGTTTTCTTCGGGAAGACGCAACGGATTATCCCGACATTGATTATGATGTTTCTGATCCGATGGTGTTGAAGGATATGTTAATTAAAGAGTGGGGAAACAATGTTGTTGTCCCTATTTCAAACTGGAACACATTGCAGTTGCGTTCGCTTATCAAAGACATTTCAAAGTTTTATGATGTGCCGTTCATGGAAGTTAACATTGTTACTGGTAAGATGATGCAAGAGGCTACGCCTTTGGCGAAGAAGAAGCATGGGATTAAGGCAGGAGTTTATACCCCAACATTTGAAGAGGTGATGGAGTTTAGTGATTCTCTTAGGGATTTCTTAGATAAGTATCCACATATCAAAACGCACGTCTTGGAATTGTATGGCCAAGTGCGCTCTTGTTCTCGCCACGCCGGCGGAGTCGTGATAGGAGAGGACTTGGACAAACATATGCCCTTGATCAATAGTGGGGGTGTTCGTCAAACTCCATGGGCCGAAGGTCAGCACGTTCGTCACTTGGAGCCACTTGGCTTTATTAAGTTTGATATTCTTGGCTTGGCTTCTTTACGGATGATGGAAGGTGCAATCCGACATATACTAGTGCGACAAGGCAATTGCAGTCCATCGTTCGAAGATATAAAAGACTATTATAATAAAAATCTCCATCCAGATGTAATTGATTTAGACGATCAGAATGTTTATGAAAATATCTTTCACAAAGGCAAGTGGGCCGGAATCTTTCAATTTACAGAGAAGGGCGCCCAAAACTTTTGCAAGAGGGCTAAGCCAACCAGCCTCATTGATATCTCAGCAATCACAAGTATCTTTAGGCCCGGACCGCTGAGTGCAAACGTTGATCAACAATATGTAGATACTAAAAATGGATATAAACATGTTGAGTATATCCACCCGATTGTTGAAGAGATTACAAAAGAGACTCACGGGTTTCTCATCTTTCAAGAGCAGATTGCCTTGTTGGCTCATAAACTTGGAAAGGATGTTTCTCTGGATGAAGGGAACAAACTTCGCAAACTTTTAACAAAGAAAGGAACAGGAAAAGGTCATGAAGAAAAGAACAAAATTTATAAAAAGTTTATTCAAGGATGCGCCGAAAAGCGTATTCCAAACGGTGACGCAGAAGCCCTTTGGAAGACTTTTGAATATTTCTCAGGATATGGTTTTAATAAGTCACATGCTGTTTCTTATAGTATGCTTTCTTTCCAATGCGCTTATCTTTTCAACTATTTTCCTGTAGAATGGATGGCGGCTTTCTTAGATAAGGAGCCTGAAACAAGGAAAGAAAAGGCAATCACAATTGCCAAGGGCATGGGCTTTGAGATCATCCCAGTTGATATCAATCGTTCAGGTTTTAATTGGGAGATTCTAGGGGATAATGAAATAGTTCAACCTTTGACTAGCGTTAAAGGTTTGGGTGAAAAGGCTATCGAACAAATTGTTAATCATAGACCCTTTAATACAATTGAGGAGTTTTTATTTCACAAGGATGTTGTCTATAGTAAATTAAATAAAAAAGCGTTGGACGTTCTTGCTCGGAGTGAGGCATTATTTAACTTGATGGACAACCGCTTTAGTGGCCTTAAACATTTTTGGAAATGTGTTGCCAAAGAAAGGCCTAGGAAGGTTGAAATTTTTCATGAAAACATTGAGAAATATCATGATGGGTGGAAAGATGAGAATGGTCGAAAAGTTCCTTTGCAATATACGGCCGAGGAAAGAATTGAAGACTTGGTGGGTCTTACTGGTTTGTATCCGTTTCATTTAGTTATTTCCAATGAAAGTCTTAAAAAGTTAGAAAATATTTGTTGCCCTCCCCTTTCAGAATACGATCCTGATTTAAAGGCGGCGTGGTTTATAGTTCGTGATAAAATTCATAAGAAAACAAAACATGGCAAAGTCTATTGGATTGTAGAATGTATTGACAATGCTGGAGGGACTAATTCTATCAGGTGTTGGGGAGTAGATCCCGAAAGAGATAAAAATAGAGTTAAAAAAAATAGAGCATACATGGCAACACCGGATTATAGCGAACAATGGGGTTTCAGTACACGCTCTATAAGGCACAATTTTAGAATGTTGGGGTAACTTAATTGATTAAACAAGGAGAAGAATAATGGAATGTTATGTTAAGAAAATTAGAGAAGACGCAGTACTGCCACAAAAAGCCCATCGAACAGACACGGGCTACGATCTATGGATTTTAGATAAACACAAAGAACTGGATAATGGAGTTGTAATGTATTCCACAGGGCTTCAGATTGAACCTCCCAATGGCCTGTATTTTGAAATCGTCCCACGCTCTTCTATTATCAAGTCAGGATACATTCAAGCCAACAGCATTGGCGTTGTTGATTCGGGATACAGAGGAGAACTCTTTGTTCCGCTTTATAAACTTGACAAGGACTCGCCGGATCTTGAACTTCCAAAAAAGATTGGACAACTGGTGTTGAGAGAGATTATAACTTGTGAGTTTATTGAAGCCGATGAACTCCATAGAAGCCATCGTGGAGAGGGTGGCTTTGGAAGCACAGATAAGATGGACGAGAAAACGAGAAGTATGAGGGTGATTTCATGAAAAGAAGATTAAGAAGAAAACATAATCGAAAGAGAAAGAGAGCAGAAAAAGAACTACAGGAAAAAATGGGGATGTTTGATAAACTTCCAGATGCTTGCGATGCTTGTGAAAAAACATTTGACAAGAAGAACAAAAGTATGGTACAATCATGGAATGTGGTTGTGAGAGAAGAGGAAGGAATTGTTCGCCTTTACTGTCCCAACTGTTGGGATATGGCCAGAAAACTAATTGAAGAGGTTAAGAATGGATAAGAAAACACAGAAGACAATGTTTAGCAGTAAGTCACCAGAATGGGAAACACCGCTATCTTTTTATAATAAACTTGATGAACGGTGGAATTTTACTCTTGATCCTTGCTGTACCAATGAAACAGCAAAATGTGCAACCTTTTTCACAGAAAAAGACAATGGCCTTGAAATGGATTGGAAAGGCCACAGAGTGTTCATGAATCCTCCATATGGACGTTCGGTACGTATGTGGGTAGAAAAGGCTTACAATGAGGGTTTAAAGCACGATACGGTTGTTGTGTGTCTTCTGCCTGCTAGGACAGATACAAGGTGGTTTCACGATTATTGCATGAAGGCTCAGTCAATTAAGTTTATCAAAGGGAGACTGAAGTTTGGAGAGGCTACAGCCAGCGCACCGTTCCCTTCAATGCTTGTTGTTTTCAATGGTAGAGAACCGGCTACAATGTATGGGACACCAAACATATTTACATTAACGAGGTAAAAAATGAATACAGGTTTATGTTACGATGACGTGTTATTAGTGCCACAGTACAGTGATATTAAATCCAGAAGTGAAGTTAATATATCTACTTATCTTGATGAGAAGATTAGACTGTCTCTACCTATCATCTCATCTCCGATGGATACTGTTACTGGGACAGACATGGCAGTTGCAATGGGCAAAGCCGGCGGAACGGCAGTAATTCACAGATATAACTCTATCGAGGAACAGTGTGAACTGGCAATTAATGCAATTAGAAAAGGCACACAAGACAGCACTGTGTACGTTGGAGCCGCAGTGGGCGTAACAGATGATTTCTTCGAGAGGGCCCAAGCTTTAGTGAATGTTGGCGTTTCGTTTCTGTGTGTTGATGTTGCTCATGGCCATCACATGTCTGTTAGAGAAGCAATTGAAAAAATAAAATCTAATTTAGACATTCATGTGATGGCCGGAAATATTGCAACGAAGGTAGCATTTAAAAATTTGTCTTCGTGGGGGGCCGATAGTGTTCGGTGCAATATTGGAGGAGGTTCGGCTTGCACAACACGCATTCAAACAGGCCATGGCGTACCGGGATTGCAGACCATATTGGACTGCGCTAAGATAGAGGGGTTTAGAATTACTGGAGAAAAGAGAACAAAGATTATTGCCGACGGTGGCATCAGAAACTCTGGAGACATTGTAAAAGCCCTAGCCGCCGGAGCAGATCTTGTTATGCTTGGCTCTCTTTTAGCCGGAACTGATGAATCTCCCGGACACATAGTAGAGTCAAATATGGGCGAATTCAAGGAATATAGAGGGATGGCTAGCAAGAAAGCGCAGTTCGAGTGGAGAGGGAGGTCTTCATCTTTTGAGGGTGTTTCCACTTTCGTCCCTTATAAGGGAAGTGTTGCGTCTATTCTTGAAGATTTAGCACAAGGAATCAAAAGTGGGCTCTCTTATTCGGGATGCAGAACCATAGAAGAACTTCGAGAGAGTGCAATTTTTATAAAACAAACAACTAATGGCATGCGTGAAAGCATGCCGCATATATTAAAATAGGAGGTAAGATGTATTGGATGGGAAATGAAGCGGAAACAGAAGAAGAAAGCAAAGGGATTCCGGAACCATATTTTGGAGATAAGTCTTCGGATGCTAACATAGAAGTTATTAATAATCATATTTACTTTTATTCAGAAATTAAAAGAAACAGCATTTTAAAACTTAATAAAAAAATTAAAGAATTGGAGACAAAACTTTTAACTTATGCTGATTCTCTAGAGTGGGAGCCACCGGGTATTTTTTTACATATTAATAGTTATGGGGGAAGTGTTTTTGCTGGTGTAGCGGGAATGGATCAGATATTAAATTGTAAACTTCCCGTATATACCGTGATTGATGGCTGTGCGGCTTCTGCGGCAACGTTTTTGTCAGTGGTAGGAACGAAGCGTCTTATCAATAAACATGCACACATTTTAATCCATCAATTGTCTTCCGGCTTTTGGGGAAAGTTTTCTGAGATTGAAGATGAGATGAAAAATCTTAAAAAAATAACAAAGATGATTAAAGAGGTGTATTTAAAAAATACCAATATAACAAAGAAACAATTGGACAAAATGCTTAAGCATGATTTGTGGCTTAACGCCGAAGAAGCATTAGAGTACGGTTTAGTTGATGAGGTGATGTGATGCAAGAGCCGTATTTTGGTTATGGAACCACAGAAAAGAAAATAATGTTTCATGATACAGACCACAATCACGCTCAATTAAAAATAAAGTTGCATTATGATAATCTTAAACAAGGGGAATTTTTCAGGGCATTGGTTAAGGGGTATGTGAATAATCATCCTTCTATACTTGAATTTATTGAATTGTTTAAAAAAGAAAATAATCTTCAAAGTCAGGTTCAAATAAATAAAATTAAAAAAGAACAAAAAAGGGCTAAGAAAATTAAAGAAGTTTTTGCTTTAGAAGAAGATGAAGTTGAAGATATTTTCGATATTTTACAACGGGAGAATCCGGATCTATGAAAAAATGTTATGACACATGTATGGAAAAAGAGACACCTTGTTGTAATAAAGAGTGTCGCCTTTGGATTGAATTTGAGAAAGATTTGAATTGTACGATTATAGCGGTTGAGCAAAATGGCGAAATGACTTTGCGCCAAACAGCAGAAAGATTAGACTTAAGTTATGTAAGGGTTAAACAAATACAAGATACCGCTATAAAAAAAATAGAAAAGAATGTAAAAAAGAGATTTTTATAAATTGATACACTATTTATAGGAAAGGTTATAACTGTATTAAAGGAGAGAGCGTAATGGCTAAGAAACTTTTAAATGAAAATACTATTCGTCGATTTATGAAATTGGCAGATATCGAGCCTCTGACGGAAACATTTGTAGATCAATACGATACCGAAATTAAAGAAGAGTTGGAAGATTTGCCGGCAGAGGAAGGGCCCATGGGGGATGAGCCTGTTGAAGAACTTCCGGAAGAGCCTCTGGAAGAGCCAGAAGGCGAAGAAAAGGAAGTTTCCATTACGGATGAAGAAGCAGAAGTGCTGGTCGGCTTGGGCAGGAAACTTGAAGGTGAAGTGGAAGGGGAACTTCCTGAAGAGCCTCTTGGAGAGCCAGAGCCAGAACTTGATTTGGGCGCCGAAGGAGATCTAGAAGACCTAGAAGGCGAAGAAGAGCCCGGACTGCGATATGAAAATTTGGTTAAAACAATTGCCTCTCGTGTTGCTGAACGCTTGGTCAATGAAAGTAAGAAGAAAAAGAAAAAAACAAACTTGCTTAAAAAAATTGACATTAACAAACTCACTGACCGTGTTGCTGAAAGATTAATAAAAGAAGCAAAAAAATAAGAATTTTTAAAGAAAAATGTTAAAAGTTTTTGAAACCCATGTATAATGTATGCATGGGTTTTTTATTGGGAAAAGGTGCAAAATGTTAGAATTTTTAAAACAGCCCGGGGTATATGAGGCAGTCCTATTCATGTCAGGGGTATTTTTCTATCGTCTGATGATTAGAATAATGTCCTATACTCACATGTTTCATTTTTTAGAAAAAATATTAGTTAAGGGTTTGCTGATGTTATCGACAATAGCAATGAGCGGCGCCCTCATGTTTGAAACGAAATACAGTAGCATGAAAGAAGCAGGAATTAACGAAGATGACATTGTTAGGACAAAAAGAATTGATAAATTAATATTTGAGCAGTGGGCGAATAGCGCAATATTGGATTTAAAAGTTTTTTTCCCAAAGGAATATGAAAAACTAATTACTTTTAATGATTGGGACTCTGCTATAGATTTTTTAAATGAGAAACTAAAAAAGGAGAATAAAGATAATGGATAATTCTTTTTCTTTAAGTAAAATTAAGCAATTGATCAAAGAAGTTAAACAATTGCGCCAAAAAACTTATTTGTTGTACAAACCAACGCCACAACAGATTGAAGAATTTAAATTTAATAAGTTGGGAATTGTTTTAAAAGAAGAAAATGAGGTGAATGATGACGACAGAGAAAAAATCAAAAGAACTGGACAATGAAGAGATTACAGAGTCTTTAGTTGATATTTTTTTGAGTCAACCTATCGATAAAGATAATAAAAATAGAACTATAGGAATATATGGAGATATAGATGAAGAAAATAGTGCCGCAATTGTTCATACTTTATTGCAACTTCATGATTCTGGAAAATACGCAGTTCCAGAGAACCCGGATGATGAGAAGTGTGATAAACTTTTAACAAAGTATGATCCAATTCGCACTATTGTGTCGACCCATGGAGGCTCGGCACATGAAATGTTTGCCATATATGATATTATGAGAATGATTAAAAAAGACTGCGAGATCGAAACAATTGGATTGGGAAAGGTTATGTCGGCAGGTGTTGTTCTGTTGGCCTCTGGAACCAAAGGAAAGAGAAGCATTGGAGCCAATTGTCGAATCATGATGCACCCTGTTGCCGGCGGGGCCATGGGAGATCTTCAAGATATTGAAAACGATACCAAAGAAATTAAACTTCTTCAAAAACTATATGTAAAAGCCTTGGCCGCAGAAAGCAAGATGACCGAGAAATATATAAAAAATATAATTAAAAAGAAAGTAAATATTTATTTGAGCGCCGAAGAAGCAGTTAAGTTAGGAATAGCAGATCAAATAATATAGGAGATTTTGTTAATGGCAAACTTTGATAAACTTATTGAAGAATCTTATAAAGCCGAGAAAAGTGAATTAACTTTTATAAAATTGCTTGAAATGGTCGAGAAGACCATGCAAGAAGTTGCTGTCCTAGAGGAACAGTTTAGGGTTCCCCAAGTAATGCAAACATCGGCAATAGGAGAACTTCCAAAGATGTCTCGAGAGGCGCCAGCCGCAACTAAGGAATATTTAGGAAACCTCCCCGGCGCCGGCGTTTTTGAAAAATTTAATAACTTACAAAAACTCCTGAGTAATCCGGAGACTTTTGGAGATTTTCAAGAAAATCTTAATAAAAGGGAAGAGAAGCACGAAAAAGATATTCGCCGAAAAGCATCAAAGAGTTTTTCTGCGGTTATGACTTTGAACTATTTGATGTATATTTTTTCTAATTTTGAGCCTTCCACTTTAGGATTTATAAATGAGACTTTGTTGGGTGCTATGTTGGGAGGCAAGGAAATCCCTACTGGACAAAATACAATTGGTGATTTCTACAGCAAAAGGGGCGACCAACTTATAAGTTTGAAGACTTTGAAGGAAAACGGCGCCATTAAAGGCTCTGTGCATGATTTGGTTATGTATGATTTGTTGGCTGATCCCGAGCGCACAGGTCAAAGACGAGAAGCGATGATGGCCATGGTTCCATATTCAGCCGGCTCCTTGCGACCTCACTACAAAACTAATGGAAAGATGAAGTATCAAATTATATCAAAGCAGCCGGGTGAATTGAACGAGATTAATTTTAAATTGTATGAATTTGAAATCGATGCCACCAGTGCAGAGGGTTGGCAAACTTTTATAAACAGTTTGTCGGAAGGGCAGAGAAAATATTTTATGATTCCAACAGAGGAATACCTTGCCAATCGAGACGAAAACAAAGAGAAGGGTGAGAATATTTATGATAGGTTCATGTTATCGCTTCATCCCATGGCCAAAACAAAGCCAGCCCAAGAATTAAGAAGGGAGTTTTTAGGATGGTTGTCTAAAAATGAGTTGCCTAAGACAGGAAACAGGATATACGATACCGGCAAAGATAATTTTTGGGCAGATCTCCAAAGACTTAAATCCGGAACATATTCAACTCCTATAAACATGGGAGGACAGGAAACTCCATTTGCACTTGGGCCACTTTTGAATCCCAGTGATGAAACTGGTCTGCCTGTTTCCTTGATTTCTCGTTTTGATAATGTTCCCAATATTTTTGGAACGGGGAAAACTATTTCAGTTCCCGTTACTTCTCCTGATGATCCGAAATTCGAAAGACAAACTAAACAAGCACAAGCAAATATAATTAGAAAGGGCCATGAGGTGATTAAAGCCAAGCGTGTTGGGAAATCAAAAGGCGTCAAACCCCCACTAATTGGAGATGTCATTGGTAGTGTGGCGGGGGATTATTATTCCACAGTGGAAAACTTTTTCAATAATTTTGTAACGACAGAAGGCGCCAGACAACCCCAAGAAAAATGGTCAGTGAAAGCGATGAAAAACCCTCCGGGGATATGGAATGTTGGGTATGATTTTATACAAGATTCAATTTATGAAAAATATAGAAACACATTGCCGAGTGGATATATGACAAGTTATGAAGCAATCACACTGGGACAGATTTATGGAAATTATGACAGTTATACTGCTGGCCAGAAGAAATATATATTAAGATGGATTAAGGAAGTTCTTGATTTTAAATTTCCAGATGAAGATGTTAATTTTAATCCAGATAATGAAAAAGAGTTCAAGGCATGGGCAGGAACAAGTGGTTTTTTTGAGGTGCAAAGCAAGAAATTGGTTTTAGTCAGAGAAGAGGCCGCAAAGATCACAATAGCAGACGCAATTAGAGGGCCCTTCCAATTTGGCAACCCCACTGTGCCGTGGTTGAATATAGGCGGTAGCCTTGTATATACCCCCGGCGTTGTATTACAGGCTCTCATGCACGTTGTTGGGTTCTTTCATGCAGAAGTGGTAAAAAACTCTCCTGCTCTTGATATGACAACCAATTCTAGAATTAAAGGTATGGGAAAATCCGGGCAGTTATGGAAACACATAGAATCCAAGGAGGAATTTAAATATTTGCCTTTGTGTTTTGGTGTTGTTCATCGGGCTAATTTTGCTTTTACGGCGACAGATTTGGAACAATTAAAAGAGAGAGGCGGTCGTGTGCAAGAGTATAAATTTAATTTTGGCCCTGACAGCAAAAATTGGCAGGGAGTAGTTGAGAAAGCAACAGAAGGGGTTATTGGCCGACTTGCATGGGTTCATCACCATGTTGGAGAGTTGTTGAGTTCAGTTGATAATCTTGTGGTTAAACTGAAAGGTGGCAATTACCAAGAAGATGCAGGGCTTAATTTGCTTGAAAGATACGCTGATTTAACCAATGCTCTTGCAACCACGCATCAGGATGAATATGAGCGAGAAAGAGAAGTTTTCCTCCCGACCAAAAGAAAGAAAGATGCGAAAGATATTAAGAAAGTAAAACGATATAAAACCGGATTAAAAGAATAGGAGGGCAGATGCCAACAGTAAAATATAATTCAGATCAAAAACTCAGAGAGAAAATCCTTAAAGGCGTTGATGTATTGACAGACAATGTTGCTTCAACGCTCGGCCCTAGGGGAAGAAACGTCATTCTTCATCAAAAGGGCCAAAATCCAATCATTACAAAAGATGGTGTCACTGTTGCAAAGTTTGTTTTTTTAGAAGATCCATTTGAAAACATGGGCGCACAAATTATAAAACAAGCATCAGAACAAACAAACGTCGAAGCAGGCGACGGCACAACAACTTCAACAGTTATTGCACGAGCCATTCTAAAGAATGCTCAAAAGTATTTAGCCACAGGTGTCTCCCCAATTGAACTTAAACGAGGAATTGACCGAGCAGTAGAAATGGTTGTGGAAGAACTAAAAGAATCAGCCAGTAATATATCTTCAATGGAAAACGTTGAAAATATTGCTACAATCTCTGCCAATGGTGATAAAACAATTGGAAAGATAATCGCCATGGCCGTTGATCAGGCCGGCAAAGACGGGGCAATAACAGTGGAGGAGGCTAAATCTTTGCATACTTCTTTGGACATAGTTGAGGGATTTCGTTTTGATGCTGGTTACTTAGCCTCTGCTTTTATAACTGATGAAAGGCGTGGCTCGATGAGATATGACGATCCTTTAATTTTAGTAACAGATCAAAAGGTCGAGGCCATTGATGAACTTCTTCCAGTGTTAGAAGTGGTGGCAAGGGATGGAAGACCTTTTATTATTGTTGCAGAGGATGTAGAGGGTCAGGCTTTGGCCGGCCTTATATTGAATACCGTTCGTGGCTCCATGAAAGTAGGAGCCATTAAAGCGCCACGGTATGGAGAAGAAAGAAGAAACATATTAAATGATTTGGCTTTGTCAGTTGGGGCAACTTTTATTACTAGAGAATCTGGGATCTCATTAACAAATGTAAAGTTAGAGCATCTAGGATCAGCAAAAACAATTGAATGTTTAAAAAATCTCACTACTGTTGTTGATGGAAAAGGAGATTGTGATCTGATTGATGAGAGAATTGAGGCATTGAGAGTTGAGTTGGGTCAGACCGATTCTCTTAGGGAGTGCGAAAGAATACAAGAGAGGATAACTAGATTGGCTAGTGGCATCGCTATTATAAAGGTTGGAGCCGCAACAGAAATTGAAATGGTGGAGAAGAAATATAGAATTGAAGATGCTTTGGAAGCGGTCAAATCGGCTCATGAAGAAGGAATAGTGCCGGGTGGCGGTGTCGCATTGGTTAGGGTTTCCGAAAAAATAAGAGACAAAATCATATCGGAGAGCGAAGAGCAGGCTCTGGGAGTTAATATTGTTTTGGATGCGTGTAGAGAACCTATAAGACAAATGGCTATAAACGCAGGTTTATCTCCTGATCTTGTTTTATCTAAAATTGAAAAAGAATCAACCGAACAAGGCTTGGATTACACAACCGGAGAACTTGTTGACATGCTAGACAAAGGCATTATTGACCCTGTGAAAGTTACCCGAAGTGCTTTGCAAAATGCTTCAAGTGTGGCAGGAATTTTAATTACAACAAATTATGCAATTGTTGAAATCTAAACTATTTATTTATAAATCAACACTAGACATCGGAGGAAAGGATGAATGTCCAAAGTAAGCACAGGAGCAACGGCAACACAGAAACTAGAAACGCAAAAGATGGAAATCGACTTTGAACTTCAGAAAATATCAATGGGCATCGACGACATTGGAGAAAAGCAGGCTGAGATGGCAGAGGATGTTAAAAAAATCAAAGATGCTGTCTATCACCCTGATCAGGGCATTTATTCCCGCCTAAAAGAAATTGAAACATGGAAAAAAAGTATTCAAAAAGCAATGTGGATGGTCGCTTCCACAACTATCGGATTGGTTATCATAACCATCTGGAAACTTATCACAAAATAGTCCTTGACAAACACTTATATATATGATATACTAATATAAACTTAAAACCTTTAAAGGAGGAGTGATGCGAGTTAATATTTCTTATTCTGTTGAACTGGAGGAAACTCCAAAAGCCGTTTCCAATATTGTTTTTCAATCTTTGGAAGATTTGAAGATAGTTGAATTTAAATTGGAAAACGCTATTAAAAAATTAAAAAATGATCCTGAAGTATCAAAAGTCTTAAATGATATAGATTTTCTCCGGAGAGATATAGCAAAAATTGACATTGCCCTGATGGAGAGTGTTGCAATTTTGGCTAGTTATCAAAAAACGGTTAGCGAAGGGTTTATGCCTGATGCTCCTTTTGAAGAAGATCAAGGTGAAGAATAAAATGTCTTTAATAAAATTAACTGAATTAATGCCGAGATCTTCATACACGCATGAAGAAACAAATTATACTCTCCGTGAAGTATATATTAACCCGGATCATGTTGTCTGTATACGGGAAGAACATGATTTTAGGCGCAAACTAATGGAAGGTCGTCTTCCTGAAGGATTAGACAAGAGGCAGGAGTTCTCCAGAGTTACTCTTTCTTCTAATTCTTTAAATGGAAGCATGGTCATAGTTGGTTCGCCTAATATCTTAGAAAAGAAAATACAAAAAAAGAAATTGCTTAAAGGATGATCGCAAACATTTAAAATATGAAGTTTAAGATTGGCGATTTGGTAAAGTTTGTCCCTACAGATATTATATATGATTCGGGAATTATCCATACAATTAAAACTCATAATGGAGAACGTGGAAATTGCATAGGGGTGACTATTGAACTTAATCACCCCTTATTCGATTCTAGTTTATATTATACATATAAAATAGCATATCAAAATGGATACACTGCTTGGGAAACAGAAGACAACCTTCGACACCTAGAAGAATACCTTAACAAAATCAAAGATTTATAAAATAGTTTAAAAAAAGTCCTTGACAAATCACCATGAATGGTTATATTATATATACAGAGGAAAAGCCTTTGAAAAAAATTAACCAGTCATAGGAGGATTTATTATGACAAACCTTATTCTTAGAAACAGAACACGAACCCCTTCCTTTTTTGATACATTCTTTGATAATGTTATTGGAGGGACAGCCCTTGACGATATTTTTAGGACACCGCCCCTTGAAAGAGGGTATGATGCACCGCAGGTGCGTGTGGATGTAAAAGATGAAGCGTATGATGTTTCCATCGCCACTCCCGGCATTTCAAAAGATGAAGTGGATGTAGTTGTAAAGGAAAATGTACTTACAGTGTCCCATGAACATAAAGAAGAAGAAGGTAATAAATATTTCTGTTCTTCCTTTTCAAAAGCATGGACATTGCCAAGTGATGTAAATGTTAACAAGATCACTGCTAAGTACGATCAAGGTGTTTTCAATGTTAGCATTCCAAGAGTTCAACCAGTTGAGCCGGAGGTGAAAAGGATTAAAATAAAATAATCTTTTGAATTGTAAAACCAATGATCAACTAAAGGAGGCTTAATGCCTCCTTTTTTTATTGGTATTAAACAAAACGCTATGCCGGAACTAATTAATTGGTGAAATGAAACTACATGGGGAAATTAAATAATGAAACAGTTAATGGAAAGTTGGAAGTCTCACCTTCATGAAGAAAGAGGCTATGAAGATAATATTTACGAAGTTCTTATTCGGTTATCAATTTCTAAAAAGCAGGAAGAAAGAGGAACAACAACTCTCATTTCGGAATTACTGACAGATATTCGAGCCATTACACGAGTTACTGTTGTTGATCCGATTCAATCTTCTGAAGATCCAAGGAAAAAGCATTTAGAAGTTAAAGTTAAGTTTAACACAAAAAAATTGGGAAAACTTACAATCAAGGAGTTTGTGGGGGAAGTTTTGCTACCTAGTATAAGAAAATTGGATTCACACCCAGTAATAAAATTTGTTTCTCTTCCCCAAGATCATATTCGTTAGGAGTTAACTATGAAGTGAGAAAACTATATATAAGAATTACTTGTACTGTATGCTTGGCCAAGAGGCAATCTTGTCCATATTGCACACAAGGTAAAACTTTTATTGAAGCAACTCACAAAGTTATAGAAGAATATATTAACTCCTTGAAATCAAACGAGAAAGATAATTTATTAAAAAAAGTTCTTGACTTCTCTGGTTCGTCGTGCTATAATGGGAGAGAATCATAAAAATGGAGGAAAATGTGCAAAATCTTATCTGGCATTACGGGGAAGACAAAAATGTTGATCCTTCTTTTCGTATACAATTTGATAATGTAGATGGAAGGGCTAAACAAAAAATTAAAAGAATCATGTTGGAAGATGATTGGTCTTTTTCTGGAGAAGGCTCCTATTCTAAAAACAAAACTATTTCTTTGATTTTTACAAAACAATTTTCTTCTAAAACTTCTATGATTCGTTGGGCAAAGAAGTTTCCATATGATCTTTATTTTGAGGATCGCAATGGAAAACTTAAAAAACTTAATAACAAGAAGAGAGGAAGACCAAGAAAAAATGCACAAAAAACTAACCGATTGGATTGAAAAGAAAGGCTTTAGTTATGAAGAGGAAAGAAGAGATTGCTTGTATGAACCTAATGAAAAGAAGATTATTGTTAATAAGAAATTAAATAAAGAAAATAAACTATATTCTGCACTGCATGAGTGTGGTCATCTACTAGTTCAGAAAAATATCTTTTCTTATGAAAAAAGGTATAAAAGTCAAGTCGCAGGCTTGATTGATAAGAGGAAGTGCAGATCGCTTCGTTGGCGTATTGATTTTCTCAAAGAAGAATATGATGCGTGGGATAGAGGCTATAAATTAGCCAAGAGATTGAAAATACCGATAGATAGGGAAAAGTATTATAATTATGCTTCAAAATGCTTGGGTACTTATTGTAGGTGGGTTATTGATAAAGACTGGCATAAATGGGATTATAGCCATTAAAGAGGGGGTGTAATGGGTTCGACTTGCAAGTGCTTAGCGCACAGCAAGGACGTGGGTTCGATTCCCACCGCCTCCATAGGAGAAGAAAGATGGTTTGGAAAATACTTTTATTTGCATTTGCGCTTTATGTTGGAATGAATTTGATCGCTATTTTATATATCTTTCACAAAGAAAGAAAAGAAGTTGAATTAATTATTAATGCCATTGAAGAAGCCGATAAGGAATAAAATAATGATTGTAAATAGATTATATGAATTAAAGAACGAAATTGATGAAATTATGGGAAGTGGCAATTTAAGTGCCGTTGACGATAAAGAATCTAACATCTACATAGATGATGCCATGACTAGTTTGTTGCGCTTAAAGGCTCACGTTTATAAAGGACTTTACGCAACATACGGTAAAGGCTCTAAGTTGATGACGTTTGATCCGAAAACAGGTATGAGCAAATGATAAAAAAACCTGCCGTTATCGGCATGGGCGTTGTTGGAGATCTTGTTGCAACAATGCTTCGTCTTTACGGACTAGAAGCATTTGGTATTGACAAAGAAGATATTAAAACAGTGGCCCCCATCCGCAAGGGTGATATTCAAGATAAAGATTTTTTGGCCGAGGCAACAACTGACTGCGATGCTATAATTTGTTGCCTTCCTTATCACCTGACGAAAGGCATTGTTGAGTTCGCCTACGATAAGGGCAAACATTATTTCGATGCTACAGAGGACATTGCAACAACCGAACTTATCCGAAGTTTGGGAAGAACATCTAAAAAAGTCATGATTCCGCAGTGTGGGATAGCCCCCGGCTTCATCGGGATTGTCACGGCTGACTTAGCCTCTCAGTTCAAAGAAGTTCACGATATTAAAATGCGTGTTGGCGCACTTCCAGCGAATCCATATGGGAAATTGGGGTATGCTGTCAACTGGTCAATCGAGGGCTTGATCAACGAGTGCATCGAAGATTGTGATATTATAAAAGATGGCAAATCGCAGAAAGTTCCTGCTCTTTCCCTTTTGGAAACTCTCCGTGTCGGAGGGACAGAGTATGAGGCGTTCACAACTTCCGGTGGATTGGGAACGATGGCTGAAACATTCAAGGGTCTAACGAATAATTTAGATTATAAAACAATTCGTTACCCCGGCCATTGTGAGATGATGACCTTCCTCTTAGACGAATTGAAAATGCGAGAAAAGCGGTGGGATTTGATGTCAATTTTGAGAGAGGCTGTCCCTCCCTGCGAACAAGACAAGGTTATTATCCATGCGTCTGTTACAGGAGAAAGGAACGGCACAGTTCAAACTGTTGATTATGTTAGAGAATACGGCCCGAAGACTATCAACGGAAGACCTTATAAAGCGATTGCTTGGACGACGGCGGCGGCGATTGTGGCCACTCTTCAAATGGTTAGTCAGGGATATTTGCCACAGAAAGGCTTTGTCAAGCAGGAAGACATACCCTATGATAAGTTTATCTGGACAACTTACGGAAAATTGTATAATGAAAACGAGGAGAAAAGCGATGCCCATGTATGAGTTTGCTTGCCTTGAGTGCAAGAGAATCATAGAAAATATTCAAAAGTTTGAAGACCGTGAGCCAGACTGCGATAAGTGCAAACAAAGGATGTATAGGATTATTTCAAGTTCAACATTTATCTTAAAAGGAGGGGGATGGTATAAAGATGGATACACCAAAAGCCCAGAACCAAAAAACGATTAACTTCAAAGTAGGAGATCTAGTAAGAATAAAAAAGGGAGGACAGAAGTTGCTTTTTCCGACCAACAAATCAGCAGGAATTATTATAAAAAAGTTATCAGAAGTTTCCTACGGGAAACCAATTTATCAAATTGTTTGGCAAAATGACACAAAGAGAGAAAGTTACGAACCACACGAAAACTTGGAGAAATACGATGAAGAAAAGTGAATATTTAAGAAAACATGATCAAATTCAAGTTGCCTCAAATCATGAGGAACACCCAAACAGAAAAGGAACAGTCCTTAGTGTTTATGCCCACAGCCCGAAGGGAACGTCAGAAGTCTTTGATGCCGTTCTTATCAAGTGTAAGGATAACGGTGAATGGTTTGCCGTTGATTTTGAATACGCTGTGAAATTAGAAAATGGCAAACCAGTGCCTTATATAGAACCTATCAAAGAAAAGAAAAAGAAAACAAAAAAGAAAGCAAGAAAAATTAAAGAAAGTTATCCAGATCGAGTTATTGATTGGGGTCAATGGCTTCGCTATGATCTCAAAGATGGTACAACTATTGTTAAGCCACATTCCTCAGTTAGCGAGAGATACGCTAATACAGATTTTGAAGCACAATTAAACTCCGAAAAGAAATTGAAAAAGCGTTGGCCTAAGCACACAGGTTATGTTGTTCGCCCGAAGTACGGGGATGAAAACAGTTGGATTTTCGTGAATTCGCTCGACGAAGCAGAAAGTTATGATCTCCCAGTTCAACCTATGTTTGAAATGGATGAAGGATCGGAAGAGGAGATCACATTTGAGCCATACTTCTAAGTCCTTGAGATAACTTAGGAATAAAAATGCTTGACATTTGATTTAATCTTTGCTATAATAGGTGGTACAAGATGTGAAAATTGGAGATCTGGTATATTGGATCAACAAAGATTATAATATCATTGAAGACGTTGGAGTCATTGTTGATATATCCAGTTTGGATGCTTACATCCTCTGGCAGAGAGTACCAGAACTCAGTGGATGGCATGAAAAAGAACACTCATACTTGGAGTTAGTTGAAAATGTGGAAGAAAATTAAAGTCGGATCGCTTGTAAAACTTCAAAAAGGAAACTTCGCCCACGATGAGTGGGTTGTTCGTGGCTATGACAAGCTTATCGGAGTTGTTGTTGCCAAGTGGGAAAACGACACCGAATTCAAAGTCGTTTGGCAAGGCAAGGGCAAATACTACGATGGAGAATCAACACAGCAATCTTGGGAATATGGCTATGGGTTGGAGTTGGTTCAATGAAAGTCGGGGATTTAGTAATCGTACCAGACAATCTTGTGTGTCCTGCATTGGTGCTTGATATTATTGAAGAATCGACTGGCGCCACTCGATTGAAGGGCCCATGGGGAGAAGCGTTGATTATGTTTCAGAGAACAGGTTACAAAATGTGGGTCGATATTGATAAGTTGAAAGTCATCTCATGAAGGTGGGCGATCTTGTCCGATGGAAACATTCAGACTTTATCTCAGATGATCTTGGAATTGTTATTGAAGTTCCAGACTACCCTATGGCAACCGATCAGTATGATCTGGGCGACAGAATGATAACTATTTTGTGGCAAAAACGTCACAATTTCAAAACACTTGCAAAAATTAGAGCGCATTACTTGGAGGTAGTATCAGATGGAACTGAAAGTCGGTGATTTAGTAACGTGGAAAAATGCAAAAACTATTCCGGGAAGAAGGTACGAGGTAGGATTGGTCATTGGGTTCGACAAAGACGATGATCCATTTGTCAACTGGCAAAAGAGTGGATGTAAAGATTGTGGCGAATACAAAGCTCAACTGGAGGTTGTGTCAAGTGGAAGAGAATCTGAAACCCGGTGATCTTGTTAGGATTTACGATGGCTTGGGCGATCCAGACATTCGATATTATCCTCTCGGTATCTTTATAAAATACAGTGAGATGTATAAAAACGGCAGGTATCATATTGCGAAAGTATGGGTCAATGGAAAAGAATGTGGATTTGATCGTCCTTATTGGGAACTGGAGAAAATGAATGAAGATCGGTGATTTAGTAAGATGGACAAACCCTGCACAGCCTGACACGGGCATCATTATTAAACTGGATGGAGATCAAGCCACGATTGTATGGCAAGTTCAACCTGAGTATAATGGGTCATACCCTACCTACAATGAACACATGGAGTTGCTCAGTGAAGGTCGGTGATTTAGTGAGACTAAAGGAGCGATGGAAAAACAGACACTTCATCTGGGAAAGGGATATTCCCCACCCCGATGCTGTCGCAATTGTTGTTGAAGATTGGGATACGCACGACAATTTTGTTGTCTGGTTTGTCGGAGCAAGCGCATCTATAGACTTTAATGAGGATAATGCTTGGGTTGATGACCTATTGGAGAAGGTGCAATGAAAAAAGGTGACTTGATAAGATGGCGCAGAGATCAACTGGGGCCAGCAGTTCCTTACCGAACAGAGCGGGATGTCGGGATGGTTATTGATTTTTGCATCCACGGCAAACCCATTATTATGTGGCAGAGTGGATGGAGAGGTTATGATCATGACCGTTGTGGCGAGTTCTACTCTCAAATAGAAGTAATAAGCGATAGAGAACAAAGACTTACCGAATAGTTATAAATAATCCTTGACATCTGATCCGATCTTTGCTATAATATGTGAGTAAGTTGGAGATGACACAAAACAGATCACACAGGGAGATCACTTATGAGTGAAGAAGTCAGAAAATCCAAGATCGAAGAATCCTACCGAATAACCTACCGAGAATACTCAACCCGAACCTACGAAGTCAGAGCAAAAGACGAAGATGAGGTGGATAATTGCTGTCCTGACGAATTAGAGATCATGTATAATGAGTCTGAATACGACGACTCCGAACGGGATGAGGTCACACGCTTCCTTTCAGGCGACGAAAACAGAGATCGTCTGGCGCACCACAAGTTATGGAAAGATGGAGATCCCGAAGGGGAGCAGTTCTATGTCAAGGAAGCACAGATCGAGAGAGACAACTTCTCCATCACATCCGAACATCACGGCGCAGTATTTGAAGAGTGTCGGTTCTTTGATGTTCCGTTTGAAGGCGTTGATTTCAGCAAGATTGAGTTTATAGGTTGTAATTTCAGCGAGCATTCAAATCTCAAAGATTGCAAGGGTTTGGAAGAAAAGGAGATGGCAAAGCCCGGAGATCTCTGGTTTTATAAAAATCAAAGTTGGAACCATGATGAAAAGAAATACGTTACTAGGCTTTCGCCCGTCATCATCAAGAAATGGAAGGTTCTTCGTTGCGGAATGAAATGTTTGAAAGTAGATTTTGAAGGTGTTATGGACGGCAAAACAACCTTTGGTTGTTATAACTCATTACAGAAAGAGGCAACCCTATGAAAGTCGGTGACTTAGTAAAATGCTATTTGAGAGGTTTGAGTCCGGACTCCAATTATCTGGTGGGCGTGATTGTGGAAGTTAAAGAAGACGAAACACGCCACATCAATCACCCTTATCTAG
>Ga0209756_1001656_pt1 | contig 20256 bp, 7 predicted proteins | sample ETNvirenome_6_85_FD_184071 | JGI IMG/M metagenome (GOLD analysis project Ga0209756, IMG submission 184071) | Marine viral communities from the Pacific Ocean - ETNP_6_85 (SPAdes) (version 3) | ecosystem: Environmental > Aquatic > Marine > Oceanic | place: Pacific Ocean | collected 2013-06-19
CGATGTGAAATTGCCCGCCGGCCCAGTCGATCCAAACGATCCAAAATGGAAACAGGCCGCAAGCCCGCTAACACCAGAGGCCATGGCCGCACTTTTAAAATCGGCTTCTGCAAGATTAACCCCAAGAGAACTTTGTTATTTAATAAATGGCGAATTTTATAATGAAGGGGTTATAAAGATTATACAAAAGTTGATACGAAAGCTGGATAAAAATGGGGGCTGGGGTATTGAAAAAGCGGGCATATATAGCAAGAGTTCCATAGCTCAATATTTTAAGAAGGTGGGTGCAAGCCTCCCAGAGGAGTTCAGCAAAGTCTGTAACGATGCCCTCGGCGCACTTGATGCCGCTGCAGCCGCTATACGAGCCAACCGCGAGCTATGCAAGGATTTGGGCGCAGAAGAGCTTAAAGACCTTAAAGAGAGGCTAGAAAAGCTTGGTTTGAGTGATAAAGATGTAGCAAAGATCATTGAAAATAGCAAAGTAAAAGATCTGAATGCTCTTGAAAAAGCTTTGGACTTCTTGGCAGAAGAGAACTTTCTTGATAGCATCTTAGACGAAATTGTCATTGAGCAACCCGAAATAGTAAACTCTGCAGTAGAAAAATCTATTAATGGCGCATTTGGCGCAATTGAAAAATCTATTAATGCATATTTGTTTGATCTTTTTCTTAAGTCATATTTGCCAACCTCAGATTTTAATTTGGCTGTAAATTATCTTGTTAACGAAAAGCACGCCGATCCCATGATAAAGGGCATGCCGCTCACGGCCGAAGCGCCGGTAGGGCAAAAAGCATTGGAGAAAGCCGCAAGAGAAAAACTCATTTCCGACATTGAAGGCAATTATTTTGCGCCGAATCCACTTTTATCTCTTTTTGCTGATGATAATTTTTATGAAAAGCACCTAGACCCGGGCTTTTTCGGTGAAGAAACTGATATGCCTTTGGTAAAATATCGCAAAATGTTTGAGTCAGCAGCTAATTTCAATTTTAATTTTCGAAAAATTGACTTAAAGCAAGCTTTTTCTAAGGCACAGATTCTTGGGCTAAAACTTAATTCTATATCACTGGGAAAGGACGTTGCAATGGGGCTTGATGATTCGGGAAAATATTATCAAATGTATATTTGGAATATTCCAATGTTTTTAGATTTTTCAGAGCCAGAGGCCGACAAACCTCTTCCCGAAGATCGATCGCCCTATATTCATAAAGGCGTCACCATACCCAATGTACTACACGCTCTTAAACCAATTATAGATCCTGATGATAAAAAACTAAATAAGTATATTGATGATCAAATGAACAAAAGCGCTATCACTGCGACGAAGACTTCTGGGGCTCAACAGCCTGAAGTTTTTGATAACATCTTTTACAAGGCATTAGAAGTTGCTGTTAATAAAAATATTGGGACTAAAAATAGTTTTAAGGAAGATTTGGGTTCGATTAGAAAAGAAATAAGCGAACAACTGCTTGAAATGATGCCGGCGACTACCCCCGATATAATGATTGTGGGGGCAATGAGAAATTTTTATGTAGAGGAATACGCAGACAAAGTAAATAAAACTGACAAAATTAAAGTTGTAGATCTGAAAGGTAACGAGCACACGAAGAAGAAACCAAAAAAACTTTTACGAAAATATAGAGCTTTTCAAAAAGAAAATTCCTTGGTGCCAATTGAAAAAATTAAAAAGCAGGTTAAAAAGATTTATGAGAAAAAATAGAAAATGAAGGTAATAGATAAAACACAACAGTATAACGATGCGATTTTGTATGGCGCAATACTTGGCAAGATTATGTTTATAATCGCCGACAAGGTATATGCTAGTATTTCGCTTCTCATTGACAAAGATTATGGCGAAAAGCAGGATTTATTAACAGCTTATTTTATGGAAGTTATAGAAAGAAAATTTACCCAAGAAGCAACACTCAGCGAATACTACGATGATGCAAAAAGATTGTATGGAAAATATCAAGATGTTATAGATCCCAAGAGTAAGAAAAACCCATCACTTATAACTGGCAAAGAAGCTCTTGGGGCGATGTGCATGAACTCGATTAAAATAATTCTAGAGCAGCTTAAAAAAGTAAGCGTTAATAGCATAGAAAATACACCATGGCACGAAAAATGGCTTATTGAAAGTGAATTGGGAATAACGACTTGGGTCTCCCTTAATGATATCGAGAAGAAACAAAACGCCGGCCGCCACAGCAAGGCCTTTAGGAAAAATAACTTGACGCATCAACCATATTTCAATCCTAGCTCGCCTGAAGATTTAACAGATCTTGAAAAATGGATCAATAATAAGTGGGGTAAATTTGCGCCGCCGCACTCGTTGGTCTTCGGAAAAAAATTCGGAGCAGATATTAGTTATGCTACTAAGAAGAATAAACTTTTGTGGCAAAGATTTATAAAAATAACTCCCGCTTCATTTGACAAATCTGCAGGGTCGATATATTCTAAAATAGAAGATATCGAAAAAGAAACATTCGGCCAGTATACTGAGTCTGGCCCATCTGTATTTAATTTGTGGCCAGCGTTTTATTCATATAATCTCAGAGGGCATGTTAATATAGATTATTGGGAAGAGGCTTGGATAGACTTTATACAAAACCTTCCCACTTCCCAAGTTAAAGGATCAAAAGCGGCTCTTAACGCGGCTAGATATGTTTATCGTTTTCCTTATGATATGTATAAAAAGATTGAATATGGCGTGAGAGCGGTGTATCTTTGTGATGAAAGCTTTTTTAACAATCACAATAAAGCATTTTTGGCTCAATATGATGATAAAGTTTTGAGCAGCGCCACTACATCTGCTTTTCGAAAGACTTATGGCGATTCTGCTTATCTTATAAATAACAAAACGAAATACGGCATCTGGCCTAGATTTCTAATACCAATAGCGGAAGTCAAGAAAGAATATAACATAGAAGATCTTGCTATTTTCAACAATAAAAACCCCCCGTGGCCAGCTAATCAATCAGAGTACAACGATCATCAAAAAATTAGTTGGGAGGCCGAAGCACGCGTTAAAATGGTTAGAAAAAAATTAGATGCTGAGCTTGCAAGCCTTCAAAAAGAACTGCTTGAGACAAACGAAATGAGGGCGCTTACAGAATATATTTTCCCTTATCATCTATTACCGCAAATGTCAGCTATTTACTGTATAGAGGCATTGTCAAATGCTTTGATGTCTTTATCGGCCGGCGGGGGAATACCATCAGTACTTGTTAACGCGGGCCTCGATGTGTTGATTAATAAAATAAGATATTCTGGAGTATATATGAAAAATGAATGAGGGCTTATCAGTAAAACTTCCTTTGCAGAAAGACAAAAAATTTGGCTTTTTGCTAAACACGACTTATGAAGACATGATTCTTCAGAACTTAAAGAATTTAATTTTGACTTCACCCGGGGAACGAGTCTGGGATCCGGAGTTTGGTGTTGGTTTAAGAAGACATCTTTTTGAACTACAAAGCGACACAATCAATAATGAACTTGCTGTAAAGATAAATGAACAGATAGAAACATACATGCCCTTTATAGAAATACTTGATGTTGAAGTACTTAGAAATGCAAAAATTGAAAATATGTTGAATGTGACACTTTCTTTTCTTATTAAACCGTTGCAAAAGTCTGAGACTTTGGACATCTCATTTCTTATTTAAAAACTATTTAATGTCATGGCCAGTAAAAAAATAATCCCAATAAACTATACTAATCGCGAGTTTGAGACAATCAAGGGCGATTTAATCGAATACGCAAAGCGTTATTATCCAAATACGTATAAAGATTTTAATGAGGCGTCTTTCGGCGCTTTGATGCTTGATACAGTCGCATATGTTGGCGATATGCTTTCTTTCTATTTGGATTATCAAGCAAATGAATCTTTTTTGTCAACTGCGATAGATCCAGATAATGTGATCAAGCTGAGTAAAACTTTGGGATTTAAATATAAGGGTGTCCCAAGTTCAAGTGGAATTGCAACTTTTTATATTTTGATACCAGCTAAATCAACGGGGCTTGGAACAGATTCAAATTATTTGCCGATATTAAAGAAGGGGGCACAAATTGCCAACGAAGCAGGCGCTAGTTATATTCTTAATGAAAACATTAATTTTGCAGATCCAGATAATTTGGTTGTCGTCGCACAAAATGATGCAACGACCGGCTTGCCCACTTCATATGCAGTTAAAGCGTCTGGCCAAGTAATTTCTGGTATTTTAGAGCAAGAATCATTTGTACTTGGCGATTACAAAAAATTTAAAAGTTTGCAATTAGCAGCCTCCAACGTGGTAGAGGTGTTATCCGTCACTGATACCGCTGGACATGAATATTATGAAGTGGACGCGTTATCACAAAATGTTATTTATAAAACATTTGAAAATAAAAATAATGATAAATTTGATACGCCATATGTTCTTAAGGCTGTTCCTGTGCCGCGAAGATTTATTGTTGAGCGCCACCGTGATGATATCTTTTTACAATTTGGGTATGGCTCTGAAGATAATTTAACCTCAGAGGTTGTAGTGGATCCTGCGAATGTTATATTAAACACATATGGCAAAGATTATATTACAGACACTACATTTGATCCAACCAATTTAATTAAAACAGACAAATTGGGCGTAGTGCCAACCAATACAACTTTAACAGTTACTTATCGCACAAATACTACTGAAAATGTAAACGCCCCGGTTGGTTCTGTGACTATTGTAGAAGGATCAAACTTTAGTTGGCCAGATGCCGCCACCAACCCTGCTACAATTCAGGCGGCCATTTCAAGCTTGGAATGTACAAACGAAGAGCCTATTTTGGGAGATTTAGCGCTGCCAACAGTTGATGAATTAAAAATTAAAGCTATTGATACGTTTATGACACAAAATCGTGCAGTAACAAAGCAAGACTATATGAATCTGTGTTATTCTATGCCGACAAAATTAGGTTCTTTAAAAAGAGTAAACATTGTTCAAGACAAAGATTCATTTAAAAGAAATCTTAATTTATATGTAATGGCTGAAAATTCACTTGGATTTTTTATTACGGCAAACAATACACTCAAAGACAATTTAAAAACTTGGCTTTTGAATTACAAGATGTTGAATGACACTATTGATATTCTTGATGCTAAGATTGTTAATGTTGGAATAGATATTGAAATAATCACGCTTTTGGGAAAAAATAAATACGATGTTCTAGAAGACGCGCTCTCTGCCCTAAAAGATAGGTTTGATAAAAAATTTGAAATTGGCGAAAGCATATATTTAAGCGACGTTTATACAACTGTTAACAGAATTGATGGCGTATTAGACACCACCTCTGTAAGAATTACAGCGAAAACGGGCGCAAATTATTCACAGGCTCCATTTGATATAGTTCAAAATACATCTGCAGATGGCAGATATGTATCTGTGCCTGAAGATTATGTATTAGAGATAAAATTCCCAGAAGATGATATTAGAGGGGCTGTGAAATAATGGGTATTAAACGTTACATAGCTACAAAAGATAATACAATAACAAACGCATTTAAGTCAGATCTTTCTACAAGAGGGTCTGGTTCCAACATGGGTGCCTCTGATATTTTGGAGGTTTTTTCTATTTATGCTCAAGCCACCACAAGCAGCATAGAAAAATCACGCATACTGCTTCAGTTTCCGACAACTGATCTTATAGCCGATAAACAAACTGATGTAATTTTGTCCGCTTCCTACCAAACTAACTCGGGTAAGTCGCAAGCTAATCCAAAGTATTTTTTAAGATTATTTAATGCAGAACATGCCCAAACTTTGCCAAAACAATTTGAGGTGACAGTAAAAGCTGTGTCTAGGTCTTGGGATGAAGGCATTGGCTTAGACATGGATGAATATAAAGATCTGGGATCTTCAAACTGGGTCAACGCCGCCAGCGCATCTGGGGGCGTGACAACGTGGACTTCTGCGGGCGCCGACTTTCATGCTAGCCCTTCGCACACCTACTCTTTTGTTAAAGGAACTGAGGATCTTGAACTTGATATTACAACATTGGTTAATCAATGGCTGGATGGTACCAAGGCTAATTATGGCCTTGGCGTTTTCCTATCTACGGCATATGAGGACTCAACTGAGCGTTCGTATTATACAAAAAAGTTTTTTGGCAGAGGAAGTGAATTTTTCTTTAAACGACCTTGTATTGAAGCTCGCTGGAAAGACGCAAAGCTAGATGATCGCGGCGCCTTTTATGCAAGTAGTTCGTTGGCCCCGAAGGTTGACAATTTAAATACTTTATATTTTTATAATTATATTCGCGGCCAACTGAAGAATATTGAACAAGTTGGAAAAGGAAATATATATGTTCACTTATATTCCGGCTCGGACACTAATAATAGACCTGTCGCCGGCGGGACACCACTTCGTTTAGATCTTCCAGATGATCATGGTTCTGGCGAAACTGGCAGGATTCTTGATACGCCTGCAACTGGCGGTTGGTTTACAACAGGAATATATACCGCATCTCTTGGTTTGAGAACTTCTCTCGTGAAGGCTTTTGATGTGTGGCACGTTGGGGCAACTCACTACAAGAGTGGAACAATTGAGATTAAAACATTTAATACCAACTGGGAAGTCAATCCCACCGATCGCTATATAACTTCGATAACAAATTTGAAAGATTCGTATAATACTAAAGAAACGGCCAAGTTAAGATTATATATTCGCTCGCAAGATTGGAATCCCAATATTTATACAAAGGCAATAACTAGGGTTCAAGCAGAGCTTTTAGAACAAACCTATTATAGCGTTTATAGAGAGTCCGATGATTATACAATAATTTCATATGGCACTTCAAGCGCCACAGAACACACAAGATTATCTTATGATATATCTGGAAATTATTTTGATTTGGACATGTCTTTATTTGAACCGGGTTACGCTTATGGAATTAAATTTTTAATGAAAGTCAACGGCAACTGGAAAGAAACTCCAGAAACATTCAGGTTTAGAGTAGATAATGAGTCTTAAGAAACTATTTGATGCAGAAAAAAGTAAAAAAACCACCAACTTAACTTCGGTGGTTCACCAAAGCTTATCTGCGCTTAATTCAAGTTCTTTGGATGTTGAATCCGGAGAGCTAGTTAGACAATCTAATAAAGAAACTCGCAGGTTTGTTCCAGAGGTGGATTATTCTGATCCGGCGAACTTTGTTCGTTTTGGTTTAAGCGCTCAATATTATAATGAATCAATAACAAGAATTAAAGATTATTATCCATATGATGGCTCATTAGCAGAAAAACAAAAATGGCGTAACGAGTCAACGTATTTGGATCTTTATCTTTTTGATAATGAGTATCCTAGGGCAAACGGATATGTTTCCTTTGGAGATACTTGGACCGGCACTAGTACGATAACTGGGGGCTGGGGCAAGCCAACTACACTTGAATATATCCAGTTCAAAAGCGGCCCCCACAAAGATCCCAACGAAAGAGATACAATAGCAAAAACGTTTCCAGACCCCGGCAATGTTGTTGGCGGCAAGGCAAGTATATATGATGAAAACATAGACGATCTTGGCAAAAGTAGAGAAGGAAACTTACAATTTAAGTGGCATGACGGCGCCTGTGTTGAGTTCTGGATGAAAAAAAGCGCATGGCTAAATACCTCAACAGATACCATAAATGAGTGTATATTTCAATTGTCTGGAACGGATGACACTAAAAGCGTTGGCCACGAGTTGGCTATATTTTTAAGCGGTTCGGGCAATAGCACAAAGATATTTACTCACTACGGAACATATAGTGGTAAAACGTTTACTAAATCTGCGCTTAGTGCGTCATTAGATACTGGTTTGACTTCAATTGCCGATAACAGTTGGCACCATTACGCTATTAATATTAAGCCAGTATCAACTACTACAACTCTTGAGTTATATGTCGATGGTGTCCGTACTAGCGCGCTAGCATCGCTAACCACACCAAGTGTTACGAATGTTGTTAGCGGCGCTCTGGTGGGCACCATCGGCGCCTGTGGCGCGCAGATTGATACAAGCTTTAGAACGTTGGGTTACGGCAAGTTGAAAGCTAGTCTAGACGAGTTCAGATTCTGGAGAAAAGCCAGAACAGCAAGAGAGATCGGCCGATTTTGGAATAGCCAAGTTGGCGGTGGAACAAATACCGATATAGCAAATGTTGATTTGGGCGTTTATTATAAGTTCAATGAAGGCGTAGTGGGCTCCTCTTCTATAGATAAAAAAGTAATAGATTATTCAGGCAGAATATCTAATGGTACGTGGACCGGATATGCATCAGGCGCAAGATCTACCGATTCAGCGATTGTTGAATCTGGCGCATCGAGTTTTGAGTTCAAAGATCCTATTTTGTATAGCGCACATCCGGACTTTATAACATTTGAAAACAGATTAGCCGAAAGCGCCAGCTATCATGACAGGAACAACCCATCTGCCATTTATAATACTTTGCCGGCGTGGATAACAGAAGAAGATTACGAAAACGGCAGTGTTTTACGCAACTTGACACAAATAATGGCAAGTTATTTGGACGATCTTTATCTTCAGATACAAGAGCTTCCAAAGCTTAGACATAAAACTTATGCAGAAGATTTTAGGAAACCTCATGTTTTTTATGCACAGCTATTAGAAAATACTGGTTTTCCTGCACCAAAGATTTTTGCGAACATATCAAGCTTTACAAAATATTTAAACCGATCAGAAAAGAAACTATTTGAAAAAGACGTAGATGAAATAAAAAATACGATTTATCAAAACATATATAATAACTTAGTTTATATTTTAAAAAGCAAGGGCACCGAAGCCGCTTTTAGAAACTTGATTAGGTGTTTTGGCGTCGGCGATGAACATTTTAAGCTTAATATTTATTCAAACAATACGGAATATAACCTTAAAGACGGCTATAGGCCAGCAGTAGTAAGAAAAAATTATATTAATTTTAATGATCCCGATGAATTTGAGGCGAGCGTTTATCAATATTCAGATCCGATTAATTCTGATTCAACAGGCTTTATTTATGGAACGCTAGATCAAAAAGTTGCTAACGATCAGTCTGCTGAAGGCTCAACTGCAAATACTTATGAGTGCGAAGTTATATTTCCTAAGCGCCCAGCCCCGGGCAGCTTCAACTTTGTAGATTATCCGTATTTAACATCCTCGTTGTTTGGCGTGCATCAACATAACACGGCCAGCAATGATGACGATACTGGCTTTCCAACACCAGATTATGCAAACTTTCAAGTGCATGCTGTACGCAATAAAATATATTCAAAGGATGTATATTTTGTTTTAACTTCTTCTGGTGATTTTAGTTTTAAAGAAATTGCTTCGCCTGTTTTTAGAGACGTTTATAATAATCAGAAGTGGAATTTTGCAGTTCGTATTAAGCCGAGAAAATTTGATCTTGCAGATTTTACGAGTGGAAGTTTTGAAGTTGGAGTAACCGGCTCAAATATTGAATTCTATGGCATAAGTACGGTGGGAAGTTATGTTAATGGTGAGTTTTTGCTTTCAGCATCTATACCAACTTACCTTCAGGGCGTTTCTTTGGTTGCACATCCACGCAGAGTTTACGTCGGCACGCATCGTCAACACATGACAGCTTCGACAGTATATCAAAGAACAGATACAAAAATTTCATCGATGAGAGTTTGGGCAGATTATTTGGACGACAACACTATTAAAGCTCATGCTCTTGACCCGGAAAATTATGGCACTGCACAGCCCTATAAGAGTGCTTATTTAGGCCAATCACAGATAAGTGATGTTTTTGTGCCAAAATCTGAAACTTTGATATTGAACTGGGATTTTGCTCAGGTCAGTGGCTCAGATGCTAATGGCAGGTTCCCCGTTATTGACGCGTCTTCTGGTTCTGTGACCGATCTAAATACTCGTGTTCGCTACGGAAAAATGGGAGATGTAATCAAAAAGTTCCATACTGGCCGTGGGGACTTTTTTAAAGAAAGCGAAACCCGTGTATTCGAAAAAGAATATGTTCAATCTGCTAAAAAGCAATTGCCAGAAAACTTATACACAGAAGATACAGTTCAAATTTTACGAGAAGACGATTTACAATTTACAAAAGAGTCTAAGCCCATTTCCACATTTATAAATGTAGAAAGAAGCATGTATCAAAATATTTCACAAGAGATGGTGAATATCATGTCTTCGATTGTTGATTATGCTAATCTTGTCGGAGAGCCGGCTGATAAGTATAGGCAGGAATATAAAAACTTAGGAAAGCTAAGAGGCCTCTTCTTTGAGAGGATCGGTAATACGCCAGATCTAGATAAATATTTGGAATACTTTCAGTGGTTAGATCTTTCCCTTAATAGAATTATTGAACAATTATTCCCAGCATCTGCAAATGTTTCAGAGGGCGTAAGAAATATGGTCGAAAGCCATATTTTTGAAAGAAGCAAATATCGACATCAGTTTCCGACGCTTGAACTCAAGGGCAACGATCCTTCCGGTTCTTTAGAAAGCATCAATAGGCATCTTTATAATTGGAAATATGGTCATGCTCCGCTGGTAGAAGACGGCGAAAGAGAATTTTTAGAACAGCCAGAAAAACAAGCAGAAAATTGTTTGTGGTGGGATAAGCGTTCTTTGGAGGACGGCCTTCCACATTCTGGTGATGCTGATATTGATGTAAATAATAGACAAGTAATTTTTAAAGCCGAAATCGACGCATTGCGGCGATCGTGGACTACTCCGTATAGATACACAGTAGATTTTCAAGATGAAGTCCGCACCGGTATTCAAACCAAAAATAGTAAATACAACTTACACAAGGCAACAAGGGGTGTCATTAGGGTGGACACCGCCCCGGCTCCGGAAGACGGGAGTGAATCTCAGATTGGAACTAATTGCGATGATGACGCCGCACTTAAACTTAAATATGACGGTCAAGAAAAGATTAAAGTAGTTATAGATGGCAATATATACAAACCAGCCGGCTTGCCAGTACGCTATTATTCAACTTCAGATACGTCAGAAGGCATATTTACAACTCACCAACATTTAGATGTATACGAACCCGATTATGAAGTTCCAATACAAGGTCCGTTCACAGAAAAATATGTCGGCGGTAGTGCGCATAGAAAAGTGCCTCCGACAACAGCAAAAGCTGGTCCTGCCGGCAACACCACAAGGCCGGAAGCTTGGTTATTCGATGGACCAGAGGAAAAAATTGACAATCCTTTCAACGTTAATGTGGATCACGCAAGAGCCGATTTTTATGGTGGTGGCGAGTTCGGTAGTAGCGAATTGGCCAAACGTCCGGTTAACATACGAAACGTTTTGTATACCACCAGTACAGTTGGGCTGCCAACTGTAATAGGCAATTATCAGAAAAATTATGAAGCGGTTCAGACTAGCGACCGCATGACGAATAATTTATATTTCCGATCCAGTAATGGCGTAGAGCCCAACTCGGTTCCATCACCATATGTTGCGGATACGTATGATTTTGAAGTTCCCGATAGAGGAAGAAACGAGACAGTTATCGTTGAAAGGTTCAGCGCACCCGGCGGCATTGATACTATGAACGAAGGATATTTGGATGTTGTTTCTGCGCAGTATTCAGTTTATAATGCTTTGCCATATAGAAACTTGATTGTAAGAGAGCCCCTTAGAGAGCTTTTGTCAAAACCAATGGCTTTTGGCGGTTATCAGTCTGGATCGTCGGTTACAGCTTCGTTCCACAAGGTGAACCACAACCCATTAACAGTTCTTAAGTTCCGCGGGTCGGATGCGAGCGCAGGGTATGTAACGGATAGTCTTGAAGACAACTGGTTCGTTCAGCATATGATCCCCCAGAGCGATATTCAGTATTCTTGGATTGCAAAATCATATGATTCTACGGCAGTATATGGTTATGCGACGGGCAGTAAGGATATTGTGTTTGAACCAAACGCTTATCGTGACGTTTCGGACCTCTGGGTCGCGCTGCTCTACGACAACCCCCGCCCAGTGGGGAATTATCCTTTTAACCATGCTAACTTAACACATTGGTCAACCAACCCGAATGACCCGGCTTTGCACTGGGGTCCTCCCGGCCCTGTCGCCATCGCCGTGTCGGCATATATGAACTATCAAATTGTTGAAAATGAAAATTTGCTCGACATGGAGAAATACGCGCAAGCCTTACAGCGCGGCCACGACGAACTCACCGACGCCAACGCGGTGATCTACAACCTGCTCTGGCCGATGTGGAAAAATCTTCTTCGCATCAACGGCCCGTATGGTTATCCTTCTTGGAAACAGACAAGAGCGGCTCAGCACCCAGTTGCTAGATACCACAGACGCAATAATACAATATCGATTGTAGAGCCGATTACAATTGATGGTACAGCCGCTGGAACTGGTTTTCCGAAGTATAAGGGAGGCGGATTTTCACATTATATTGAGCCAGCGGTTGTTTCAAAGTATAGTCCTTTGGTCCATAAATTAACTGTAAAAACTGATCCAGTCACTACAATCGGCCCTCCTAACTCTGAAATTATTATTCAGCACACTTATGCCAACAATAAATCAGATTTCAGTCATGACGAATTGAATAAAAAATTGGGAATAGATTTTGATTCTAGACTTCAAGTGTACGATCATATTTTAGACTTGTATGATACGGACGTAATTAAAAAAGTCAATCACTTGAAATATAAAGAAACGCTGTGGCCAAGAGAAAAGAATTCATTTTTAGCTAGAAGTAGAAAAAGATTAGATTATGCCGAACTGCAAACTGAAATTGATGCTGTAGAGCACAGATCGTTCTGGAGAGACAATATTGTAGATCGAGAAAGGCGTACACTTGGCACAGCACTTAATTCGCAAAATAGAGTGGTCGCGGGCACAGAGAATAAAACCGGCTTGTCTATTTGGCCTCTTGATACTTTTGGCGAGTTAAGACTTCACCATTCTGGCACGGCAAGCGACCCCCATATGGCGTGGCTTACGGCTTCAGCGTGTTATACGCGCATTTCGTCATCACATCAAGCGCATTGGCAGGAGGGAAGGTCTGGCCCGGGCTTGGCAAACCCAACATACGGCCACAACGCGATTAGTTTTTATTGGACAAACCAACTTCTTCCAACGGCCGACGAAAGATATTGGACTGATAATGTCACAACCGGCCGAGCGCCTCGCAACCCTTGGTTTGATTCATATGAAGATTTTTCAGAAGACATTAAAAGATTTGGCAAAGACCACTCTATTATTCCAGAGTTTAGGATAAGTGAGCATATGGATTATTTTGTTAATCAAAAAGGCGGAAACTTCTCCGCCCCTCTGCCCGGATTTTTAAGCATTGATGGTGCGAGCAGTGATGAGGCCCCAAGAACAAATGGTATTTTGGATGTTGAAGATGCGTTTGGAAATAGTTTAGCCGCATCAGGACGACCAGATGAAAACAGCTCCTCTGATAATTTTTACAAGTATTATGCAGAGGGCGAGTTTAATAAATATTTCAAGATTTTACGACAAGACCACAAGGACAAAAAGACAAAAATAAAATTAGAATGCCGCGGCATTATGAAATTGTTGCCATATAATGGTTTTTATCCTGTGTTAAGAAGCGTGCAAATGGCAACACTGTTTTCTTCTTCGTATGGTAGTGCTGTGTCTGGTGGTGAAAATATGTTAACGGGACCAGATAATACTTTAGTCCAAAGAAAACAGGCCGCATACGCTGGTTTCTTAACTCCCTTTTATACCCCGGGAATTTTTTATAACACGGTTAAATCTGGCATTGCGGTTGATTACTCAGTACACACTACAATCGCCAACGTTGGCTATGAAAGCCCAGTAAAGGGCTATACAGTGCAAACCGGCCCAGAATTTAGAGTGCCGTTTGAAGCAGTCATAAGCCCTAGAAAATATTTTTTATCTGGTACAAATATATATCTTCCAACTCCGGAAGCGCGATTTAATCTTACTTGTAGTTTCAGCGGCCGGACTAGTAATGTTTTATATGATTTGGCTGCAAATAATTATTTTGCTGAAGTTTCGAATTTCTTTTTGCAGAATAAAAGAAACGTCGTGTTAGCTTCAAGGCCAGAACCTTTTACTATGTATTCGGGCGTTGAATATAAGATGGACGTTGTGCTGCGTAAAAAACAAGAGAAGACGCAACGCTTTACTGAAGACAACTTCGAGCGCTTTATTATGTTTGAGGGCCCGTCTTATCCGGAAGATGGATTCGGTTGGAATTATCTCGGCGCGCCATTTGGGCCGCCCTATAAATATAGAGCTAATAACCAATGGGCTGATGAAGATCCCGGGTTTGCAGTTCATGCTCCACCATATTTTTATGGTGATTCAATAGCAACAATTAGTTTCACGCCATCGCGAAATGATAAGTTTTCTTTAAACGAAATACTTGCGGGAGCTACAATTACATATTCTAATCTAGGTAATTTTACAACAGGCTTCATGAAGGCGATCGAGCCCGGGACTGCTGTCGATGATCATCGAATGCATATTAGTTCGTCTGTAAATCTGACTGGAAAGACAAAGGTTAAACAAGTCACGTATTCAGCGGTTGATGTGTTTGAGACCGATCGCGGCCAGAAGTTTAAGCCAGTAAGCATTTCAGACGATCCAGACGCCCCTAATGCATGGGTTATTTCACCAAAGTTTGAATGCCCAGTGATGAACTTTTCGGAAACAGTGTTAGAGGAAGAAACAGGCGGAATGTGGACTCACTATGGTAAAATTCCAACTCAAAAGGAAGGGGTTACTTTACAAATACGTGAACAAGATCCGGTATTAGGTAGTCGCGACCCAAGAGCAACAAAAGTCGGATCATTGGCAAAGGTGTGTGGGTTTGATACAAAGGAGAAGTATGTTGGCCAGTTAGCCAGCCAGAAGGAGATTTCAGAAGCAATCGTAGTCATACCTCTGAGGCCGGCCGTAACCGTTGGCACAACATCCTTTCGGGAAAGGCCATATTATTTTGATAAACGAACTTTGGCGGTTGCTCTTGAAGAAAAGCAAATGTTTATGGTATTCGAAGATATTCATTTAAACCCGAAAGATTCGATTAAACAGATGGTGACAAAGATGCAGAAATATGTATTCCCGCCTCATTTAGATTTCTTGACTAACAGAGAAATGACGCCGTTTGGAATGTACATTTTTGAGTTCGAAGACACGCTGTCCAAACAGGATTTGGCTAATATTTGGCAGGGTGTTATGCCGGATCGTGCCGTCACCGCTAAACGAGAAACTGTCGCCGTCGAGCATGAGATCGGGCCCGGCGAAATATTCCAAGAAGACTTTCAAGAAGATACACGTTGGATAATTTTCAAAGTTAAAAGAAAAGCAAGAACAAATTATTTTGCAACAACTGCAGATCAGTCTGATGACGACAGATTTAAGTTTGATTTTAAGATCGGCGCGCAAGGCTCAACAGCGGAGCAAAATGAACTGCCGTATAGTTATAATTGGCCATATGATTATTTTTCTTTGGTCGAGTTGGCCAAGATTGACGCAGAAGTGACTTTTGAAGAGAAAGAGGAAGTTAAAGAATGAAGTTCTTCAATAGAAAAGAAGAGGTAATGGACTTTCAACTTACTCAAGAGGGTAAGCGCCAGTTGGCTGGGGGCACCTTAAAGCCAACATATTATGAATTTTATGACGACGATATCACGTATGATGTAGACGGCTCTAGTCCTTGGGAAGCACAAAATAGTTCCGAGGATAGAATTAAAACAACGCCGCGCTTTAAAACTCAATATCTTTTTCACGGGGTTAATACAGAATTTCAAAAACACTTAAACCAAGATAAAGACAACTTTATGGCTAGAGATGAAAATTGGAATCCCTTAAAGTCCCCATTGGGAATGGCCGACTTTTCATCTAATTACGCCCCAGCTTGGGAAATAAATTTTTTAGCTGGCAGAAATTATAATATTGCAACAGCTTATACATCTTCGGCTGATATGTATGAAAAAATACCACAAATCAACTGTGAGCTAGAATATTTTATAAAAACAGGCGATAAAAAAGCGCTTGAAGAAGAATTTGGCATACTGCCCACTGGGGAAAACTTTGAAAGTGACGATTTACATATTTTTGATGATGGTACTTTTTTTACCGTACAGCCAGAGAATAATTTTATTTTAGAAATTTTAGAAGAAAATACAATTTTTGATAAAGAAAATTTTGATATAGAAGTTTTTCTGGTCGAGCATACCGGCAGCACAAACAAACAAGAAATGCTTATACCTCTTAATTTTTCTTTGCAGGAAAATATGGAATTATTTCCTCAACAAGAAGACGAAGATCTTAATTCTGAAAAGGTTGAATATTTTATTGATGTTAAGGGTGAGAGCGAAATGGACCCTGAGCTTATAGAAGAATTAGAATCGCTGGCCAAGTTTAAGTCTAGATTTGATACTTTTGAAAAAGCCGATTATACAAAAGTTGGTGTGGATGATAATTATACTGATCAACCACCACCAAAAGATATTAAGGAGCCTTGCTAAATATGGCTGAAAATCTCACAACCGAACTTGGCCACATTATTCCCGATGTGTATTTTGACAAAGTAAACCTTCACAGCGAGGGTGAAACACTAATTGTCAAAATAAACGCACACTTAAAAGACTTTGTTGAAGAGGATGTTGTCTCATCTTGGTTCGCTGATGAAGATTTTGCAAAGTATTTTAAAGTGGACATGTACTATAGTACTGATCGTGAAGTAACACAACATATTATTGAATATAGTCTCCACTCATCTCGCGCCGGCGAGATTGATATGGATTGGAAATCTTCGATAACCAAGAAGGCAGAAAAAGAAAAAACTTTTGTAAAAAACGGCACAGCGAACTTTGTAAAAAGTGATTATATTTCTGTTAGTGATAGCGGAAATGAGATAATTGATATACCACTTGTTCCTCAAAAAATTAAACTAGACCAAGTCCCCGGCCATTTAACAGTATTTTTTGGACCACGCCTTAATCTTGCTTCCCTTGCCACGAACATGGACCTCCCGGCGCCTAAATGGCCGCAGAAGTCCTTTATTTACAGCCACAAAATATTTGCGTTTACAATATTTGATAATGGACAGACTGTTTCTACTCAGAAGCAGTTTGTTACAAAAGATGATGTAGATAAGTCTGGCGACTTGGCGACCGCTTGGAGCGGGCCTGTGCATTCAATTCCGGGCTATGAATTTGCAGATCCTGCAGGCGGCTATAAGTATGTTCCCCTCGCTTTTATGAAGGGTGCGAAACACCCCGGCTACGATGTGCCTCACGACTTTTTAGAACTCATCGATGTTGAAAACAATATTGTACAGGATTTCAGAAGCGTAACCAGACTTGAGCAGACGCAACTAGATTTAACACAGCTTGAAAATCAATTGATGCCGGCTTTGCAGATTGTTGAAAAGTATGCCAAAACCACAGAAGGCAACAAGATGGTGGATAAAAAGCCAAGATACTTTTCAGAACTACTTGTATCAAGAAATGATGAAAATCAAGCAAGTTTTGTATTTATGTTTGATCAAAGACAATATTTAAAAAACAATTCAACATATAAAGCCCTCTTCGCGCTTTCGCAATTTTCTGATGGGGTGGCAGTAGAAGATATTCTTTTAGAAAATTCGCGCATATCTTCAATGCAAATTTATAGAACTAGAGTAGACGAGAAGGCACCCGATGATGATAACGGGCCGACTCTTCTTGTGGCTACCGGTCAATCGCCGGCGAAGATTGGTGTAGATTTTGTCGCATCACCACCAGATGTCGGCGGTTATATGTTTACAGAACTTACTGATAATATGAATTTGTCAAAGGGTATACGCGTTTTCACAATCCTTGATCATGAGATGAAAAAACTTAATGCTGGAAAATATTCATATAGAGTGGCCTTAGAGGTTACAGATCCAACAATTCCGCATATTAAAAATGAGTTGAAAAAATTATATGCTGCTCAAGCTACGTTTGAAAAATATTATCAAAAGTCATTAGGATATGCCACCGCTCAAGCGTTTGAAACGGCGCCGCAAGCTGAAACTACTTTTGAAACAAAAACTGGCATGCCATTAAAAAAATCATTTCCATTTTATGATTATATTACTGAAAAGTTCAGACCAGAGTTTCGAAACTCTGTAACTAATGCTGATTGGCTGACGCCGATTGATACGCTAAAACAAGTTCTTTTTGCCATTTATGGTTCAAATTTTAATTTGGGCACTGTTGGTAATCCGTATGGTGGATCGGGCCTGACCGGCTGGGGCAAGATGGTCTCTCCAACAACAGGAAGTCCAGATGGAATTAAGGCTATTATGGAGACAATGGATAAGTTTGTTGTGGCTTTGGAAAAGCTGGTTAGCGTTACCAAGGCAGCAAGCCCCGCTGATAAAACTTCGTCTAATAAAACAAAAGCAACTAAAGCTCTTCGTGCGGAATATACTTTTTCAGAATCATTTGATGCTAGCGAATCGAGCGCCGTGGGATATCATTATATGTCTTTGCCAGAACTAAATGCCTCGCGCATGTTCGGCCTGAAGGAATATAATCCTAGTTGGGTTGATACAAGGGTTAATTTAGAAGTAGATAAGTATTTTGGCCTTGGACAAGCTGCGAAAGAAGAGGTTTGGGATTGGGGCGATAGATTGCAAAATAGCGATTATAAAGGCATTGTGGATGGAGTAAATATTCAAAAATATTCTTATGTAAGCCCTTCAAAAATTGATACTTTGGCATTGGGGTCAACAGAGCAACTTGAAAAGGGTGGAATTTATAATAAGGCAAAACATCAAAAACTTCTTTTGGACATTATACAATATAAGAAAACGGGAACGCCAGCCACGTTTGATTTTAAAGCACATCCCGGGGAAGCCTCCAAAGAAAAAAACAAAGATTGGCACGCGATGAGGTCAGGCTTAATTGATCTTATGTCTGAAGAAAATTGTGTAATGATAAGTAAAGAAGGGTTTTCTGAAGGCGCCTTTAGTTTTAAGTCGTTTAAATCAATCTTTAAATCATTTGGGCTTCCAAACTTTTTTGGGAAAAAAGATAACAAAACGCCCCCTCTTGACTCAACGAAAAAAGAAGAGAGTATACCGTATACAGTTCCATCAGATCAGGAAGATTATAACCCCAACTCTTTATTTCTTCACCTTGTGGTTAAAAGCATTTTAGAAAAAGAAGGCATGTCTATTAGCTCAATCAAAAATTTGTATTACGCCGCCGCCAAAACAAACGAAGATTTTTTTGCATACGATTATCAGGCCGCTTATTTTAAATATTTTGGAGAAATGCTTAAAAAATATGGATCTAAAATGAAAGCCATGAAGATGGCAAAAAAGAAAGTGTTCACAGATTTACCGAATCAACTTAAAGCTTTAATTGTAAATTCAGAAACTATATATCCAAAATACGCACAAAACGTGGATCCAAAAGATCCAATGAAAGATCCAAAATCATTTATGGCGATATGGCTGAACTTTAAAAATTTAATGAAGATTGAATACTTTCAAGGATTTGTAACGGACAAAACTAATGAAACAAATTTCTTAGGACTTCCGGCATGGACGACGCTTCCCGCTGATTATAAAAATTTAGGATCCAGCGAAAAACCATTTTTGCTTTGTCGCCTGACAAGACATGCGGATCAACAGTTTGGTATTGTTGAGTCTCCTCTTTTAGATTTACCAGTATTCGATCAGTACTTTCTTATTAATGCGGCCGATACCAGCACAATTGCTGCTGGCTTATTGCCCGAAGTAAAACTAGGAATAAACCAAATTTCTGCCACCGGTGCAGGCGGTATGGGCCCAGCCGCGCCAGTTGGGGGCACTCCCGCTGGCATGACACCCGCTGAACTTGGCTTCGGCGGGGCAGCAGGCGCGGTTAACATGGGTGGCCTTGCTATGAATCAGCTTAATAGTCTTGCTAAAGCGGCAGATGCTGGTACAAAGAAGAAGACCAAGGAAGCGGCTTTGGGCCTCGGCGGCGCTGCCGGTGCGGCAGCAGCCGGCGGTGGCGGCGGTGGCCCGGGCGATGTTGTTGGGCCCGCCGGTGGTGGTGGTGGCATGCCCCCCGCGTTGGCACCGAAACCAAAGAAGAAGCCAAAGAAGAAAACACCGAGAAAGAAGACACCCAGAAAGAAGGCGCCGAAAAAGAAAAAGAAGATTGTCATCGGCGGCACCGGCTTCGGCGGCGGCGGTAACATGGGCGGCGGCGGCATGGGTGGCGGAGGTATATACTAATGGGAGTAAAGAAACGAATTGTATTAAGCGGCGTGTCCTTCC
>Ga0209756_1001657_pt1 | contig 20236 bp, 30 predicted proteins | sample ETNvirenome_6_85_FD_184071 | JGI IMG/M metagenome (GOLD analysis project Ga0209756, IMG submission 184071) | Marine viral communities from the Pacific Ocean - ETNP_6_85 (SPAdes) (version 3) | ecosystem: Environmental > Aquatic > Marine > Oceanic | place: Pacific Ocean | collected 2013-06-19
CATTGTCCGTAGAGCAGTGCTATATGGCATTGCCCGTGGGGATATTTGGCTATCCAAGATCCGTTATGACGAGCAGGGAGAAAGAATATTCTCCAACGTCTGCCTGGAGGTTTACCTTAAGAGCAGGGGTACATGTTTGTTAGAACATGTGAACCTTGGTGCCTGTGAAGTAGACGAGATTGCTAATGCATTTTCGTCTGGTATGTCTGAATTAATCGGACTTCATCCACAAACTGGAGTGCACACTTCAGGTGAGTATTTGCCCTACACCATAGACAGGCAGGTGGGTTTGGGGATGCTAGGTCTGGCTAACCTTCTAGCAATAGAAGAAGTTACCTATGCCGAGTTCGCGGATGCACTTGACTTCCATCTAGAGTTGATACCTGGCGACAAAGTGAATCCTAAAGCAGTTAAAATTGTTGAAGGAATACAGGCAGGAATTAACATTGCTGCAAAACTTGCAAGGCTAGCTTCTATGGAGCGTGCCTTTGCTATTGCACCAACCGCTTCCTGTTCTTATCGCTACAAAGACCGAGCAGGCTATACCACAGCCCCTGAGATTGCACCACCAATCGGGCGCATTGTGGATAGGGACAGCTCTACATTCGGTGTATCCCAATTTGACTACGGCTCAGTGGAAACTGCAGAAGATGTCGGTTGGGATGACTACTTCCGTGTAGCCAATGGCATCATGGAAATGCTTCAATCTACAGGACTATGCCACGGCTATTCCTTTAACAGCTGGAGCGATGTAGTTACATACGACGAAGAGTTCATTGATGAATGGCTAGCTTCACCACAGACAAGCCTCTACTACAGCCTGCAGGTGATGCAGAACACTCAAGCTAAGGACGACATTATGAACGCCTTAGATGATAGTTTCCGTGACCTGTTCGACATAGATGACATATCCGATGATTCGGATGCAGTACCAAACTTATCAGAATACAGCGACCCCTCCACTTGTGTGGGTTGTGCTGAATAACCACCGCTTAATTACCATGAAACCTGAATCACCCTATGTACAATTGCACGAACGCAAGCGCACCTGGACACCAGTCCAGATGGATGCTGGCCAACTGCTGCCTGGGGGTGAGGAGGTCATCCAACGTGCACTTGCACTGCGCATCCTTGAGATCCCTGTTGGGAATTTCATTACTGATGCAATGAAGGGTGACCTTCCTGAAGCAGCAGGTGTTAAAGAACTATTGTTATCAAACGTTAATGACGAACACAACCACGATCTCGCCCTTAACTACGCTGCTGAAGCACATCCAGTCCCTGAAAAAATTCAAGCAGAAGCTGACAAAGTTGCTGCAACTTGGATTGGATTTGACTGTCACCCCGTTCTCAAGGCAGCAATCCTTGAACGCTCCGTGTTCTTCGTGCTCCTGCCAATCTTCCGCTTCCTCGGAGACACTGGTCTTCGCACCATTAGTGCCGACATCAGCCGAGACGAACAAACCCACGTCGCAGCCCACACCTTAGTTGCTAAGGAAGTAGGTGCTTCAACTACTAAGGAATTGAATCGCCTACGCCGTGCAACTGTTAGTTGGGTTGTAGATCCACTGAAGGGAGAGAACGAGAACAGGTATCTGTCTGCTAATCACTGGCTAGCACAGAGTGATTCCTTGTATAAGAGTGGCAAGGCACCAGGCTTAGCTGATACAAGAGCTAGCCGTCAGCCTGCCTTCTTTGAAACATCTAATGTAAACCTGCCACAATATGCATGACACACACAGCTGAACTAGTCTGGATAACTCCAGACGCAGAAAAGCTCATTGGAAAAATTGCAAGGGTTTCTAACCCTGAGAACGAAGATAACCCTGACTATGAAAAGTTATTAAGATATCTAATCAAACACAAGCACTGGTCACCATTTGAGATGGCCAGTATGTGCGTGGAGATTGAGACTACCAGGGCTATCTCACCACAGATCCTGAGGCACAGGAGCTTCAGCTTCCAAGAGTTTTCCCAACGCTACGCAGTAGCTATGGAAACAGAGCTGCCGAAACTACGGCGGCAGGACAACGGTAACAGACAGAACTCCTTTGATGACCTTGATGCTCAGCAGAAAGTATTTGCTGAGCTGGCAATTACAGATCTCTTTAAAGAAGCACAGGATTGCTACGAAGCACTGCTTGACATGGGAGTGGCTAAGGAATGTGCCCGTGCCGTCCTACCACTGAACACTAAGACCAGACTATATATGTCTGGAACTATCAGGAGTTGGTTACATTACTGTGACCTACGCAGTTGGCACGGCACACAATGGGAGCATACACAAATTGCCCTCAACATTTTGAATATACTTAAGGAACAAGTACCAACTATTACCGCTGCTATGTGGCCAAGTACAGATGACTGAACGTTATGAGCGTTATACCAACGCATTACAGGTTGCTAAAGATCATGGAAACAAGATTTTTGAAGCAGCTATCCTGGCTGAAATGAAATTTATGCGGGAACGCGGAGAAGATAAAGCACAGGAATTGCCCACACGAGATGAACTTTATGACTAAACTAAAGACTGAAAACAATACAGTCTTTCAATATGAACTTTATATGTGCCACAGTTGAGCTACGACATTTGGGGGATAGCGTGCAAGCCTATGGGTTGGATTATTGCAGTGCTGACGCTGTTGTGCCCGGTAACGGCAGTGCTAGTGAGGTTCGATTCAGGCTTCTCTGCTACGAACGCCAAGGTCCTAAGCTCCAGGCCTTCCTTGATTGGAAGTCAGGCACCCGCGCCTTGATTACTGGTAACATTGTATTTAGCGATGACACAGCACAACCTTTGGATATCATTGTTACAACGATTGAGACTGCAGTACCGCAAAATATGTACTGCAATCAGGTTGTTCTTGGGAATGCGTTCTTCGGTTCAGATGAAATCAAAGAACGTAAGAACGGTCAAGTAGCCGTTAAAATTGGAACAACGTTAGACAATAGCGACGTTACAACGTGGCTATTTATGGAGACACATGAAAGCAGAAAGGAGAAACTTAATGGCAGAATTCGGAAGGGTCGCCCAATATGCGTCACTGGATATCTACGAGAATATCGTAAAGACGACAGCGACAGTCCTTACCGGGCTATCTGCGCGAATGACTTCACTACGCGGAAGGATAGAGAGCAAAGAAAGTCAGGACCGCAATCATCGGGAACTGCTTCGGGCTATACGGAGGTGGACCCGACCCCGGACTACTGAAGTTAAACGTGTAGGCCCTGGTTGCTTACGCCCTGACGATTAATAACACTGCCCCACTAGGGGCTTTTTTATTACCCCACGCGGGAATAATAAAACGTTTATATTATTAGTGTCAACATTATTTATACTATGACACTAACTGTTATTCCGCCGGAACTCACTGCGGAGAAAGATAAAATTGAAACTAAAGAACCACAACCCTATTGGAAACCAAGCTCACTTAAGGATGGAGAATCAGAAGAATTCCGTTTACTCGGATGTTACGAAACGGGGCACGCCATCGTTGGATGGCAGTATGCCTCTGAGGTTCTGGATGATAAATCTGGGGATCTTAGGTTTAACGGCTTTGTGGTTACTCGTAGCCATCCTGGTTCTCCCGCAGATATTGCCAGAGAAACCGACTGGTCCAAGCCTGATCGGCCCAAGATTGACGGAAGTTTCGTCAAGCCACGTAGGTTCCTCGCCTGGGTTGCCACCTCTGCTTCACGTGGAAGACTAGAAGTTCTATTCATTGAACAGAAATCTCTACGTGAAATGCTCACTGAGATCCTGCAAGAGGATGAAGACTATACCTGGACTGAAGAGGGGCTAGCAAATTTCTCAATCAAAATCTCTCGTAAGGGACAGGGACTAGAAACTTCTTACTCAATCCTTCCGAAGGTACGTGCTGTACCTGAGAAGATTAAAAAGGAATGGGCTAAGCAGCAGGACACTATCTGGTTACCTAACTTCTTTGAAGGTAAAGATCCCTTTGAAGGTAAGACAACTGACGAGAAAGGTCTACCTGCTGGTGGTGTGGACAAGAGAGGAGCCACTGTAATGCCTAAAACTACTAAGAAAAAAACTGACGACGACGCTGAATTCTAATGCCTAACTCACTAGAAAATTTGCCTCCTGAAATGCAGGCACGTATCCAGTCAATGATTGCTGGAGCTAACCCTAACGCTGCACCACCACAAGAGGAGCAGCAACAAGCAGCACTTGCACAGAGACCACTGTCACTGATGGATCACGTCATTCAACTGCGGCAGGAGAACCAGTTCCTGCGTCAGCAAGTTGAGCAATTGACACATCAGATGGCAGCTTCTGCTCAAGTAACCGAAGCGGTAGGGAATGCGGTGGGACAGCTGTACCAGATGTTTTGCCAGCAAACCGAAACTACAAGTTACAGCTCAAATTTTGAAACGACAAGGCCGTCGCTAGAAGATGAGTTCTGATAAGCCCTACCGTATTCAGACACCTTCTGGATACCGCAAATATCTTTGCAGCGGGCTCTACATGCCTTCAGTTACCACTGTCTTAAGTGCGACTGAGACTGAAAAGTCAAAGGCAGGACTACGTACATGGCAACAGAACAACCCTGGTGCACTGGAGGCTGCATCAACGAGGGGTTCTGCTATCCATCTTTGTTGCGAGAATCACATCAGAGGGTTGCCAATCGGCTGCCCCGATGAGTATAGTGGGTTCTGGAATGGCATGAGTCAGTATCTCGACTGGTTCGATGTCATCCACTGGTCGGAACGCCCACTGCGCAAGGACTGGTATCACTTAAGGAGTGATGATAAAGAGGTGGCATACGTGTGGTCTACGGAGCATATGTATGCAGGGTGTCCTGATTTGATTGGAGAGATTGGTGGTGTTAAGGTCATCGCTGACTTTAAGACTTCCAATGGTCCCTATATGAATTGCTTCCCTGACAGGGGAGACCGAATGGGCTTTGGTGGCTTCCGTAAATACCAAAAGTGTGCACAACAAATGGCTGCTTATCGTTTAGCACTGGCTGAACGTACAGGTTATAAATGTGACGTAGCACTAATAATAGTATCCACGGAAGAACTTACCCAAGGTATATTTATAGACGGGGATCAGATGGACTTAGCGGAAAGTCGTTTCCTTAAACGAGCTAAACAATTTCACGATACGGAAACAACGAATGAAGATAAAGTTAGCAGTTCACAAGAGCTGCAAAAACAAGACTAACCCGCAGAAAGTTGCAACTGGTTGGTCGAACATCGTTGAAGATTTAGATTGGTTAGAAGGATGGGTGCGTGCTGGCTACGGCTGGTGCTCCACCCATTTTTTAAACCGTCATCGTAAATCTGAGAACGCAAGTGGCAGCAATATGATTGTTGTTGACATTGATGGTGACACAACACTAGATGCTTTCTGGGATACTCCCACAGCTCAAGCTTGGTGTGCTGGAACTTATACCTCTGCTAGCCATAGCTCTGAGGAGCATAGGTTCAGAGCCTTGTTCCCACTAGCTGTCCCGCTTACTACTATCAATCAGCACAAGGGTGCTTACTGGTTGATCGCTGATCGATTAGTTGCTGAACTTGGTCTCAAGGAACTTAAAGATAACTGCGGTCAAAAGCCTGAGCGACTTTGGTATGGCAATACTGAAGCAAGCTTTCAGTGGAACCCTGGTGCTGAAGTACCTAGCTTCCTGCTGGATCATATTGACTATGAAGAGCCAGTTGAATTTAACAAGAGCGATGTATCTGAGCAAGATATTGAACGCTGTCAGTGGCTGCTGCAGAACTTCCTACGGCCATCAGATGATGGTGAGTATGAAACGATGTATGTGCCGGTCATGGCTGCCTGTGCTGCCATAGGGACAGTGATGTTCGATGCATGGGTTGACTGGGTACTGAAAGGTCACCACGGTGAGAAGGAAGATAACATCCGTCCTTATAAATGGAAAGGTCTCGGTAACTACTCTGGACCTGCTAAGTTGTACTCACTTGCTAAGAAGCAGGATCCAAACTGGACAAGTAAGCTGCCATCTAATCTAAGGTTTAGAGCTGCAGGTGCTGCCGTTGGATACACCGAAGTTGATCCACCAGTCAGCTTTGATGAAGTGATTGCAAACCACAAAGGAGAAGCTATGGAGATTGAACCAGAACCCTTACCGGATAGTAAACAAGCTAAGACTAAGGGTAGACCTAAGCGTAACAGTGAAGCTGCTGCTAAAGAACGTGAGGAAGATGTACGTAAAGTCAAAGAAGTACTATCTGATTTAAGACGTAACGAGCTGACAAGTCAGATTGAATACACTGATGCTCAAGGCAAAACCGTTGCGCTGCAAGGGAATGACCTTGAACTGATGACAACAAGGATGGCTTGTCAGAACGGTATCTTTATACCTGAAGCACGTATGAAAACAGCTGTGCAATGGGCTGCAGCGCAAAATACTTACTGTCCTATCCGTCGCTTCCTTGATAACTGTTCAGCTAATGCTAAGCCCCACAAAGACTGGGACCGTATTGGCGAAGTCTTCCTTGGGAATAAGCACCAGATTGCCACCATTGCTATGCAACGGATGATGATTGGTGCTGTTGCTAGAGCATTCACCCCTGGTTGTTCCATGTCCTGGCTACCTATTCTTGTAGGTGCACAGGGTGTAGGTAAGTCACAGTTCAGTCGTAGCCTTGTTCCCGAAAAGTTATTTGCAGAGGTGACTACACCGCTGGAAACTTTGATGAAGGAACAGTACAGGCTTCACGTTGCTTGGCTTCTAGAGCTTCCTGAGATTGATCACTTCTTCCAACTGAAGAACATTGAGAACTTCAAGAACCTAGTAACTACAAGGTGTGATGAGATTAGGAGACCTTACGCTACCTTACCAGAGAGACTGCCTAGAAGGTTCGTTATGATTGGAACTACCAATCGTAACCAGTTCCTTGTAGACAGCACGGGTAATCGTAGGTTTGTTCCACTAGAAGTTGGTGCTGGGTTTGAAATACCCTGGCGACGATTAGCAGAGGAACGTGATAGTATATGGGCAGCTGCAGTTCAGGCTTACCGTAATGGTGCGCAGTATGAATTTGACAGCGGTGAGATTGCTGCAATTTCTGAATACATTCAGGAGTTCGGTGACCCAGACCCATGGCTAGATAAGGTTGCTGGTTACATTGCTATCCGAGAGGAAGTAACTGTTGCAGAGATACTTACTAATGCACTTGAGCTTGACCCTAGATCACAGAGCACACGTGAAAGTAGACGAGTAGTTAACGTCCTTCAGTCATTAAGTTGGCGACGACTTAACACTAGCCGTAAGGATCCAACTACAGGTAAGTCCAAGTCAATACGGATTTGGCAACGACCTAAGGATGATCCCCTTCCTGACGACCACATATTAAACGATTTCTAAGAGTACAATGCTTGCTAACGATATAAAGATTGGGCTGCGCGTTCGCGTGGCAACCAATGACATGACTGCGCTTGTCGTAGGAAAACCTGAATACTACACCCCCAAAGCTAAGTTGGTTCGGATAAAGTATGAGAATAGTACCCGCTATGAATACATGATTAACCATCAATTGGATGCACTTCCAGTTGATGAACAGTATCCAGCACACGGTGGGATCTATGTAAGACCTGAGAATAGCTTGTAATTATGGCTGAAGCACAACCAAGTAAGAAGGTGGGAGGCCATGCATTTGGCCGCCGCGTTCATCAAATATCTAACACTGCCGAGGAAGGTGAGCTGTGTATCTATACAGGACACGCAATCGGTAGGTTCTCTGCACACTCGATGCGGTTTGATAGTCATCAAGCCTGCACCAGATGTGTAGCTGCTGCTAGAGAAGGACGGATGTCACTAGACATTGACCGTCTGATGAAGAAGAACCGTAGGAGAGCACTGAAATTTTGGAGCCAAGTTGATATTGGTGCGCCAGATGAATGCTGGCAATGGCAGGGGTGCATAAATAACAGAACAAAACAACCCCAATTTGCCTGGAGACGCATTGGAATTTCCACGTCCACGCAGCATCATCCCCAACGAGTTGCTATGTGGTTTAGCTGGGGTGACCTTGGTTACACTGGCGTTAAGACCACTTGTGGTGACAAGTATTGCGTCAACCCTTTCCACCTAATTCCACAACGGATTGGTGTATTTGTTGACCAAGAGAGCTACTTAGATAGCTTTGAACTTGCCTGCCAACTACAAACACTTAAGCAGGAAGTAGCAGAGTATGTAATGGAGGAAGCTTTGAAGGAAGAGATGAAGGATGACTCCAGCATCATTGATGAGCACGAAGCTTTAGTCCTTGACCCTGATACTGACTACAAAGCTAAGTTTGAAGCGGTCATGGAAGCCATGATGAGTGGTACTCACATCAGCACATTAGAAGCTGAAGACCCTGCTTTAAATAGAAACCCACCAGATAACGAGGAGTCAAATGAATAACCCCACGTTTAGTTTTAATAACGCTTATCCTTATTAAAGAGTCATTCCATTATGTCAAGAAGAACAGATCTATTGCAGCAGCTACTTGTCTCCGATAAATTTGGAGAGGATAAAAGTCAGGAGCAAAAGTTCCTTGCTGCTACTGCTGAGTTGATACTTACTGACCTTATTAACATTGCTATTAACGGTGTTGAAAAGTATGGAGCTGGTTCACTAGTTGTCAATCTACAGAATGGAAGTTCAACCTTCTGTTCAGGTGATGACATATTAGCTGACCTTAATCTTGCTGAATCGGAAGAGGATGAGGATACTTTGAAGTTCCTACGCCAGCTGATATCAGAGGTTGATGAGAATGACTGGAAAACAAACGTCCTCATTACTCTGATATCCGATGCTGGAACAAGAACATTTGCAGTCGAAGCAGGCAGGAGCCAAGAAAGCCTCCGATCGCTTACTTCAGAATTCACAGGATAAGCTTGCTGCCCAAGGGCTAAAGCTTCCGCTATATCCACCGCCACAGATTATTGAAAGAGCACGTACTGTTATGGGGTCTATTGACCTTGACCCCACTTCTGATCCTGTGCAGCAGGTACTTGTTAACGCTACTTCAGTACCTTCGTTAGAAGTTAACCCACTACAGGAACACTGGCACGGTAACGTATTCCTTTCACCCAAAGGAGCTGTAAGGAACACACGCACCTGGCTTAATAAAGCTATCAGTGAGTACCGTAACAATTACATCAAAAGCTTTATCTTCTTTACCAGTGCGTCCGAACTCATTCGTTCTTCTCCTACTATTTGGGATTACCCAATCTGTATCCCATTCAAGAGGGTTAAGCAGCTCCGTGCTACTAAGTCAGGATTTGAGCCTATCTCACCTTCTACTTGGAACGTTATTGTTTACGGTCCTCCTCTGGACGCCACGCTAAATAACATTGACCGTATCGGTTTGTTCTATAGCACCTTCCGTGATGTTGGCCGTATCATCTTTAACGAGTATGCTGGTGACAGCTGGGCTAAAGACCTTGAGTTCTACGAAGAACAAAGGGGTGACGTATGAGCAAGAATATCGACAAGGACTTTTTAATCGAGCTACCTTCTGGGTTGGCTGTGCATCCTTGCCGATTAATACACCGAGACGGCACACTAATGTGGAAGCACGCTTTAACGTATAAGCAGCGTTGGATCCATACACCTGAGACACAAGCACAGGAAGCACACATTGTAAAGACTGCTTATCGACTGGAGGAACTAAACACTTGGGTGTCACAGAACCTTGAACCATGGGAATGCTTTGAGCCAATCACTTGGTATGCACCTAACTTACTTAAATATAAGGAGGGTATCAGCTGCCTATTTAGGCATACACTGCATGACAGTGAGACAGTCTATGACTGCCTTAAAGACCATATCCAAGATCAAGAAGAGCTTGTGATACGTAACAACGACTTGTTCTTTAAGCGTTGCTAAAGCTTCCTACATCTTGTCAATCAAACGATTAAGATACCAACGGGCTTTCTCTGCATCTTGCAGGGAGTTGCCCTTCAACCATATCCGAAGCAGATACTTCAATGCCTGAGCGTGCAGCATCCCCATCACTGGGTCATCAGCATCCTGAATTGCATCTTCAATGATGTTAATAGCTTCCTTGCTACCACGGGTGTAGTGCGCAGGACTATTTACCATGTCTACCATACCCTCATCTGACCTATAAAGGTTAGCTTTGTCGTTATAAACTTTGACAGCATCACGTGAACTGATTTCCTCATACATCTTCTTCCAGTTGTTCCCACTAGGTTCGTTCATTAGTCCACATCAAGCGCTTTCATTCCCTAATATAGGATTAAATGTTCAATAATGTGACCTATGCCATCACCAAAAGGCGACCCAACATATATTAAAAATAAGGAGAAGTTCTTCCTTGAAGTAGCAGAGACAATTGCTAAAGCATCAACACATCCGATAGCACCAGGTGGGTGCGTCATGGTCCGTAGCCGTGAAATTATCGGTGACGGTCGAAGCCTACTAGCTGCATGTAAGGTTGAACTTGACTGTATCAGTCATGCTATTGCAACTGCTGCATCTAGAGGCACACCCACAACAGGTGCTGTTATCTATAGCACCAGATATCCCTTCTCAGCCTCAGTCTTTCAAGCCTACATTATGGGCATCAGAAAGATTGTAGTCACTGCTCATGAATGGGAGCCATTTTATAAAGACGAATTTAGACGTGCAGCACGACTAGCACGTGACCTATGTATTGCCATCGAGCCGTATTTTAAAGATGAAGACAAACGCTTTGCGGTTAACAAACAACCGGAGGAGAGCCATGACGAGGAATTCTACCCAGACGGGAACCCTTATGAACAGGACGATTTCGACCCTGAAAACTCAGAAACAATCTACGATGAAGACCCAACTGCTATTTGACTTGGAGAGTACAGGGCTATTACGCCGTGGAAGTTCCATACATTGCATTGTGATGCGCAACCTAGAAGCTGAAGACACTCCCATTGTCTTTGACTGTCAGCCTGACCGTGACATACAGCAAGGTATTAGACAGCTTGAGAGTGCTGATGTCCTTATTGGCCACAACATTATCAGCTTTGATATCCCACTACTGAAGGAACAGTACCCCGAGTTTGAATACAAGGGTGAGCTGATTGACACACTTGTCCTTAGCAGACTGTTCTATCCCAACATCATTGACCGTGACTTTGAACGTCGCCCTGATGGGATGCCACAGAAACTGTATGGGCGTCATAGTCTAGAAGCATGGGGCTATCGCCTACGTTGCTTCAAAGGTGACTATGGCAAGCACGAAGGTGCATGGGAAACCTACACCCCAGAGATGCTTGATTACTGCATCGGTGACACAGAAGTCACGCTGAAACTCTATCAAATGCTGCTTAGGAGGATTGATGGTTACACCTGATTACGTCAAACTTGAGATGCGTATGGCTGAACTGATGGCACAACAGGAAGCTTCAGGCTTTCAGTTCGATGTCGTTGCAGCTGAACGTGTCCGAGGAGAACTCGCGGAGGAGGCTAAAAGTATTGAAGAAAAAATTCGGGCCGTATATTTGTATGTGCCTGACAAAGTCTTCACACCAAAGCGGAACGATAAAAAGAAAGGCTACGTATCTGGTGCACCACTAACGAAGCTGAACGACTTCAACCCAACCAGCAGGCAGAACATTGCTTGGGCATTGCAAACCTTTAGGGGTGCTCGCTTCACAAAGCAGACTGCTACTGGCAAGCCACAGGTTGATGAGGCAACGCTATCAGAAGTTAGAGACCTTGCACTAACCCAAGGTAACCAGCAGCTGTTTGAAGAATGCGAATGGTTTATTCGTTTGCTGACATTACAGAAGTGGATGGGTCAATTAAGTGAAGGTACTAACAGTTGGTTTAATACAATTGAAGAGGATGGTTGTATCCATCACACCTGCTCATTGGCCACACAAACGGGACGTAACGCGCACCGTGGCCCCAACCTTGGGCAAGTGGTGAGTGCACCGTGGGCACGAGAGCTATTTGTTCCTCACCCTGGCCACAAGATGGTCGGAGCAGACCTTGAAGGCCTAGAGCTGAGGTGCTTAGGGCACTACCTCGCCAGGTATGACAATGGTAATTTCGCTTCAGTTGTACTCGATGGTGATATACACCAGCAGAATGCTGACCGTGTTGGCGTTACAAGAACGCAGGTCAAGACTCTCACTTATGCTTTTATTTATGGCGCAGGTGACGCAAAGCTTGGCCACAGTTTATCTCCTGAGCTATCTGACGCACAGAAAAAGTCTCTCGGAACGGAACTTAGGCGCAAGTTCCTCGACGCTATCCCAGGACTAGAGCCCTTAGTAGAAGCTATCAAGGAGCGTGTACGCGCCTCAGGGAGGCTGCGAGGCTTAGATGGTAGACCAATCTTCTGTCGTTCAGAACACAGTGCCCCTAACTTCTTACTGCAAAGTGCGGGCGCGATTTTGTCTAAGCGCTGGTGCGTTATAGGTCAAGACTTACTAAATGAAGCGGGGCTTACCTATGATAAAGATTATACCCGCTGTGCCTACGTACACGATGAACAGCAGTTCTCTGTGATCCCTGCTGAAGCTGAACGTGTTGCTGAACTATTAGTGAAAGCAGCACCTATGTCTGGTCAGTACTATCAATTTAAAGTACCGATCACTGCAGCGTCAGACATTGGAGATAGCTGGGCTGCCACACACTAACTATGACAGAAGCAGAAGTAAAACATATGATTGATGCTGCTATTACACGGCACAATCGCAACGCAAGTATCCTCAGTATCATCATTGGCTGGGTGATGCTTGCAGCATTCATGGACGGGTTACTCCGTCTTATGGGACTTATCCCACCATTCCTTGGACTTGATATAAGTCTTCTACCTAAAATCGCGGAACTAGTATGAACCAAGCAGACATTGACGCCATCAACGAGATGGCAAGTGAGGCAGGCCATCGCCTTCGTTTAGAAGAAGGTTGCCTCGGTGAATATTTCAGAGATGCAGACTTACCTTTGCTTGACGGTGAGAACACCTTTGAACGTGAAGAGTGTATGGATCCAACGATGCCTAGGTCTCAAATCTCCCTTGACCAAGAGAAAAAAGAAGCTGACGTTATCTTTGGCACACAACTACAGAATGTAGCCGACAAACTTAACGGTACTATTATTTACCAGACCGTTGTTAACCACGACGGCACCAGTTACAAGCGTATTATTATTGAATATGCTATTAAGCATGATTAAGGGCATATAGCATTGCTTCTTCATGCTCACTCATATTGTTCTGCTCATTAGCTGTACCAACAGCAAAGCCACCACCACCTGCTGCGACAGCAAGGGCTGACCACATCATTGCTTTATTCCAATTGTCGTTACCTTTAAGTTGTTCTATTTCAATATCTTTTATTAGATTTTGAGTGCCGAGATAATCATCAAGTTGTTGTTGCACTTCAGGGCTAACACCGCTAACCAACTCAACTGTATCCTCCTTTAGTTTCTGTGCTTGTACAGCCGGAGTGGTTACAGGAACAGCCACAGTGGTTACAGGAACAGCCGGACTGGCTACAGGAACAGCCACAGTGGTTACAGGAGCTGGTGCATCTAATCCATAATAACGACGAGCTTCTGCTACTAGCTCTTGCTGTAGATCAGTCTTAACACCCGTATAGGCAATGTGATCCCAAGCAGACTGAGCGCCAGGATTAGGGTTCAATGACGGTTGGTAAAAGTCACCATCTTTAGCGTCAATCAGACGCATCATCTTAGTATCTCTACTATCTATTTCATCGTCATAGATTTTTAAATATGGAGCCTGCTGACGAGCTATATGCTGCTCAAGATCACGCTTCCTTACTTTTCTTCTAGCCATTACATTTGTTGCAACATATATCCCATTTTACAGTTACAATTAAAGAGTACGTTCATCCCTTACAAGGGACGCAAGTAGGTTCAAGATAGGAACTGAAGGAACGGGATTATCCAAACCTACCGGAGTAATCCAATGACTACTGTACAAGTACAAGGCCTTCTGGCCGCCCGCAATAAAGAGCTTCGCACCCAACGTGAGTTCCATGCAGCCCGACTGCGTGAACTGAACAAGCACGTGGGGACTACCTACACCTACCGTGGTGTGTCCTACACTAAATAACTTAAACGCCCTGGCTATCGCCGGGGCTTTTTTTTATTCTTTACAACGCTTCCCTAATGGAATACATAAGGCTATTATCAGAACCAGCAGCTGCTGATGCTATAAACATATTGCGTCCATAAGCAACAGCCCGCCAACCACTTGTGTCTTGATCTCCTTGTGTTGCTGTCCAGTTAACGCCATCATCTGAATACATCACACGGTTGGATCCTGGGCCTGAGGAAACCGCTACAAACTTATTGTCTCCATAAGCAACTCCATACCAGTAGTCTTCTGACGTGGCATCAGTTGCTGTCCAATTAATACCATCGTCGGAATAGCTTGCTCTATTTGTACCATCTACTGAGACAGTAACAAACCTACCATCCGAGATTGAACCAGAAGGGTTACCAAATGCAATTGCCCTACAATCAGCAGTTTCATCAGCAGCAGCAGTTTGTGTCCAACTAACACCATCACTAGAGTACATAATACGGTTAGTTCCAGACTTAGCAGTCGCTACAAACTTATCCCTACCATAGGCTATAGATTGCCACTTATTAGCTGACACTGCTACTGAAGTCCAACTAATTCCATCATCTGAATACATAGCACGGCCTTCAGCCACTGCTACATATTTACCATTACCGCAAGCTACACCTACCCACGCGTAATCATCTACAGGTGGAGCTAGTGTCCATGTTCTGCCATCTGGTGAAGTCATTACACGGTTAGTACCATTTCTAGCAACTGCTACAAATTGGCCACCTCCAAAAGTTAAAGCTCCCCAAGTATTATTTTGAGGTGGCTGCACTGCTATCCAGTGAGTACCATCAATTGAATACATCACTTCATTGTTGGCAGACGTAATTACAAATGCGCCGCCACCATAAGCTAATCCAGTCCAATCGTAGCTAGGAAGCTCTGGCCCTGCTTTCCAATTAATTCCAGAAGTACCCGGATCACCTCCGCCCATTGAAACCCATTCCAGGCCATCCCAAATCACCATTGATCCAGTATCAACATCCCAGAAAATGTCGCCAACCTGAGGATCTATAGGACGCTCACTTGAAGAACCCTTAGGCAATCCAAGTGTTTGACCAAAAGCTATGTCCACCACGGCGTAGTTATCGCCTGGTGTCTTCATGAAGAACTCATCAGTCTTGACATTATAAACAAGCTCACGATAGCCTAAATTCTTTTGTACAGTATTAAGCATTTGCCTATGATTCATATACTATTACTATTTTAGCCATTCCAGATATTTAATTGTCTTCACCATAGTTCACATTTAATACGTTAAAATTAATTAACGCAAACAATTGGTTTGCACACTATATACTAAATAAAATGATTTCTATTCTTTCTAAGGCTGCTGCTGTTGTATGTGTATCCTGCCTTAGTGCTGGTTCTGCTGTAGCTGCTACTGCGCCTTACGTTAACATCGAAAACAACTCTGGCTTCACTGGCCTTGATGAGTTCCTTGGTGGTGCTACTGACCTGCACGTAGGTGTTCAAACCGATCTGGGTGACTCCGGCCTGCTGTATCTGCAAGGTGGCCCCCGTCTCAACCACGTCAAAGATCAAGATATGAGCCAGGAGTATTCAGCTAAGCTGGGTGCAAGTGTGGATCTGTCTGACCAGTTCAATCTGTATGGCGAAATTCTTGCCGTTACTAACGACAAAGAATTCACTACTGATACCCTTTCCCTTGGTACTAAGGTCGGCGTTAAGTTCGTCTTCTGATCTACATATATAAATCCCCCCTGCTAACGCAGGGGTTTTTTAATGTTTTTTATTTATCGAAAGCCTGTGTAAGACTTGGCTTGTAAGTACCTTCCTGCCTTAGTGATTTACTACGCTGCAACTTAGCGCCTTTATCACGCAGACGCTGCTGCTGAATTCCAATACCTTGTGAGAACCCACCAGTACCATCGCGGCGGTTCTGTGTCTTCATTGGGCGATTTTCTTCCCATGCCTGCTGACCACGCCACTGCTTAACTTTAGATACAGCACGTTGACGGTCACTTGATTTCCACTGCGAACGGTCTTCAGCCTTAAGCCTACGTTTGTCAACTGGATTATTTCTTAAATTTACAGCCACAGGGATAGCACATTATATATCCCTATTATATGATTACTGAATACCCAATGTCACTTGGCACTGCTTAATTGCTTGAGCCATTGGTTGCATTGTCTGGGCTAAATACACACCAGCGGAAGTATCTAATTCTGTAATTCTTTCATCTAGTACCTTAGCTTTCTCCTCAAGTGCAGCAATCTTTTCGTCTTGCTTGCTTGTAATTACTTGGGTGCTCTTTAGAGAGACAAGCACCGCCACAACAGGTCCAACGATTGCGTAAATAAGTGGTTCCATATTATTGGTTTAACTATCTGTAGTCTACTAAAAATTACATCAACATGAGACCATCGTCTTCAAGGTCATCGTCTTCATACCCTTCGTCCATAATGTCCGTTGATATATCTTCGCCATCATCTGATAACTCCAAGAGTGTCACAAACGTTTCTTCACTTATGATTTCAGGCAGACCATGGGAAGTTTCTTCAATTTTAAATATAATTCCATTTTCCTGCAGCGTACTTTGTATCCCGTTCTTCTGTTCCATTCTACTTTTTAACAGCTTTAGTGCAGTCTTCTCCAGTGCTGGTCTAGACATTCGCCCTACCTCGTATCTAGCACGTTGCAGGGCAAACCTTTGTTCTATCGATAAGGTTGATGTGTCGGTCATTTAATTCCTCGGTCCATTCTTCAATTAATTCTTTAGCAACTTCACTATAGAATTCTTGTTGCTGATACCAGCATAGCCAACTTTCGCTGCCTTTGGAGTGATTGCATTCTGTCTCAGCTGTAGTCGATCCGGCAGAAGCTGACGATTAAATACCTTTCACCTGAAGTAATGGGACGACCTCCATGCTTATGTGTCAAAGCACCGGGGTGAAATGCAACCTCTCCTTGTTTACCTTTGAGTAATGTCTTGTGCTCTGGAAAGAATGTACCGCCGCCTACGTAGTCTGTTGGTGCAGATAAAGTGACCAACGAAGTGAACGTTGAAGCGTCGTGATGTAGCTTCAATGAACCTTGTATATCTGGATTGTATCTAATAATAAATGTCTCACACTTCAATCTTTTCTTGTTGATTGTAGTGTCATACAAACTATCAACAGTTGGTACAATTATATTTTTTATAGTACTCGCGTATATCTCAGCTAAATCTTTATTGAAATTTTCAATTAAAACATCGTTAGTTGGATAGTTCTCGTGTCTACCTTCTGTCCAATTATCGAAAGTCTTGAGTTCTGCTAGCAGGTCATTACAGAACTTGCTAGAAAACAAGGGCATAGTATAGACACCAAAGCACGGGTTGTCTGCTATTAATTTGTATTCATAGCCGCTTGACAGCAACTCAGGTGCTAGAAATAAATCATCCCAGCCATCATCTTCGTAATTTAATACGGTATTCTTTTCTTCCATTTATATAGTTTACTACTCAACCAAGTAAACTGTGGCTACTGAGCTGCCAGGTGAATCCGATGAATAAGCACTGGTGATATCACACTGAACTTGTACTGAACCTGGATAGGCTCCTTCAATATTTACGGTCACAGATTGATACCAATTGCCGCCAACGATTGTTGCTTGTCCATTTCTGATTGACCAAGCGTATACAAGATCTGTTGCATCGCCTGTGGTTACAGCAGTGAAATCTAGTTGGTCATATGCCGCTGCTGATGCACTTGCAGGACTAATGCTTACATCACCAATGGTTGTTGGTTCGACAACTGGTCCAAGTCTGTTGGATGTTTCTGTCCATAGTTCTTCGCCGTCATCGTCTCTAATCAGCACAAGGAATCCAAGCCATTTACCTAAGTCCTGTGCATATACTTCAGCATGATTAGGTCCAGTTGGGACAGTACCTTGAGGAAAGACTGCAGGGTTAGTGCGAAGCCCATTGTCATACACTGATTCCATATAAGTCACAATGACTGGATTATTTCCACCAGTGAATGTGGGGTCACCGCAAGTTATTGTGGTGCCGACAACAGGCACACCTGTCAGGACTGGTTGTTCTGTAACGACTAACGGTTGTATGACAGTCTTTGCACCTGTATAAGAAGGAACTTCAACGCCATTTGCATCTGTAGCGCGGCTTACGATTCGTATCTGCATCACCCCCAAGGGGAGTAAATAAGATACTTCATTCTTAGCATTTGTAGTAGTAACCCATTCAAGCTGGTTCCATGACCCACCGTTTACTGTGGTATATTCCCATCTATATACATATGTAACTGGCTCCGCACCACCTGTATAGCTTGCTGTTAGTGCAGTTACAGTTTCACCAACTTTGAATAGCTGCCCAGCTGGCCAGTTAGCACCACCGTTCGGGGCAATTTCAAGTGGAGGAGCAACTGGGTGTACGGGTCCAACGAGGTTACCGAAGCTGGATAGGCTGTTTTGAGGATCACTTGCATCTCTAACTCTAAGTCCTAATTGAATCACATGACCAACTAAACTTGCGCTATCAATAAGAAATTCTGGAACAGTGTCCACTTCCCCGTCCCAATTGCTATCCCAGCTTGTAGGAACCCAATCAGCAGCACCGTCTAATTTATGTTGCCATTTGAATTGATAATTATATGGCAGTGTTCCGCCAGTCCACGTTGGTACTTGTGTGGCATAAGCAGTGGTTCCAACTTCTAATGGACTTTCAATTTGAGGTGCACCGTGAACTGTTAATGGTAAAGTTGGAAGTGGTAGACCATCGTATCGCTGTAGCCAACCTTGACGGGGAACATATTCGTAGTCATTGTATTCTGTAGAACCTGCAACGACTGCAGGTAATGTTCCTGCTACTACAATAATCGCCCTTGTTGCATACTTCCCTTCATTGTCCTTGTCAAATTCAATTTCATTATTATCTAAATCAATACGCAGCTCCATTTGATTAGAGGATGTTGCGATGTATAGTTCATAATTTTCTAAGCTAGCTGCAATGTCTACACGAGCACAGCCTTCATAGACCTTTGTTTTGTCATACCACCACATAGGCACATCCCAATGACAGGGATGCGTTGGTACTACAAGTGTTAACTCAGTACCGGTTTGTTCCAGCACTGTATTAAAGCCGTGGATTTTAATTGAGCTTGCCATTGTTTTAGTTGTTAGCTTGTAGGTGCGCCATTTCGGCGTGCATTAAATCACTGAGGTTTGCTACTTGTGCACAGGCACTAAGGATCAAGCCGCGTTGGTTTGGTGTTAAGTCTGCATCCAGGGCATCTTCTGATAGCACTTGTGCAATAGTTCCCATTGACATAATCAATGCAGGTAACCCCCAGCGCTCAACTAATGAATTCATTGCTGAAAGTAAAGGGTCTTCACCAGATTCCACTGCTTTCCAAAAATCCTCTCTTGCCTGTACATCCATATGAATACCTTATGTTATATCTATTTTACTAGAAATCTTCATCATCTTGTTTGAGTTTCTTCTTTGGTTTTTCTTTCTGAACTCTAGTGATACCGTAACTAGCAAGTACTGTCGTGACTAAGGAGCTGATGAATGCTGCATCGACGTTAGATGCTAGTCCAAAGTAGCTAGCAGTCAGCACAGATAGTGCCCACACCAGCACACCAGCGGGGGCAAGATTAACTACTAGGTCTTTTATGAGACCATCCTTAGGTTTAAATCGCATAAAGAATTAAGGATACAATAGATACAGCTGCGTTAGTCATTGTGAATAAGAATGAGGTATCTATTACTATTATTACTGATAACTTTACCAGCTAAATCCCAGTCAGTCGCACCGTCTTTTACTACGGGTTCAATGACCCAGACTGTGACTGCAACCCAGACAATCACTGAAACTATTGCAATTGAAAGGGTCGGAGGAGCGTTGACAACTTGGAATGGCGACAACATTAAAGCTATAGACGCTAATGGAGCTGCATCAGCTGTTGGAGCAACAGGAACAACTTATCAAATCGTGGATACAGCACTGCCATGGCAACTAGATATTCTGACAAGGGCGGCGGGAGTCATAGAAACAGAAGACATAACACGAACCATCGAGACAGACACGGTTACAAATACGCTATCTGTCTTTGCGCAATAGCACTGGTAGCACCAGTCAAAGCTGAGGATACTACATCTGTTAGTGCCCAACC
>Ga0209756_1001661_pt1 | contig 20206 bp, 19 predicted proteins | sample ETNvirenome_6_85_FD_184071 | JGI IMG/M metagenome (GOLD analysis project Ga0209756, IMG submission 184071) | Marine viral communities from the Pacific Ocean - ETNP_6_85 (SPAdes) (version 3) | ecosystem: Environmental > Aquatic > Marine > Oceanic | place: Pacific Ocean | collected 2013-06-19
ACTAGCTACTCAGGGGGCTGTCGTAGACGGCATGGCCGCAGAGACAGGTGCCCTGGTTAACGCAGTAGGAAACATGGCCCAAGGACCACGGCCCATGGCTCCTCAAGAGGGCATCATGGATCCCATGATGATGCAGGCTATGATGCAAGGTGCAGGGTCCATGGCTCCTCAAGAGGGCATGGTGGATCCCATGGTCACCGGACCTTATGCATAAAGGCTTTGTTTAATGGCAAATAACGGGATTCTAGGCCTCCCCCCAGGAGTACAAAGATGGACGGATACAGCACGCGCCCTTGAAGGCGTTGATTTTGCTCCGAATATGGACGCCGTCCGGCAGAGGGAAGCTGATTTAGCCGCATATCTGGGTCAGACGGATTACGACAAGCAGCTTCAAGAATCCCGGAGCATGGCAAAACTTCAGCTTGGACTGGCTCTGGCACAACGGGGGTTTGGCTCCATGGGAGCACAACCCCGTCCGGGGGAAATGGCTATCAGTACTGTTGGCCGGGAGCTTATTTCCCCCCTTGCCGGTGATGTTATGACGGTGTCGCAACAGTTGCACCAACATAAGCTGGCAACACAACAAGCGAAACGACAGGAAGACAGGCAATTAAAACTTGCGGCCCTTACGGGAATAACCAGCGAAGATGCAGCCCGTCGTAGTCTAGCTACAGAGCTGACGCCCAAAGCGGGTGCAGACACCTTAAACGACACGGTTCACTATGTATTGAGGCAGGGTACAGATGAGGAGTGGGAATTTGTTCCACAGACCGATGATGGACAAGGCCGCCTTCAAGTAAGACTACAAAAAGGGACTGGTGCTCCCTATGACGTTCAAACACAAACTCTGCGAAGTCTTCTTAGAGGGGAAATTATTGTAAAGGCGGCTGGTCTTAACAATTATGGTTTATCCGTAGACGACACAACGGGCACTGGAACTTTGCAAGCGGGAGAGTTCAATTTAATTAAACCCGACGGCACCACTTATACAGTAACTGAAGATGGTAAGAAGAGAACGCCACAATACAGAGCCTATAGCTCCGGTACTAATGCTGGAAGCTTCGTAGAGCTTAGTACGGGTGATGTTTTTTCCCCAGACCAAATTAAAAAATTGGGACTTACGCCACGAAAAATAACTGGTGACACTTCCGGTAAAAGTGACGCCGAGATGGCTCGTGGCGACAGGCGGGGTCTTCTGCTCTCCCAGATGAATGAAATTCAGGTTTCAAAATTAGAGGGCCCCTTCTCTGTATACAGTCCACGGTCTTCTTTTTACTTTGACCAAGCAGCGTACCTTAGCGGTGACTTTTACTTTAAGTACGTTCCCCCCGGCACGGCTCCGGATGACCGGAGCAGAGACGTAACCATTACAAATAAAGCGGTCCAAAACCTTCTTACTAATAAGGTGGACAGCATAGCCCAGGGAATACTAAGAAGTGATTTTGGAAGCGCCAACCAAGAAGTAAAAAGCAAGCGAATTGCCGAAGCCGTGGCTAGTATTTTATCGCAACCAGCTACTACCGTTTTTGGAGCGTTGGAGATAGAGGAAATAGGGACCGATCCCGATGGAAATATAGTGGGGTATACTCCGGCACAACCAGCCTTGGACGTTTCCACTAGGAATGAAAACGTTAGAAGTGTCTTCGACTCCTTAAAACTAAATTCTGATGCAAACGCTTTCGAACTCTTTCTGACGCTGCCTAGACCCGATAATGAACAGGATCTAAACAAGACATGGGGTAGTGTAAGGGTAGCAGCAGAAGTTTTTCCAGATGCTTTTGGAAATAGGGATGTGGGTCGGCCCGGAACCGGAGATTTTGACGCGGGTTTGGTTCAGCAACGGCTGGATATTGAGTATGCACTTCCTAACGCCCGTCTCGTACAAGGTGCTTCCCTAGCGGATCAAAGGGCTATAATCCAAGATGGTGTACAAAAGCGAGTTGACGCAAGAAACGCGCTGCAAAACAGTCCGGATGCCCGTGAGGCCAAAGAATCTTTAGATCTAGCATTGGAGTTCCGAGACGCACTTCTGAGTTTCAAAAACGCCGCCGCAGAAAGTAACGTTATGGGCTGGTTTACAGGTACGGGGGCTAAAACCATCGCAAAACTGGGGTTTGCGGATTGGCTTGCGGGAGAAGGTGAAGAACATTGGATTCGACTGTCATTAGCTTCAGAGAGGTTCCAAGAGGGGATATCACGGCGGATAGGCAAAGATTTTGGTGATGACCGCATAAGTAATGCCGACGCCGAAGCGTACCAAAAACTTGTTGCCGATATAAGTAGTGGCAAGGAATATAATAGAATTTTGGTTGAAGATGGGTTGCAACGGGTTGGCCGCGACTTGACGGATCTTATGGGGTATGGCGGAAAAGTTGGCTGGACGGAAAGAGATCTTAGTCGAGCCGCAGAAGCGGGAGTCGATTTTTCTAAACTTCCTACGCAAATGGGGTGGCACGGTTATGGATATTACGGCAAAACCAGGTACGGGGCCACTCGACAGTTTACTCCAGCATTAACAGAAGGACAACGAGACGCTCTGCTTACCAGCGGAAATCTGAAGGATACCATGTACGGGGGTAAATATAACATTCCCTTGGTTAATAAGGGATACACTCTGGACAAAGCTTTTGCTTGGGGCGCGGATACTCCAGTCCTTAGAAAAGGTCCTTTTGAGTTTGAAACATACCTACAAAACCGTGCAGATGAAGCCAAAATATCTAAAGACGAGATGCTAAAACGGATAGTTAATGGAATACTTTCCTATAACGTCTGGCGCAACCTGCAAAAATAGGGGTGGATTAAATGGCGGACAACTTCGACACACCTCATGTTAATGTCACTGGCACGTATATTGGCGTAGATAGACATGGGGAGCACCAATACGAGTTCACAAACAACGAGACTGGTGCACAAGCAATGGCTACCAGCTCGTATGCCCCTGAGGACACCACAGACGACCGCGGAATAGTAGTTCCAGGGTTTGTACGTATTCTAAATTCCTTGAATACTCCAGAGGGAAGTGAACTTGCCTCTACACTAGCTCCCACGTTCAGACAGCTTCAGACACAGGATCAACGGGGGTTTCTTAAGCGGGGTATTGCACCTATTCTGAGAAGTTTATACAGCGGGGCTTATCTCGCCGGAGGTGCCGCCGACATAGGTGCTCTGTTAACCTTCATTCCGGGTCCGTCCGAAATGCTGGCTCTGGGCTATGAAAAGGTGACAGGGGATACTCCCGACTTCTTAAAAAGAGCCCGAGAAGGCGCAGAATCACAGCGCCAGTTTTACGGGCAGTATGGTCATAAGGCCCAGCAAAAAAGATTTGAGCAGTGGTGGAGACAAGCCGACGCTTATACCAAGGACCAGTGGGGATTCAGCCCTTTTGATACCATAGGCACTGATATGACTCCCGAAGCACGTGGGTTTTGGGAAAAAACAGTAGCCTCTGGATTGGAGTTTGGTGTCAGCGGTGTTCCCATGACGAAAGGAGTCACCATACCCCTGAAGGCAGGCCAAGGACTCATTAGAGGGGCGGAACACATCTTTAGAAGATTAGCAAGGGAAAGTGTGGAGGAATTGGGAGAAGCGGCCACCAGCCCGGAGAACGTTCGTAAACTAATAGGCAAGGCAAATCGTACACTAATAGACAAGGCAGATGATTTTTACTCGCTACGTACCGCGTCGGGGCGCAAAAACATTCGCGGAGACTTTTATTTTGGTGCCGCAGCGGGGGTGTCTACCGAGTTTGCTCTAGCGGGCTTGGAAAAAGTGGATCCGGATGCAGCGGGATGGTTGCAAACCACGACGGCCATAGGTTCCGGGATCATACTTCCTGTTGCAGCGAGAGGTGCCATAACAAGTCTTGTAAACGCGCCCCTCGTGTATAGGTTTGTTACAAAAACTGTTTTGGACCCTGTTTTCCGTCCGGGTATAGCGGCGCAACGTTTTACACAAAGACATGGTCTTGGTTCTACAGAAGCCGACAAAATTGCAATAGCCGGAGTGGCGCGAATACTAGAAGAGGCTTATGCAAACGGTCGTCATGTACACGAAGCATCTGGTCTTGCGTTTACTACTCCGGAACTAGCACGAGCCGAAGCAAATATACTGCGGGAGCGGACCCAGATTAAACTAGACGAACTAGCAGCGGTAACAGATCCAGCATTAAAAAAACGGTTAACAAGGGAGATTTCTGAGGCAGAGGACCAAGTTAGCAATTTAGTGCGCTACGCCAATTTTCAGGAAGATGTGTTAACAGCAGCCGCCAGAGACAAAGCACCAGGGGCCACTGCCAAGTTCTTTGACGCAGAAGCGAGACGGTTGGTCGAACGACGAGAGCAATTCTTTAATTATGTAGAAAACCAGTTCAAACAATCTTTTGATGACATTAGTTTTAACGGAAAATCCGGTGGCACACCGGCTGAACTTCGCCGTGACCTTGAACTCGCGGAAAATGGCGGTATACCTGAGTTTGAGACAACCAGAAGAAACCTTGTTATGCGGGGGAATATAAAAGGGATTGAAGCAGCCGAGCTTCAGTGGCTCACGCCCGCCGCACGGAAACAAGCAGACGACGCTTTTGATGCGTTGGACACTAATATAGAGAAATCTTTTGCTGATGCAAAAGCCGCCGCAGAAAGACGAGTGAAATCTTGGCAAGAAGACGTGGACTCATATATCGCAGCCAAGGGTCTTAAATCCGTCGATGATCTGAGTCCAATGGAAAAAACATTTGTTGGGGATTTTATACGTGGCACCTATGACGATGCCTATAGAGAAATGCGGGGGTTTGAAAAAGCAGCCTACCGTCGCGTTGCCGGTATGGATGAGAAAGTTACGGAAAACATTGTATTTCCAAAGGGGGCCGTAGATGCAGTTACGGGTGACATCATTGCTGGTATGAAGATATCCGACTGGGCTGCGGATCGACTGGAGAATTTAACAAGATCTCAAAGATTTAATCCCGGAGACGTACCCGTTCAGCTTGCCCAGCTTGCCGGTATGCGTTCTGTTATAGCAGCGATAAACAGGCAGCGAAAAGAAGCGGTGGCCGCAGGACGCGCCAGTCATGCAGAAGCCAGGATACCGGACCTCGAAAGAACAAGGGATGACGCTATAGCCCGAAGGCAGGAAGTTGAAGCTAAAATAGACAGGCAAGCGGACTTGGACCGGGCAGCTTCCGAAAAAGAAATTCGTTCATTAGATGCTTATGTGGAAAGCGCCACAGACAAGTTGGACAACGCGGGCGGGAACTATACTACATACTATACTTCCGCTACTGACGTGAACGCCTTTCTTAACAACCCCGAAATACAATGGGATACCTTGAGCCAGACAATCGCCAGAGGTCTAGCACCAACAAAAGAACTGGAACCAATTTTCGCTGCTGTAGCACGTCAGAAAAAGATAATTTCGGAACTTGGGGGGGGTACCAGGGTTTCCAAAGAAATGCGTACCTTAAACGACCAGCTACTCCGCATCAGCGAACAAGTTGATGGTGCACAGGCACAAATAAATAAAATTACCGGTAGCTTCCTGGAAGGAGCGGATGCCGCTCCTATCGCTCCTACCGGACGACTGACCTCACGAAATGCTGAAGGAGAACTGGTAGCGGGGGGCGTTTCGCCGGAAGATGTCAAGGTAACTATATCAGACGTAGCGGAAGCTGCTAGTAGAGAAAATAGGCTTAATGGGAAGACGCCCAAATACCGGTCTCTTATCCAACTCCGGACCACGCTGGAACAACTCCTTACACCAGAAGTTTTCAAGAATCTGGATGGCCCGTCTTTAAGCTTCGCGAGAGAAGTGTCTCAACTGAAGCACAGGGTATTAGAGGCACAAGATGACATTCTCGCCCAAGACGGCGGAGTTAGGGTTCAGGTAGAGCAGGTAGCAGAAAAGGTTTTACCGCCGCAAAGTAGCCCAACCGGACAAGCTGCCGCCCTCCGACTTCTTCAGACAGCAGTCTCCGACGTTCCCCCCTTTGTTGCCATTAAAAAGGACGCAAACGGGAGGATTGTAAGGGATGCGGAGGGAATCCCCTTGGCCGTTGTTGACGAGAGCGCCTTAACAGGTAAAGGTTTATTTAACCTTCCTGATTCTCCTTTTGAAATAGTCCTTGTTGGAGAAGCCGGTTTAGGCCCACTGGGTGGTTTTTCTGAAATCCGGCTGCGGCCAAACGCGCCAGTAACCGATAGATCCTTACAAATCGCAGAAAGCATACTTCTGGAAAGACTGGCACTACAGTTTCCTGAAGGAGCGAACTCCAAAGCCTTGGCGTCTTTTCGGAAAGAAAACGAACAAGCCCTTAACTTCTTGAAGGACAATGGACGCGAGGGTGTTCCCAATTTGGTACACGAGGCCGACGCCTTGACAACGCAACTAGATGCTCTGGACAGCCTGTTCAACGACAGGACGCGAAAGCATCTCACAGAACTTGTAAACAGCAAAGCGTTAGATTTGGGCGCTAATACAATAGACGACTATGTGCAATATATCGGACAAACACGGAAACAAATCGGGTATGAAAATGCCTTTAGGAGTGTTTTGGAAGCAGATCCGGGTCGCGCTACCACCAGTCTGTTTGAAAGAATACTTAACCCCAAAAACAATCAGCCCAAAAAAGATATACAGGAATTTCTGTCCGTAGTGCGTGGAAACCAAGCGGCGGAAAAAGGGTTCAAAGCTTCGGTTATAGGCGAACTGTGGCGACGAGCCACTACCCACACAGACGACTTTGCACGAGCAACCGGGGAACATGCTGCACGGGCCTTTGATCCGGTCTTGTTCCGTGAACTTATGGCGGATTCAAGAATCCGTGAATTGTTGCAGGAGGTGTTTCCAGATAATGGAGCACTTCTTGCTGGTTTGGATGAGATGGCAGCCGTTGCCTTCGAGACCTCCAACTTTACCAAGGGAAGTAGGAGTCTCGCCAGTGCCCTAGATCCACAAACGGCCCTTAGTATGGAAGCCTACAGCAATCTTGGTAGAATAGGCGGTCTAAATCTCGCAGCCAGAGTTGATTTCTTAAACAGCCTTGTCTTGGCTGGAGTGGGTGGGAGATACGGCGCGAAGCTGGGTAGGAGCCTTACAGGCAGCAAAATAAAAGACATTCTGGTAATAGCCGCGCTGGATGTTGAGAAAGCCATAGAACTAGGTAAGGCAACCTCACAGCACGTAGAGGGGTTTTTGGCGAATTTAAGAAAAGCTGCCATAGATACCGCTATTTCCCCCGTGACCGTTCCAATGCGGCATCCCGCCGCTACTGTTCCGATATTGCTGCGTGGTCAAGAAGAACTTGGCGAAGAGACCCCGCCGAGTCCTCAATCTTCTCTGGAACTGACACCCCCCACTATGGCCTCCCGGATGCCGCCAAACCGTCCGCCTGTTTCCGGGTCCACGCTGGACAACGCAGATCCGCTTCAGTTCGCGGCAGCGTCCCCACAGCAGTTCGCGGCAGCGTCCCCGCCCAGCGGCGCACCAAACCGGGAGATCTTAGCGAACTTGGACCAGCTTGGGATACCTCTCTTCGCCAACAAGGGTGGCCTAATCAACTCAGGGTCCAAGGGCATCATGTCCATTGGCTGTAAGCCGCGCCAAATAGTTGCGTGAGCCACTACACCAGCCATTTCCGGGCCTCCTCCCCCAATATATGATCCGCCACCGAAATCTTATCGCGTAACGCGCCTACGATTTTCTGGTCTACCGTGTTGGGCGCAACCAGATCGATATACGTGACCTTGTTGGTCTGCCCTATGCGGTGCGCGCGGTCCTCCGACTGCAATCGCAGCTCCAGGTCATAGCTGTTGCTATAGTAGATGACGGTGGCTGCCGCCGTCAGCGTCAGCCCATAGCCGCCGGTTTTGGGGTGCCCCACGAGGAACCTTGAATCGGAGTGACAATCCTGGAATGTTTCCACGATATGCTGTCGCTCGTGACCCGGAGTTTCCCCGTGGAGCGTTGCAACCGCTTGTACGCTGAAGCGGTCGCGCAGGGCCTCGGCAATCGAGCGAATGTCGCGCGACCATGTCGCCCATATGATTGCCTTGCCCTGTATCTCGTCGCAGATGTCCAGAAGCTCGCCGAGCCGATTGGACGGCAGGTCGTGAACCTCTCCCTCGTCATCGGTCAGATGACCCAGGCAGATTTGCTGAAGCCGCAAGATCTGCGTCAACACATTCTTGGTCGTCGCAAATTCCCCGCTTTCGAGGCGCGCTAGTGCCAGCTCGGACATTTGTCCATATGCCGCCTTTTGCTCGTTCGTCAGCTCGACGCGACGCAGCATGTAGACCTTATCCGGGAGGTCCAGGCAGTCTTCTTTACGCACACGATAGGAATTAGCCTGGAGCTTCTGCGTCAGTTCGTCCAGTCTGCGGAACCCGACAATATGGTCGAACGAGTGCGAACCCAGCACGCGGCGCTCGACCACGGCGTAGCGACCACGAAAAGCGTAGAAGCTCCGGAAGCCAAGAATGCCGGGGTCCAGAAATTCCATTTGGCTGTACAGGTCCATCGGGCTCTTCGTCACAGGAGACCCGGTCAGGATTCGCTTCATCGTCGCGAGGTTGCCGATTCGACAGATCGCTTTCGTTCTCTTGGCGCGGCGGTTCTTGATGGTTGTGGATTCGTCTACCACCATCAACGTGCGGTGTTTGCCCACGAAGAACTCGGCGATTTCCACACCCTTTCGCGTGCTGAGCGCCTCGACGTTCATCAGCAGAACCTTGAGTTCGCTATTGGCACCCCGGCTAAGCTCCTGAAGCTCCTTCCGCTTAGCCTGAGTCAGGCTGGGATTCCAAATGACAATCCTCCGCTGGATGCTCGGAGATAAGTGCCTCTCGATTTCCCCCGGCCAGTTGGTGACCACGCTCTTCGGCGCGATAACGAAGAGCAGGTCGATACGCTTGTCCAGGAAATTGGAGGCGGCGGTGTCTATGACGACCTTGGTCTTGCCGGTCCCCATGTCCATGAGCAGGGCATAGCCGGGAAGCGCCACGCTTGCCTCGAACGCCTTGCGTTGGTGTGCATAGGGTTCAGAAAAAAATTGAAACGCCACCAGATTTCCCTTGTCATCGAAGGATGAGTCCTATATATCTGCCGCTGGTGGTCATGTCAACCATCGATGCATGAACCGAGAAAAAGGTGAACGATGAATGACTTATTAGAAGAGATGGCGGGTGACCGGGGAGATGCCCCATCGGGAATCGACCAGCTCCAGGGCGGTGCCCTCGACAAAATTAGCCGCCTCGCCGGAGAGGTCACGGCGTTGGAGCAAGAGGTGGCGGATGCCGAGTCCGTGTTCAAGGCTAAACAGAAGCAACTGAGAACGATCACCGACGAGCGGCTCCCGGAAGCGCTGGAAGATGTCGGCATGGAAAAGGTTGTCATGCGCGACGGCAGCGAGATCGCGGTCAAGCAGTTCTACTCCGCGTCTATCCCCAAGGACAGTCGCGAGGAGGCTTTCGCGTGGCTCCGGGCCAACGGCTTCGGGGATCTAATCAAACTTACTCTCTCCGTGGTGTTGGATCGCGACGCGGCGGAGGAACAGGCGCGCGAGCTAAGAAGCGCGTGTCATGCGCTCGGGCTTTCGTTCAACCTCGGCGAGAAGGTGGAGTCCGCCACCCTGCGCGGATGGCTCCGCGAACTCGTAGAGTCGGGCAGCACCGCGCCAGACTCCATCACATCCTTCATAGGCCGCAGGGCCGTCCTCAAGCGAAAAGGAAATTGACATGGCAAAGGCAGTAGCGAAGCGCAAGAAAACAGAAGTGGCCGTGCTGGACGCGGACGCCTTCGCCCAAGCGGCGGGCCAAGGTGTAACTGATCTGGGCGAGGGTGATCTCGCCATGCCCATGATTAAGTCCTTGCAAAAAGTCAGCCCCGAGCTAGACGACCACGCCGACGCCAAACCCGGCGACATCTACAACTCCGTAACCCAGGAGCGGGTCTCCGGCTCGGAGGGAATACGTGTCGTCAACTGCGCCTACTCGCTAACTTTCATTGAGTGGGAGCCTCGCGGCACGGGAAGTGGCGCTCCATTCGCCATCTACTCCGCTGGTGACAAGCTGCCCGCGACAGAGCGCGGGGAAGATAACAAGGACTACGTGGTTGACGGCGGTGGCCGTTATCTGGAAAGGACCGCGCAGCATTATATACTGGTGTTCGACGACGAGGGGATGACCCAACAGGCCCTCTTGCCCATGAAGTCCACGCAATTGAAAAAGAGCAGGCAGTGGAACTCGGCCATGAAGGCCACCAAGATGCAAGATTCGAGGGGTGCCCTCTTCGTGCCGCCAAGGTTCAGCCACATTTGGCGTCTAACCACGGCGCTAGAAGAGAACAAAAACGGCTCCTGGTACGGCTGGGCCGTGACAAAAGAAGGAGTCATCAAGGACCCGGCCCTGTACGCCGAAGCCCGGCAGTTCCACGAAAGCATCGTAGCGGGTCAAGTCAAGGTGCGGCATGTCCGCGAAGAGGACCGCACCGACGACGACGAAAACATACCGTTTTAACGGGGGGTGAGGGGAGGGCACTCCTCCCCTCAACCTGTTCCAGATGCCTGGCACAAGCACAGAACGATTCGCGCGCCTATTCCCGGGACTTAACCGGGCATATGGGGCCGTGGACTTAACCGGACGAGACCCCTCCGGCAAGCAAACCGGAAAGTATAAATTCGTCCACGAACCACGGACCACGGCTACGTTTACCGCGCACCTCGACGGTACATCGTCTATCGGCGTTGTCCCTATAGACGAGAAGAACGAGTGCCGGTGGGGGGCGCTCGACATCGACCGCTATCCCCTGGACCTCACCTCCCTCGTCGCGCGGCTCGACAAGCTGGCGCTACCGTTGGTGGTCTGCCGTAGCAAATCCGGGGGAGGACATCTATATCTCTTTCTCACCGCTGCCGTGCCAGCGGGAAAACTGCAAAATCGCCTGAAGGAAATAGCCTCGGAAATCGGCTACGGCGATTGCGAGATATTTCCAAAACAAATCAAACTGGTACTGGAGCGCGGCGATAACGGCAACTTTCTGAATCTGCCATATTTTGACGCCGAGAACGGCCTGCGATACGCCATAAAGAATGACGGCAGCGCCGCCACACTGGACGAGTTTCTCGACTACGCAGAAGCCGCAGCCATCTCAGAGGACCAGCTCGACACCCTCCTCACGCAACCATCAACCGCCGTTGACGGCACGCTGCCGGACGGGCCACCGTGCCTTCAGGCACTGATCCGACAGGGGTTCCCCCAGGGCACGCGAAACAACGGCCTCTTCAACCTTGGCGTCTACCTCCGAAAGGCCTTCCCTGACGACTGGGAAACGCGCATCTTGGAGCACAATCAGACGATCATGGAGCCGCCCCTTGACCTTCCAGAGGTCAATGTCGTGGCCACTCAACTAAAAAAGAAGGACTACCAGTACAGGTGCGAGGACCAGCCGGTACGAGGCTACTGCAACAAGGACCAGTGCCGAGGCCGGAAGCACGGTGTCGGCGGCGGTGCCAACACCCCGACCGTAGCCAACTTGCGCAAGTATGGGCACGAGCCGCCGCTCTGGTTTTTGGACGTAAACGGCAGTCCCGTCGAATTAGACACCGAGGGCCTTCAGCGCCAGAATCGCTTTCAGTTGCTTTGCCTGGAGCAGATCAACTACATGCCGCGAACCATGACCAGGCAGGCCTGGGAATCTCTCATCAACGTGCTGCTGCGCACGATGCTAGATACTGAAGGTGCCTGCATCGCCGCCTCGGAGGATACGAGCCTTCGCGGCCAGTTCTATGATCTGCTGGAGGACTTCTCAACGCACATGCAGTCCGCCATAGACAAAGAGGAAATCCTGCTGCGCCGCCCGTGGACCGACGAGGAAACGGGCCGCACTTATTTCCGGCTCAAGGATTTCGAATCCTTCCTCAAGCGAAACAAATTTCTTGACTATCGATCAAATAGGATTGCGCAACGTCTCCGCGACATTGGCGGGGAATCTCAACGGTTCCGAATCAAGGGGAGAATTGTCCGCTGCTGGTCGATTCCCGCGTTCGCGAAGATTGACGGCGACGACTTCGAAACCCGCTTCCATGATGATGAGGTGCCTTTCTGATGAAACCGCATGACCCCACGCTTTGGCATGACCTGCTGCGGGAGCTTCGCAAAGAGGCGCGGCTCACTCAAAAGGAGTTGGCCCAATACACCGGGCTATCGCAGCGCACTATCGCCGACTACGAGAATCCCAAGAGAGGGCGGCAGCTCTCCATCAACAAGGTGGAGCGCATCGTCGATACCCTTGGCTATGACCTCGACATCATTCTGCGAGCCGACTGATGTTCAGATATTTTGGCCCCCCGGGCACCGGCAAGACAACGCGGCTACTGAACCAAGTAGACGACCTACTACGCGGGGGGATGGCACCAAACGACATTGGCTACTTTGCGTTCACCCGGCGGGCCGCGCACGAAGCCCGCGACCGGGCAGCGGCGCGCTTTAATCTAGACCCCAAAAAGGATCTGCTCTATTTCCGCACCCTACACAGCTTGGCCTTCCAGGTCCTGGGGATGACCTCGGCGGACGTTCTGAATCCGGCGAACCTCAGAGAATTTGGTGCCGAAACTGGCATCGACCTGTCGAGCAGCGGCGCGGAGAACATTGCAGACGACGGCTTCATACTGCTGAAAAGCAATGCCCCAATCATGCGCGCCATCGACCTCGCGCGAAACTCGCTGCGCGGAGAGCATTACGCTTACAACGCCATTGAGTTGGAGATGCCATACTACGAGTTCACTCACATCTATACCGAGTACCAGCGATTCAAGGAAATGCACGGCCTGAAAGACTTCACAGACATGATGGTGGCGTTGTCGAAGAAGCCGGAGCGGCTGCCATTTTTCCGGGTTGTTTTCCTGGACGAGGCGCAGGACTTAACGCCGCTACAGTGGACGGTCGCGCATCATCTAGGCGACCGCGCTGACCGCATGTTCGTAGCCGGTGACGACGACCAGGGGATTTACCGGTGGGCAGGTGCCGATATCAACCGCTTTATTTCACTCCCCGGCGGGTCTGACACACTGACGCAGTCCTACCGGATACCGAGAACGGTCCACAGGCTGGCAGAGACCGTCTCCTCGCACATTCGGCACCGGCAGAAAAAGCACTGGCTACCGCGCACCGCCGAGGGGTCCGTGCACAAGATTTACGATCCGCATACTCTGGATTTTAATGGTGCCGAGTGGCTGATCTTGGCGCAAGCGAACTACATGCTAGACGAACTCTCAGAGCGCCTTGTTTCGACGGGCCAGTATTTCGAGCGACGGGGAACTGCCTCGCTCAAGGCCGACATACGCGGCGCGATCAGCTCCTGGACACATCTGCACGAAGATCCCGCACACGAGCTTTCGCACAAAGAGGCCGTGAACCTATTCAATCACATTTCCAGCGGGGAGAAGCTGGCGCGGGGGGCAAAGAAGCGGCTCTCCTCGGCGAACGAGCAAGACCTCTTCAGTTTGTCAACACTGCGCGAGCACTTTGGACTGAGAACCGAGGCCGAGGACTGGGACGTAGTCCTGGACCGAATTGGCGATGAGGACCGAGCCTACGCCACGGCTCTCCTCAATCGCGGCGTGAACCTGTTCGAGCCGCCCAAGATTAAGCTAAGCACAATACATGGAGCCAAGGGCGGAGAGGCCGATAACGTACTAGTCTATCTTGACCTATCAACACGCGCGCTCCAGGAAATGGAGCGGCACCCAGACGATGCTCAGCGCGTGCTATATGTTGCCATTACCCGCGCCAAGGAGAACCTTGTGCTCAAGATGCCCGACGACGCCCAACGAGGATGGGCGCTATGACCTCGCACCTTCACGCCGTGCCAGATTCCGTTTGGGGGCCGCACCGGACACCGGCAACGCGGGTCATCATCGAAAGCCCCTTCGCCGAGAACCCTAGCGCGCCCGACAGGGCGCATCTCGCCTACGCCAGAAGATGCCTCCGGGATTCCCTATTGCTTGCCGAGGCACCTTTCGCCCCGCACCTACTGTACCCCCAGGTACTGGATGACGATGCGCCGTTCCAGCGAGCGCTTGGTCTACAACGCGCCTTCCGCTGGTACGCGGTCGCCGACCTATGCGCCGTTTACACCGACCTGGGGATCTCGGGCGGCATGAGGCAAGGCATTGAATACGCAACAAAAATTGGACTTCCAATCGAAGAAAGGAGCCTCAACGATGACCGCGAACCACGCTAAGAAGGCACTCCAAGAAGCGGGTCGCCTGATTGAAACGTCTCGCGCCAACAGCTACGGGAGCGTCGCCAAGAATCACGAGAACATCGCCAGATTGTGGGACGCCTATATGCATAACAAGCACCGCATCACTGCCGAGGACGTGGCGAACATGATGGAGCTGCTAAAGATTGCTAGGCGAAAGCTCGGGGTGCTGCACGAAGATAACTACATCGACGGGGCCGGATACGCCGCAGTGGCCCTGGAGTGCGCCCAGGCCGAGGCGGAAGAGGATGCTAGGAAAAGAAAGTGAAAACCAACTTGAAGCGACCAACATGGGGAGTGAAAACGGAATGGGCACCAGTCGAAGAGCTGCCAGAAACCCCGTCGAGCATAAAGGAGATCGCAATCGACTTGGAGACGCGCGATCCACGGCTCAAGACCCATGGGCCAGGATGGCCGACCGGGCATGGCGACGTGGTGGGGATCGCGATAGCATACGAAGGGTTCAAGGCCTACCTTCCTTTTGGCCACGAGGGAGGCGGCAACCTCGACAAAACCATCGTCCTACGATGGTTTAAGAGAGAGATAGCCAAGCACCCCGCCGACAAGATCTTTTACAATGCCAGTTACGACGTTGGCTGGCTGCGGCACCTTGGCATCAAGCTCTCCGGGAACTTAATAGACGCCATGCTGGCGACGCCGCTGCTCGACGAGAATCGGCGCAGTTACGCACTGAACGAGGTTGCTTACGATTATCTTGGCAAGATGAAGTCTGAAGCGGCGTTGCGGGAGGCGGCGCAGGAATTTGGCGTTGACCCCAAGGCCGAGCTGCACAAGCTCCCCGCGCTCTTCGTCGGTGAATACGCCGAGGCCGATGCCCAACTTACCCTTGAACTGTGGCACGTCCTAAAAGCGGCGCTGACCACCGAAGACCTATGGCCGATTTTCGAGCTTGAGCTTGAAGTGTTGCCGATCTGTATTGAAATGACCCTGCGCGGAATCCGCGTTGACCTCGACGCCGCCGAGCGGTTGAAGCAGGATTTCGCTAAACAAGTTCGTGGCATCGTCCGGGAGATCAGGAAGGAGACCGGAGTGCCGGTCGAGCTGTGGGCAGCGGCGTCCGTGGCGAAAGCCTTCGACAAAATCGGCATCAGCTACGGGCAGACCCCGACCGGGAAGCCTTCTTTCACAAAGAATTTCCTGTCGCAGCACGAGCACCCAATCGCGCAAAAAATCGCTCACGCCAGGGAGCTGGACAAAATTGGAAACACCTTCCTGGCAAGCATTTTCCGGCACGCCCACGCGGGCCGTATCCACGGCCACATTAACCAGTTGCGCGGCACCCGAGGTGGCACCGTCTCCGGGCGCATCTCCATGGCCAACCCGAATCTCCAGCAGATCCCGGCGCGCAATCCGGAGATGGCCAGGAAAATCCGAGGACTCTTCGTGCCAGAAGCCGGTGAGCAGTGGGCATCGATGGACTTCGACCAACAAGAACCGCGCATCCTCGTGCATTTTGCCAGCCTCACGAACCGTGGCCTAACGGGGTCCGACGCCTTCGTCCAGGCCTACCGCTCAGACCCTACAACCGATTTCCACCAGATGGTGGCCGACATCGCGGACATTCCACGCAAACAGGCCAAGACCATCAACCTCGGTATAATGTACGGCATGGGTCAGACGCGACTGGCGGAGACGCTCGACGTGTCTCCGGCCACGGCGAAAAAGCTGATGCAGCAATACCATCTCGACGTTCCCTTCGTGAAAGCCCTGATGGACACCGTGCAGAGGCGCGTATCAAACCCCCTCAAAGGTGGATTTGTGCGCTCGCTCCTGGGGCGTAAATGCCGCTTCGATCTCTGGGAACCGAATCTTTTCGTCAGTGCCAAGCCGCTGGCTCGCGCCGAAGCCCTGGTGGACTACGGCGACAATATCAAACGCGCATACGTTTACAAGGCGCTAAACCGGTTGATCCAGGCCTCCGCTGCCGACCAGACGAAAGCCGCCATGGCCGCAATCTACCGCGAGCGGGGGGCCATCCCGCTGGTGCAGATTCACGATGAGCTGGCTTACTCTGTCCCAGAAGTGACCGTGGCCCGCGACCTCCGGAAAATCATGGAGGACGCGGTCGAGCTGGAGGTGCCTACACCAAGCACCATCGCCGCCGGGCCGAGCTGGGGTGCCTTGACCAAGGTGGAGGAATCCGATACCCTCCCAGAGCGCGAGAATGAGGAAGAGGAGAATGAAGAATGAACCCGAGAAAATGGAAATCGGTGGTGGTACCAATCAGCGTGTACCGCTACCTGCGCGAGAGAGCGCAGGTGAATCATCGAACGATTGGCGGCGAACTGACCCATTGGGTGGAAAAGATGCAGACCGAGACGGAGGAAGCTGCATGACGACCCCTGTCGTAACCATTGCTGCGTTCTACCTGATCGTGGCGCTGTTTGCCCTTGCTGCCTGACCGGCGGTTCCACGTAATCTACGCCGATCCACCGTGGTCCTTCCGCGCCTGGGGGCCGGGAGGCTATGGCCGCTCGCCTACGCGACATTATGACTGCATGACGCCAGCCGATATCTGCGCGCTGCCCATAGCGGACATTGCAGAGGCCGACTGCGCGCTGTTTTTGTGGGCTACCGATCCGATGCTGCCCGATGCCTTGCGCACGATGGAGAGCTGGGGCTTCCGGTACCGCACCGTGGCCTTCGTATGGGCGAAGCTAAATTCTCGCGCACCGGCCTCTGGCTTCAGCGCTGACGATTTTGCCATTGGCACCGGCTACTGGACCCGCGCAAATCCTGAAATGTGCCTGCTCGGCACGCGAGGAAAGCCGCAGCGGGTCTCCCGCGCCGTGCGCCGCCTGGTGATCGCCAACCGGCGGGAGCATTCGCGTAAACCCGACGCCGTCGCTGATGGTATCGTCGAGCTTATGGGCGACGTTTCCAGAATTGAGCTGTTCGCCCGAGAGAGCCGCGCTGGCTGGGAATCCTGGGGGGACCAAGCCGTGAAATTTGACACCCGCAAGCCGCTATCCTAAGATGCTAATAGGGGCCCTATAGCGACTCTCTGGCAGACGCTGGTGGTCATGTCACCAATGGGCTAGGCTAGGGCAGCCCTCCCTGCTGCGCAGTGCCGCCGGGTTCCTGCGCAGTTCGCTGCTCCCTCGCGGTCAGGCTGCCACGCAGCCTGACCGCCTTTGTATGAGCCGAAAGCCATGGCCAAATCCGATACAACCGTCTATGATAGACCCTCGCCGACCAAGCGGCGGGGGCGACCATATCCCCTGAACGGACGCAAAAAGCTGGGACCAAAATCACCATGGAGATTTTTGAAAAAAGCGCGGAGAGGTCAGGGCTGACCTGCACGATTTGCGAGGCACCAATTGACCCCGAAGAGGGTGGAATCAGCGGCTTCTTTGGCTTCGCCCCCGTCACATTCTGCGCCTGGTGCCACGCCGCAATGGTCGAACTCGTAAGCCAGGGTTGCCCGCAGTGCGGAATCGGCGACGACACCGCAGAGCCTACCCTGAACTGATCCGCCATTGACTTCCCCCGGGCCTTCGGCAGAAGGTATGTGAGATTTATCCGACCAGGAGCACGCCATGCACTTTTTACGACGCCTCTTCCGCAAGTCTGCCGAAGCCCGGATCGACGAAACAGAGCAGCAAGTGGGAGGCGCGGCTCGTGGACCACGGGCCATGCACCGACGCCCAGAGATTCCAGGCAAGCCGCGCATTTGCCCGCACTGCCACGGCAACGGCTACATTTTAGAATCGGCGAGAGGCGGCGTGCACGACTGCACGATCTGCGACAGCCAAGGAGAGATTGTTTTTCGACCCGACTTCCCCCTGGACTGAGGCCATGCGCAAGAAGCTGGCGAATCGCCGTCCAAACGTTACGAGAGTTTGGGAAGGTCTCCAGGACCGCTATTACATCTCGTTTGGTGTAGACATCGACGAACACTGCGCCGCCAGGGAGGTCTTCATCTCCGGTGCCAAAATCGGCTCCGATCTCGCTGTCCTGCTCGACGATGCAACTGTCGTTCTTTCCCTCGCTCTCCAGCACGGCGTCACCCTGGACACACTCATCCACAGTCTCAGCGCCACCGACCACACGGAACCGCCCGATGGGCGGCGCTCGGTCTTGGCGGCTGCGGTAGGCCTGATGGCCGACGAGCGACGGCGGCTGAACGGTGCCGCCGGGCCATCAAAACCGGCAAACCCCCCCTCTTCTTCAAAGGCACTGGCGGCAGCCGCCGCCGGGAGCTAGCCCCCAAGCGGGGTTGACAGGCCGAGTGGCGCTCGTGCAGTATGCGATGCAGCACATATGAAGGAGGCAGTGACCATGAAGCACGCACCACGGGCCAAGGAATTGGCCGATTCTCTCTGCCGAGACCTGGAGGCTCTGCTGGAGGGCGACATCTGGACCGTGTCCGACGACACCATCGACGCGATGCTTGATGCCGTCCGCGAACTCCAAGAGCTGGCAGCCGCCGAGGGAACGGACTATGCCCCTGAAAAATAAGCAAAAAAGTGGCGATAGGCCTTAATTTACCAAGCCCGTTGCAAGACACATTAAGGCGTCAATTGGGATGACGAAGCGAAGCAAAGAGAGGATAGGACAGGATGACCGCCGACGAAGCCGAGCGCGCGGTGCGCGAGTGTATAAAAGTGTCCAAAGGTACGATGCCAGTTGATATTGTGGTCGCCGACGAGAGCCAAGCGCAGATCGTGCGGGCGGCCCTGAAGGGCAAGCGCAAAGCCAAGGTCGTTGGCGTCAAGGTCAAGGCGCAGATATGAGCAGCCTTTCGATTACCGGCATCGATATAGCAGTTCCCGGGTGGTGGGGCCAGTGCTACCGCTGCGGAGCGCAGATGATCCAGGGCGGCGACCACGACGACGTTGACGCCGACGGCGTCGAGATCATCATCTCCAATTTCCACTGCCCGAACTGCGAGTCCCGTTGCGAGTTTGCTTGGTTAGTGTCTTGGGACGACGCTGACGACGCTGACGCCACCGAGCCCAGCCCTGGGGCGTCGGAGGCCAAGACGGCTGTCCTCACCTACAGCGCTGTCCAGCAGGAGCTGGCCCGCGTCCGCAAACAAGCCGAAGAGCTGGCCTCGGCCAAGGGCCGTCTGGCGCGAGAGGCGACAGAGCACCGCGTGCGGCGGCAACTTGCCGAGAAAATCCTGCGAAAGCTGGCGATGCCGCAGCAGCGGGTGAGTCCACTGCGGCATCAGCGCTGGGTGCGGAGCACAATCGCCGCATTTTTCGCGGGTGATATCCATGGCGCTTCGCGCCGGGCCGATCACCCCCGGGCTACCGGCGCGTGCAGTCACTGCGACATCAACCTCTACGACGGCAGGGTGCCGCACCCCAAGGCGATGCCCTGCAACGTACCCGGCTGCCCCTATGAGAAAGAACGAGACCAGCTTACAGACCACATCCTGCTCAGCCTGGCCCGCTGATGCTGCCGGTGGTCCTCGTCTCGTGGGCCGACGCCGCTCACCCTGCCGGGGATTGGGTGTCGGTGGAGGACTGCCGCACGGCCACGCCAGCGCTTATCCAGAGCGCTGGGTTCTTGGTCAGCGAGACACCCGACTGCATAGTAGTTGCCTGCTCATATGACGGCAGCAACGTCTCCGGAGAAATGACTATTCCAACCGCACTGATCTCGCGGCGCGTGGTGCTGCGCACGGGGACGCTAGACGACGGGGCGGCTTCACGGGTGGGGGGTCGTGAAGATTTATCGGCGGGGACGCTAGACGACGGGGATGTCCCCTAAACGATAGGGTAGCGTTTAGGGGGGAGTGTTTACAGATTCCCTAAACGATAGGGTAGCGTTTAGGGGGTCGTGAAGATTTATCGGCGGGGACGCTAGACGACGGGGATGTTCCCTAAACGATAGGGTAGCGTTTAGGGGGGAGTGTTTACAGATTCCCTACACCAGAGGGTAGCGTGCCGCTGTGCCACCTGTGCCACCTGTGCCGCTGTGA
>Ga0209756_1001663_pt1 | contig 20203 bp, 30 predicted proteins | sample ETNvirenome_6_85_FD_184071 | JGI IMG/M metagenome (GOLD analysis project Ga0209756, IMG submission 184071) | Marine viral communities from the Pacific Ocean - ETNP_6_85 (SPAdes) (version 3) | ecosystem: Environmental > Aquatic > Marine > Oceanic | place: Pacific Ocean | collected 2013-06-19
TTGCCCTTACTACCTTTCCAGTTATTAAAGCTGGATATTTACTATCTATGGCTGCTCCACTGCTAGGAGAAGTATCAACTTCAGTAATACGTATTAATATATAATCAGAACCCCAATTAGCAGCTGTGTATGTAGCACTATTCATTGGAACCTTAACAAGCTGACCTGGTAAGAAAAACTGCGGTGTAGTACCGCTAACCCCTACATCAACTTTATTGGTTGTTTGTCCATATATATTCTGTATGTTACCCTGGCTTTTATAATCACCAGCCATGTAGAGCTTTACTGTATCATCAGCTACTACAGGTGTCCCTCCATCATTAGATGCAGTTAATGTTGCATCACCAAATGAATCTGCTCCTGCACTTGTTATGAATCCCATAGCATATGCATATCGCTTGTGGAAGGAAGGTCTTTTCTCAGTAAACTTGAACTGAGGGTCGTCTGTCGGCTTTTTTGCTACCTTACTTACGAATCTAAAGAACGGATCTTGAGGGATTGCCAGTTCAGATACTCTACTACCAAAGTTATACCTTCTACGTATATCTCCAGTAGCTAGACTATTACTTGCACCTGGGCCTATCCCTGCATCATAATCTGCTACAGTTAGATTGGTGTTCGGGGTTATGACCGATAAAAAATCAGACATATCGAACTCCTTTTAATTAAGTTCAGGTAGCACTTATAATTTTAACTACCCAAACAGGTTATCTAAATCACCGTCAGTGCCCATTATAGTATCGAAAACAGCATTGTTTGGATCTATATCTTGAGCACGACTGTTTGCTCCGCTAGCGGTTGCAGGTATGTTCCTTACGTTCTTCATCTGGTTTAACATGTCAGTTTTAGTATGTTGTACTACATTGGCATTAGCTTGGTCTCTATTCAATAGATAGTCCACATCATCAAGAGTGAGGATATGTTTCTTAGCTCGTTCCTTAAAACTCTCGAACTGTTCATCATTCATTCCCTTTTTCTCTTGAAAGTCAGTTTCTACCTGTTGACGACTTCTTTCATTATGGATCTTCTGTGCATTCTGTTTCTCAGCCTGCAGTATCTGACCTACTCTTGCCTGTACAACTCTATCCACCTGAGCATTCATTAACTTTGCTGAATCAGACTTTGGATCTGTCATTGCTTCTTGTTGATCGAAGATGAAATCCTCATCTAATCCTATCTGTTCCTGTATGGTCTTTGATGGAGTACCTCCATTAACCAGATAATTACGAACATGTTCTACAAGTCCGCTATCCTTTTTCATTGTGTCGAGAATGGGTACGAAAGCCTCAACTTCCTTATACGCATCTCTCCACTTGACAGCTTCTCTGCTACTATCTTTGTAGCGTTTTTCCCAGTTGCTGCTGCCTTCCTGGGCTGCCACATTATCGGAGCCAACATATTGTGATTGGGTTACCTGTTCGGGGCCAATACTTTGTTGGGTTGCCTCAGTGTCATTATCGGCTATTACACCATTTACGTCTTTCTCCAAAGCTTCAAAGAAGCCTTCTGAGGAGCCAGCACCTGGTTGTTCCATTACTTCATCAACAACTTCTGCTGGGTTACCTTCTAGTTCAGACATATTTTACTCTCCTTCATTGAGTTATTTTATTGATTTGTTTTTGTTCTTTGCAAATCTTTTCGTGCAGACTGTATTTCAAGTCCTAATTCTTTCTTTCTGGTATCTACTTCATTGGTCATTACATTCCTTAAGAGCTTTTGTTTTCCTTCCGTATCTCTATAGCTTTCTTTAAGATCGCCCTTAACTTCTTCCTTCTTCTTAGTGATCTCCATTTCAGCCTGCATAACCTTGCCTTTAATACCAGCTTGTACAAGTTGTCTTTCAAGAGTTTCAATAGTGCCCTCCTTATCTTTCATAGCTTCTTGTAATCCTTGTAATTGACCCTGAAGTTGTGAATACATACTCTTTCTCTTAGCTATTTGTTCTTTATTTCTTACATCAGTTTCAGCAAGCACTGCTATATCATCTATAACTCCAAATTGTAAGAGTTCCTTTAATTCTGCTAAATAAGCCCATCTATTGACAGGAAGAGTAGATCCTGATACTACTTTCACATCAAATTTAGCTGATGAATAATCCATAGATTTACCTATAGCCTGACCCATATCATTATAGATAGGAATATTAATCTCTTGTTCTTTCTGCTCTTGTAAAGCAGATGGTTGAACTATCCTGAATCTCTTTTGAGCACTGTATACAGATTGAGATATCTGCATCACTACCTTACCTAGTTGTCTTAATGCAGGTTCAATAGCTTGTCCCATCCACTGCTTAATTCTTCTAGTCCCATATTCATCTAAAGCTAGCATTCCCCTGAATGTTTCATGTTGTTGCTGAGTATCTCCCTGCATGGAGGAGTATATACCAGCTAAATATTCCATATCAGCTTTACCTTGTTGTACTATAGAGAAGAAAGCATTAGATAGAGGTGCAGGCATAATAGGAGTAGGTTTCTCTGATCCAGGTCTTACTGCTAATAATGCACCTGGAGATGAGGAATATTTCTCCCATAGATCAGGATCAATACTACCCTCTTCATATAACCACCTTAATGATGATCCTAAAGATGCATTGTGTACCATTATCTGATGTGACTTATTTATCTCTTTCTGCTTTCCTACTAATGGAGCTACTGCAGATACTGGATATGGGGTACCAGTCCATTTATAATGAAATGGTACTATAGGATACTCAGTTACATTCTCTGGATATACCTGTTCATATAATTGGGTATCTCCTGCTATACAAGTTTGTTTAATTCTAGTCCCATAAAATTGTATAGCATCTACTACTGTTTGCTGAAACTTCTTATCTTTCATTAGTATCTTAAATTCTTTCTCTGATATAACTTTGTTCTCTATCTTAGAAGCCTCTGCCTGTAACTGGCTCATATACTCTTGTTCTGCAGCTTGTAATTGTTGCTGCATCATCTTTTGAGCTTTTTCTATTTCAAGTTTATATCTCTCAGGTATCATCTTACCAGCTTGTACTGCTTCTTGCATTTGTTTATCTTGTTCCATAAGCTTTACTTGCATTTCAGCAGCCATCTCTTTCATTCTCACCTGAACCTGTTGTTGTATAGCTTTTAATTGCTTAGGATCAGGAGGTATCCTATAAAATAGATTAATATAGGAAATCTTTATCTTCTCATATAATTCAAATAACTCTAATACTTCCTCATGCTCACCCTCAATAGTTATTCCATAATCCTCTGCATTGGGATCATCTTTAAGAAATAACTTATGATCACTATCTGACATTGATCTTTCAGTTAAACTATTATATCCATCTAAAGAAGAAGCCTTTACTATCTTTCTTTTATATTGAGGGAATAACTTGACTACATGACTCTTAGGTAATACTTTTCTTATCAAGACAAAAGAAGCATCCCTAAACATAATATCTCTTGACTTAGGATCTACAAATACATCAAATGGTTCTGGCTGTTGTATTGTTACTTCTCCCATTCCATTATCCATATCTGTATCTACATTTACAAGAAGATATCCTAAACCTTTACATATAGAATCATTAATAGCATTTGCATATAATGTAGACCCATCTGATAAGGACCATATATAGTCTGCAAGATCTGAAAAGACTGCTGCTACATCTGAATCACTACCCTCTACTCCAATAGCCTGCCACCGTGGGTTATTAGCTGTAGCATAGAAATTAAGCATCTCAACAACAGGAAGTATCCTATTGATAGTAAATGTAGGCATCCCCTGATCTTCAAGAGACTTTTTCTCTGAACTAGACAACTGTTCATCATGAGCAAATTCATATCCTTTCTGATTCACAAACTGCCACTGTTGCCTGGTCCAGTTATTAGAAAGATTATATAACTCTCTAATCTGGTCAGCTTTCTTTTTTCTAGCCATTATTCACCCATCTTGTTATCTTGTTCTTTAAAAGAATCTATAATTTTATCTTCTATATGATAATCATAAGCTTCTGGGGGAGGAAAAGATATACCAGCTTTATGAGATAAATATTTATCAAGTAATTTTAGCAATTTATCAGGAGTATCCTTTCTGTCTTTTGCATTAACAGCATATCCTCTTAATTCATCATATCTTTTATAAGCTAAAATAGGATTTATTTGATGAGAAAATCCTTCACTTTTATCTCTCTGCCATTCTAATCTATCTATGAGCCAGGCATATTTGGCATATTCTGGTTTAGTTCCCATCCCCATAAAATCTCGACTTATATAATCTCTAAGATTTTTTAAGTCAACATCCTTTTTCTCTAGAGCTTCTTTTAAAAGTATACTTTCAGCCATTATTTCCCTTCTTTATACTTATTCTTTGGGAAGTTGTAGTAGAAATTAGGCGTTTCACTTCCATGAACTTTATCTCCATTCTTTTTAGTATGTTTCTCCCTAACTGGGTGAGGTTTTTTATTATAGGGTCATGTATGTAAGGCATCTTTAGCCATATTAACTCCTTAAGCTACCACCCAATCCCTTGGTTTAGGTTTCTTCTTATACCAATTACCTTCTTTATCCTGACCTGCTGCCATTGGAGGGCTGGCAAACTTACAGGCATATGCTAATGCATCTATAGTATCATCGTGTGCCATTCTTGGTCCAAATGTTATTATTTCTCTATGCAGATCATAATGTTCCTTCTTAATATGAATCTGCCCTATACTAAATCTTTGTGCTAATATCTCTTGTATTCTATCTCTCTTACTCATTCTTGTACCTGGCAACTCTGCCTTATATCCTATTGAGAAGTCATTTCTCCTTCTCATCTCTGAGTTAATAGCTTGGAATATAGGTTTAGACATAGAAGTATCTTCAATTGTAAAAAGGCTGGGTTTGTAGCTTTTTGAGAATTGGAATATATAATCTACAATACCCAGCCTGTCTTCTCCTGGTATACCCAAAACTGGTAAAGACCGTTTTCTAATGTAATCAATCACGTATATATTATTATCAGGCGTAACAGCTACTGCAATTATAACTGAATAGTCTGAATCCCGTCTTGCAGAGTCAGTTGCAGGATCCACTCCTACATATACACTGCAAGGTTCATAACCTTGACCATTGGCATCAACGAAAGAAAGTCCAGTTTCAGTGTCAACATAAAACTTACCATCCCAAAACTTAATATGATCTCTTGTAAATATGGCATCTTCAGCACTTTGTACCTCCATCATGTATTCCTGGTAGAACTTCTGTGGAGTACCACTATCAGCATAGAACTTCTTCTTACGCTTCATCTCTTTATGACCAAACCATGAAGGCCATAGAGGAGTACCATCATCTTGTATTGCTTTATATGTTATCACATGCCAACTAAAGTCTTCATTTTGTTTAACAGCTTGCTCATAGCCGACAAGTATCTTTTGAATAAAAGAATCATAATGAACAGGAGTTCCATTAATTCTTAATCTCCCCGTCTTCGGCTCAAGAGCAGGAAATACAACTGCCGTAACAAGATTCGAGATCTTGGAGCGACTTTCTGGAGTAATAGTATTATTTTCATCTTCAAAATCATCCAATACAATGAGATCGTATCTTTTATGGAGCTTTGCCCCTCCTCTAATTCCTGATAGATTCGATTTAGAAATAAGTTTGCAGCCGTTTGTAAGTTCGATATCATCTTCAGTCCACTTCTTTCCTTTTAATTCACCAAAATAATATCTGACCTTATCGTTATATTCAAGATGATACTTAACATAATCAAGATTAGGGACAGAAATCTTACTGGAAGCTGCGACCCATCCATAAAATAGTGGCTCTTGAGTAAAGAGGAAATCATGAAGAATACCGCACTTAGTAAGAACAGTCTTCCCATGCCCACGTGGAAGTATAACTGCCAGCTGTCTAACGGACATGTCATTAATTGCATCTACTACCTCATAATGGAAAAAAGGGGTTTCACTTCTCATAAAATCATCTGGCAGAAACAACTTACCAAATGCTACTAAATCTTTGTGTGCTAATCTAAGGTCTTCCTCAGCTTTACTTACATCTTGAGTATTAATATTCACGCCTACTACCTGGTGGTAACTGTTGTCCTCCTACCTGTGGTTTTGGAACTATGGCAGGCTTTCCTTTTGGATGAGCACGCACAAGAAGATTTTCATATAAATCCTCCATCACATCTTTTATAAAATTAGGATCATACCTTCCTTCGGGACCTGCTTTTGGATTCCTAAGTATTTCATTAATACTATTAAAAAATTCATCACCCTTATTTATTGCATCTTTCAGTAACTTAGGATTTTCAAAGAATTCCTCAGGCAATGCCTCTAAAACTCTTCTTTCTTGAGTGGGGGCAAGTGCCATATATGCTCTATCTTTTGGATATCTTCCTATTCTCGAATTCATAGTATCTAATATATCTTTACCTGCTTTAGTTCTTTTAAGGATCTCTGCTGTTTTTCTAGATACCTCTTTTATACCTCCACCAATTGTTCCTGATATTCCCTCATATAACTGACCTTGAGTTAATCCTGGAATGACCTCTTCTGCCATTTTCTCTTTCTGATACTCTGCTGCCTTGTTATATAACTTACCAAGACCTTTCTTGGAAACATTCTCTTCCAGCCACCCCTTAAGACCAGTGCTTTCCTCTTCTCTGTTCCATAGATCAATTAATTTACCTTCTGTATCATTTGCCATCTTCTACATCCCCAAACTTCTTGTTGAGAAACTTAGTAAATTTCTTTTCATCCTTCCTAAACTCAATATAATTCCTAAATGTACCCATTAATAGATCTAAAGTGTGTATAGTTCCATTAATTGTCTTATTAATGTCCTTTATTTCACGTATAATGTCATGTTTGGACACAGTATTACTCTTCTTCATGTTATAAACTGCTACTTTCTGTTAGTTAAATGCAAAAACTTTCGTGTTAACTGTTAATAATCTCCCCATTAAAGGTATTTACTACCTTATTTACAAGTATATCTGCCTTTACATCTGTTAATGTCCTCTGTCTGTAGTGGTTACATCCTTTATCTACTATATGCATAGGTATCTTCTTTCTACTTCTAAACCAAGTACAGTATCCAGACTGCTGATCCCCACAATCCCAGCAGTTAGATTCCAATTTCATTACCTTCGAGTGTATTCCTGATCATATGCTGCATAAGCCAGTCTTCAAGAGTAGCAGAAGTATCTTTCTTGGTATCATACCATTCTCCATTATCCTTTATATATCTATTTGGATGTAGATCATCCTTAAACTTAGAAGGCCAATGATATTCTCCAGATTCTTCATCAAGTTCAGGATTAAATCCGTGCATATACGAAGATCTGTAGTCATAGTAATGCTTAGGGTCATCTGGATCTAAGCTTATACCTGTCTTCTTTGCCCAAAACTTATACCAAAACTGGAATTGGTCCTCATCTTCTGGAGATAACTGAGTCTTACCAAATTTTAAAGTTTGTGAATACTTGTCTAGATCTAATTCATCCACTTTCTATCTCCTTTGGTCTTTCTACTTTATCTAACTGTTCTTCTGAAAATCCCTGGAACTGTATCCCTGTAAGCTGGGTGACCTTTGCTGAGGATTTATCTTCCAGATCAAGTATATCAGACAGCTTAAATAAAGCCTTAAGCTTAGTATCATCCTTTTCTGATTCCTCTGCTGTAGATTTAATACCTTCAAGCACATATTCTTGTGTTATTCCAAGTTTTTCCAGTACTGGCTCTAACTCCTTCTTCATAGCTTTCCTTATTCTCTTAGTCTTAGTTAATTCTGCACTCTTAAAATTAGCATAACCTGGGTTATTGGTAGGGAAGGCCTTTATGTAAGCTTCTACAGGCTTCATGCCACCTACTAGATACTGAACAAATAACCTTTCATACTTATTTAAATTCTCTCTGGTCATGGTCTTAGGCTCTAATCCACTTAAAGTATATATATTCTCTCTCCTGGATGAGTCAATCTTAGACTTTAACAGGTAAGTACCAGTACATGTACCTATATATGAAACCTTCTTGTTTTTTCCTTTAGCTTTGGTCATATTACCTGATCTCAATACCTCCATATAACATCCGTCATCAGTCTCTATCCAATCACCTGTACTGACCTGATCCCTCTTATAATTTACTTTCCGCTTGACATCCGTGGGCAGCTCTTCACTGTCTTCATATACAGTGTGAAACATTCTATTTACCTTGTAATGCCTCATGCTGATGCTATGTCAGTAGATTCATATCTTAGTATATCCATTAACTCCTCCTGATCTATGACTTCCCTTAAGTCTTTACCACCAATACTATAGTGAGATCCTTCGTCTTCAACCTTCTCTTCTATCTCGTATACCTCTCCATTCATCTCACTGTATACTATTGTAAGTGTGTATATCTTCATAAAAGAATATAATAAAAATTGAGATCATTATATAAGACTTTTGAATTGACCGTAGTTATCCCCTGAGAAAAGGTTAAGTTTTAAAATTTGAATTTCCACAGGACCAGTTATGTACTCCCTTATCCTGCTTTATATCAAACTCTTTCGCTAATGTCGGAGAAAACACAAGATATCTATGGCGATAACTCTATAATCCAACGTCTGATCCCTTTGGCAGAACTATTACAAGTGTACCAACTGGATGATTCCTATAAGGACTAGCATTGCGAATATAATACCAAACTTTGAAAAATTATAGGATTTTAGTGTGTGGTCTTTAATATATGCATACCCCCTTACAAAGGGATTTTCACTATCGTGTTTACGTTATTTTTGGTTTAGGTTATTTTAGTTGTTTATTTATTATTTAACATAGGAGACAGTATGATACAAGCAGGTAGAGGGAACAGTAATTTCTTCTTAAGTGTCAAGAACCTAGGTGATACTATCCAAGGTGGTCTTAAGGATGCTATCATTAGCAATGGTAAGAATGCTCTAAGAATGATGCCTCCACAGGATTCAATCCAGTTGGCCATCGAAGTACAGGGTAAGCATGCAGTAAGTAATGATACCCAGGGTATACTTGATGAGAAGGCTGCTATAGAATCAGAACTCGCACAATATCGTGCAAACCATGAGGCTAACAAAGGTCTATCAGATTCTCAGTCTAAGCTTATCCAAGCTCAAGCCACTGAGATTGCAGATCTTAAAACTCAGGTTAATACACCTACATAATGGTCATGAGATAAGGAGAGCAGGTTAAACTGTTCTCCTTTGATCTTTAGTATATGTCGTGATCAAACAGTTACTTATCTGCATATTAGTAGTAATACTGTAGTTATACTGTTCTTATTGACAAGATTTGGAGGTTCAGGATGGACTTTACGTCCTAGATTACAGGTAACACCCACGTGTTGGGCATATGTAGTTATCTAAGTCATCGAAGCATTAACACTGTTCATCCTCTCCATTAATTTATATATAAACTTGTACCTAACCATGGTACTAAGAATTCCCTGATGTCTTGGGATAGTTAAGGCATACAATGATAATGAATAGAAGTAGCATTGTGGATGTGTACTTGGCCCATTTGATACATATCTAGAGTTAAGCGAAACTCTAAAAGCACATTGCGTTAGATTGCATGATGGGGATTGATGTTCCTCGTTAGACATTTAAGAACACTAACAGTTTAAGCTAAACTAGTTAAGTGTGATAATGTTGAATGATGTATGTTAATTGGCATAAGGGTTGCTCAATGCACTCCTTAACATCACTAAGTCATTGGCCCCTCTAGCAAGAGGCGATTATGGTTTTTAATGACAGGGCTTTATTTTTTAATCATTAACTTGGAGGTTCATAATGGATAATAACATGGGAATTGACACTAAATTAATAAAGATGGAAAGAGATTGGGAATTAGATAGAAGAAATAATATTCTTAAAGAGTATGATTTTTCTAATGATAAGCTTGCCCAAAGAGTTATTGAGCTTGAAGATTTAGTATTTACTCGTGAATCAGAGAAAGATATTTCAGGACAACAGTTAAGAGAAACTGTATCATTGAATACTCATCTAAGTCGTGAAATTACAAAGCGTGATAAGAAGATTAAAGAGTATCATAATAGATTGATCAAAGTTAGAGTAAGGTCATTCTTTAACAGGATATTTGCTAAACTTGGTTATACTCAGAAGGAGGATTAAATGTGGAAACAATTGGATAGAAGAAAGTTTAGTGTTGATAAGTTATTCAAGATGACACTCACATTTTATATGTGGGTAACTGGTGTGTGGACCATAGTTACATTGATATGGTTCTGGAAGAATGGATTCTATTTCTTCATGGCTAAGTAAATAAGAAAGTTTATTAGGGCTATCTGGAATGATAGTTAGCACTAAATGAATATAGGTAAGGACATTATTAGACTATGTTTGACAACCTCTTATACAATCTGTTAGGTCATTAGTCCTGAGCCTATGATTGTTATGCAAAGCACTGTAGCGGTGCAGGATGAAATGTCGTACCCTAAAGGTATATTTCTCCAAAGGTGATATCTTTTGCATAGGTTGTAGCCGAAAGGCATATCAGAACCCTTACTCACCAGGTGTCATAGCAGTATGATGTACTGGGTACCAGTAAAGAGAACACAAAGGAATGTACAACCGTTGTTAAATTCTCGGTATAAGCTCGTAAATCTTTGTCAAACGGGACGAGTTATATTCATGTTTATCAGCCATTCTTACCCAAGCGGGGAAGGATAGCCCTTTTACTAATTAAATTAAATAAGGAGGTTTAAATGCCTAAAAAAGTAAAGTCAACTAAAGCTGCTGCTAAAGTTATTACAGCAGAAACAAAGAAGAAGGAAGGAACAGGTACATATCAAGATGAAGTAAATGATAAGACTTTTAACCTTATAGATATTGTTTCAGAGAATGTTCAATTGTTAACTGAAAGAGTAGATATAATAAGTCAAAGAATAGATGTTGCTAATCAAAGACTTGATAAAATAGCTAATAGAATTGGTATAGTATGAGTAATGTAGTATTAACTAGGAAAGACTTCAGAGCTTATGCAGAAGTGCGAAAGAGTGGACTGTATAATATGTTTGATACAAGAGCTAGAGAGATGACACATCTTTCAAAAGAGCAATGGGTAGAGATTATGAAACAATATACAGCTTTAGAGAATAAATATAAGGAGAATAAAGAATGAAGTATCAACAAGGAGATGTATTATTTATCAAGTCAAATAGAGAAGTTGAACATGATAATAATAGAGACAGTTCAAGTATCAGACTTGGTCAGTATACAAAAGCAAGTAAGAATGATGATCCTGTAGATGGTAAGACAACTGTAGCATTAGGTGAAGGTACAGGTCATAGTCATACATTTTATAAAAGTGATAATCCTGATGTAGTTGTAAATACATATGGTTCTCTTGCTGGTGTAATTGGATTAGGAGATGTTCCTATGTATGTAGAGGTAAAAGCAAAGCCTGAGAAATTTGCTATCATTAAGCATGAAGAACATAAACCTCTTAGCTTGCCACCTGGTATGTATAGAACTAGGATAGTAAAGGAGTTTGATCATCTTTCACAAAGAACAAGAAATGTGGTAGACTGATGGCTATGAATTTGTGTTACAATGAATCAAATGCTAGTATAGTAGAGGATTTACTACACTTTGGTAAGATTGGAGATTGTAAAGTTCTCTATGGTGTTTATCAGAATCACACATCATACTATGGATTTATGTTTGTTAAGTCTACTAAAAGCTTAGTAAAGATATATTCTATTTATAGAGGATTTATACATAATGATAGTTTTAATAATAGTATAGCTGAGTTTAGAAAGAGTAGTAAAGATAATGGTGGAGGAGTGATCAAATGGATGCCAGCATTTACTTATACTCACAGGTTACCAAGGAATAGACATAATGGTGGCACTGATTACACTTTTAGAGCATTTATATCTTTAGGTATAGTTATGCATATGGGTATTAAATGGATGAGAGGTGCTGAAATATGGGAATTCCAAGACACAGAAATAGCATCTATTAGAGAGAAAGGCTTTTCATTTGGACTTAACGGGAAACTGATTAGTCGAGTTCCTAAACAGTGTAAAAACTTATTTGAAGCTGCTAAAGAAGATCAAAGACAGGCGAAGAATAGGAATGCTAGAGCTAATTATGCTAATACAAGTACTGTAGCAAAGGTTAGAAATGCTAGAGTAACTGGTGACTATAGTAAATTAGTACCACAAGATGTGTTTAAGCTTAAAAATGTGACTACAAGAACAGAATTACTTGAACACTATGGACAAGATAAAGTTCTTGATAGTATAGATCATGATGTTATCCATAAAGATGAAATTGATGGAAGAAAGTATGAGTTATTAAGATTTTCTTTGCCTTTTCAGAGATTTGGACAAGATGATCCAGCATTAGCTACATATCTTAAGATGATCAATCCCTCTACAGGTGAGACATGTATTGAAGGTGTCCCTAATAATGTAGAAGGTTCTCCATGGTCTACTGCTATTGATATGAATTGTGTCAAAGATGCATTAAAGTGGAGAGATGGTGATGTTAAGTCTTATGATGTACCTCAAGTTTTAACATAGGATAGATGGAAAAAAGTTAAGGGCTCAGACGTTTTGGGCCCTTTTCCTCTTTGTTATAAATTCAATTAGTGTTAAATTTAGGGGATGGATGATGAGCGTATTAACAACATTGTAGCTTCAATTTATATGAAGCTATATTTGGAGTATAGAGTTGCTGGGATAGGGAATTATACTAAAAAAGGAAGACTTGTTACGCAAGAAATCCTTGATATGTTCCAAAAAAGATTACAAAGTTATTTAATTAAAATAAAGGAGAAGTAAATGAAGAGAATACTTCTGTTTGACACCGAAGATGGGTCAAAAACTCTCGGTGGAGAGAGTAGTGTCCAGAAATTGTTTGGATGTCCACCACTTAAACCTGATTCATGGCAATCTTTTAGAGATACTTTAGCTTCCATATATGTGGATAAAAAGGTTGAAGTAGAAAAGAAGATTACACCTGACTTAGTAGTAAAAGAAATTCAAAGCAAAACCGTTCTAAAGAATGGTACTCAGATGGATGGGATTATAGTAGACTCATTTTCTGAATTGTCTAAGAAATTTCAAAGATCACTTACTGGTGCTGATGATAAGATGAAGTTACAGCAATGGGGAGTTTTGAAAGCAGGATTAGATAAATGTCTTGAGTTTATTATGAAGATACCTGGTGTTGTTGTTGCTACATGTCATACTAAGATACAGATCATGGATGATGGTAGTAATGAAGAGATTCCATATATTGATGGATCAACCAAAGATGATATATCTAAGTGGTTTGATTTTGTGTTCTATACTTTTACTAAGAAAGTTAAGGGTAAGGAACAGTATATGTGGAGAACCAGACACAGTGCAAGGTATGCTAATGCTAAAGACAGAACAAATCTATTGGATGATGAGATTCCTCAGGATTTTCAATTAGTATTAGAAGCTGCAAGGAAAAGAGAATTTGATAATTGTCGTATTCTTATTCTTGGTAAGGCTGGTACTGGTAAAACACAAAGTTTGTCTACTTTAATTAATAAGGAGAAGTAAATGGCAATAAGAACAATGACAACTGGATCTGGAACTGGTGCTGATTTCAGTATTGGATGGAAAGATTTAGTTATTAAGAAGGCTGAGTATGGTGACTACAATGGTAAGAGATATCTAGATGTATGGTTTGAAGACTATCCAGATAACTTTAATTGTAGAGTATATGAAGCTGTTAATAGAAAGACCAAGGAAGAATTTCGTATATCTAATTGGTTTAGGTTCTCACAGTCTGGTATTCAAGAAGTACTTGATGATGGTACTGGTAAGCCTATAATTACATATGATGATGATGCTTCTTTGTTAGCAGGAATGCCTATAAATGTATATCTCTATAAAGAAGATGAGTATTCAAGAATATGGCGTGAACCAGCTCCAACAGCTGGAGAAGGAGAACATCTAACATTTACAGAAAAAGATGTTGCATATTGGAAGAGATCTGCTGAAGGTGGATTAAAGAGGTGGAATGATCAGAATGGTACAGTCACACAATCTAGTGAAGGGAATGCTTCTGCACCTCCTTTCTAGATAATACTTGGGGAGGGACTGCCACCATCCACATACACTGAACCTCTATCCTAGGTAGTCCCTCTTCTATATAACCGAGAAGAGGATAAATGAATAAAGTAAAGATGATATACAAAGAATTCGCATTATCCTTATCTAACAGACATCACTTCTTTCCAGTAAGTAAAATATCTTCATTCTATGGTATAAACTCAGACACATTCATGTCTTTGTGGGATTATGATGAAGATGTAATTGAGTATGTTAAATCAAATAAAACATTATCAGGCTATAGAGGTAAACTTTATATGCCTGATGAGTTTATCCTTGATGTTGATGGAGCCAATATAGATCAGGCTAAACAGTTAACTCATGGATTAATAGATTTACTTAACATACCAATGCAAGTTTACTTCTCAGGAGAAAAGGGATTTCATATACATATATCAGGTACGGCTTTCAAGTGGGAGCCATGCAAAGACCTGAATCTAAGAGTAAAACATACACTTAAGAATTATGGTATATATGATTTCGCAGATCCTCTTGTTATAGATAAAGTAAGATTGATACGAATTCCTAACACAAAGAAGCTTTCCTCAGGCTATTGGAAAGTTCCAATAAAGATATCAGAAATAAATGATGTCAATATTGAATGGCTGCACACTAATGCAGTTAAGCCAAAGGATGACTTTGATTATCAAGAACTGGAAACCAATCCAATATTTGATGTATCGAAGAGTTTACCAAAGAGTAATGTAGCTGTAAAAGAACATGGTACAGCTCCCTTATCTAATGATTACATATGTATTCAAAGATTAATGGAGAATACTCCCTATGGATTTAGGCATAAGGCATCATTAACTCTTGGTTCACACTTAAGACAAAGGTATCCTGAAAGTGCGGTAAGAGCATTCATGGAACATTGGAGATCTAGTGTCTTAGATACCAGTGAATATCCATTTAATATAGAAGAGATGGAGACAATACTTCATTCTGTATACAATGCTAACAAAGGAGAAGGATATCATTTTGGATGTTTCTCTGAGGTTAAAGATAGAATGTGTTCACCTGATTGTAAGTTATATCAATCTAAGAAGCATATGTCTGAATCCAGTATAAGTGATCTGGAAGAAGAGCTAATCAAATTCTATGCTAGTGATAAGGATCCTATAAATGTAGGTGAATTATATGGACAGCATTTCCCTATATACCCAGGAGAAACAGTGCTATTAACTGCACCTCCTGAGTCAATGAAATCAATGTTATTACTAAATTGGTTACATGATTTAGAGAAGAAGTCTTACTTCATGGAATTTGAAATGTCCTCAAGACAAGTAGGGCAAAGGATGTCTATGATACACAATAATTGGAATGAAGAACAGATGAAAGGTCATTACAAAGCTGGTAAGAATGGAATGCCTTCTATGGAACACATTAAGTTTGATTATCATAGCTGTTATCCTTGGGAAATAAAGAAAAGGTTAGAAGCAATACAGTTTGAACCTGAAGTAATCTATATTGATCATTGTGGTTTAATGAAATCTAGATTCAGAGATGAGATATCTAAAGATAAAGATATATCTGAAGGTATAATGAATCTTGCTAATGAAATTAATTGTGTTGTCATTGGTGTTTGGGAACTATCAAAGAATGCCTTTCAAAATGGTATTGATATAGCTTCACCAGCAGGTTCTTTTAGAGTATCATACAATGCTAATAAGATTCTTGCTTTAAAGCCTATTAGACCTAATGATAGTGGAAAGATAGAATATCTTGAGCTTAGTACAATCAAAAACAGAGAACAGGAGAGAATGAATGTCAGATTAGAAGTAGATAAAAGGAGAACAGGACGAATAGTATGAAGAGAAAAATGAGTGAGATAACAACAGACATAATGTCAATGCAGATGGGACTTACATTTAATGAAGACGAATTTGATGTACAGCTTAACGAGTTATTTGCTGAGTTGTATGACAAAGAAGATGGTATCTATTGGCTATATAAAGATAATGATAAAAAGATAGAGTTAGTCAAGGAACATATGGATAAATGTAAGAGAATCATGAACATGATTAAGAATGGCCAAGAAAGTATTAAAGGTATGGTCATGGCAAGACATGAATCTGTAGGTACACTACCTAAAAATTCTGTATTTAATCCAGTTAGTATAAGGAATTCTAATGGTGCAGTAGATGCATATGATGAAGACGTAATACCAGAAGAATACTTTATTACTGTTGAAACTAAGAGATTAGATAAGAAAAGAATGGTAGAGGAAATGAAAGCAGGTATAAAAATACCTGGAGCAAGGCTGGTAAAGAAGCCTTTCGTAAACGGTTTAAAATAAAGGAGAATAGAATGGTAAAATCCACAATTAATTTCGATGATTTTAGCCTTATAAAAGCTAACAGACCAGTTGACTGGAATAAGATTACTAGAATGAGAAAGGAAATTAGAAGAAAGAATCTTACTAAAGAGTACCCTATTTGTGTAAATAGTAAAACTGCTAGTAAGAGAAGGTATGGACTAGATGGTACTAACATGGGTGTTATTGATGGTCAACATAGGTATATATCTTGTAAGTTAGAAAAGGTACCAATGTATTACCAAGTAGTAGATACTTTAACACTTAGTGATATACCAAGAGCAGCAGCGGTCCAAAGTAGTTGGAAAATGACTGATTTCATTCACTATTATGCTACATTAGGTGTGCGGTCGTATTTGTTATTTAAAAGTTATATGGAAAGAAATAACTTTGCTCCATCATCTACATTAACAATATTATGTGGTGATAGAGGAGGACATGTTCTTACTAAACTAAAGAATGGCGAATTAGAAATCACAAGAAACTGGACTGTAGCAAATGCTTTTGCTGATGCAATAACAGAACTTGGTGAGTATATTGCATTCAACAAGCAAGCTAGATTTTTAGAAGCATATATGATATGTTTTGCAAATCCAGAGTTTAGTCACAATAGAATGATCACAAAACTTGAGTATTTGTCATCTAAAATGAATAGAGAGCCTGATACTTGGAGTCACTTGGAACAGCTTGAGAATATCTATAATTACAATACAAAGAAGAAGATCAAGCTTAACACAGTTAAACGTGTAACATTCTGATGAGTAAACTAACATTACACTGTGGAGCTGAATTGGTAGAGTTAGAATCTCTTAAGTATATCCAACTTCCTGAAGAAACAAGAACATATAAGCCTGTACCTCATTATGATTTAGTAATGAATACAATGAACTCAGGTGATATCTTCTTGAAACCACAAGGATATGAACTGGAAAGTACTAACTTTGGTTTAGGAAGAAAAGGTAATCATATGTTCTTCACATTAAACTATGGAAGAGAAGGTGCTAAGAACGGATTAACTATTGGTGGTAGAAATAGTTACGATAAGAGTACATCTATAGGACTTGCAGCTGGTATGCATGTCTTTGTGTGTGATAATCTTATGTTCTCAGGTGATCAGGTTACATACCTTCGTAAACACACAGGTAACGTCATGGATGACATGGAAATCATGCTAATGAGGATCATGAAGTCTGCTGATAATGAATGGAAGCGTATGACAGAAGTATCTTCTACATTAAAGACAGAGTTATTGAGTGATACTGAAGCTTACAGATGGATGGGGTTATTGTATGGTAAAGGTGTACTAACTCCAAGACAGCTTCCTATCGTTAAAGATAGATGGAAGAAACCAAATCATGAAGAGTTTGCGAGTAAGAATATGTGGTCTTTCTATAATGCTTGTACAGAAGCGTTAAAGACATCACCACCTAATCAGATACTTAACAGACACATCAAACTTCATCAACAACTGGTATTAGCTTAAGGGATTAGGACAGAATAAATATTGAACTATGTAGAGGGAGATGCGTGAAGCATAGTAGTGGTAGGCAGTGGTGGAAGGGCTGAAATATCCTTTCGTGTACACATAGTTCATATTTATCTGTATTAATATTATATTATGATTACATTAACAGTAAAACTAACTGAAGAAGAGATTCATGAAATAAGAGATGCCCTAACAGGATATCTTAGAGAAGATTTTGAAGGCTTTGTCAAGATGATTGATGATGCAAAATTAAAAGAACAGGATAAACTTCATGGTGAATCCTGTAAAAACTGCGATGTATAGGAGGTTATATGCTACAAGTGACTAAAGTTAAAAAGATCTTTCATGACAAGAATGTACAAGTATCTACTAAAGCTTTAAACATGATTAGAGTAGACTTTAACAGGTATCTTGAGAAAATGGCTGAAAGATGTAAGGAAGGTAATGTTAAGAGATTAACACCTGAAACATATCATATAGCCTTAGGTAATTACGATAAGTATATTTAGGGTGCTTCAAGGTGTAAATCCTGACGAGGTGATAGAGCTTAATGAGACAGAATTCTACTAGCAGAGCCTAGTCTCACCCTATAACGGATAAATTTAGGGCAGTATAACAACTTGAACATAATGGACTATGTGAGTGTTACTCGGTTGGCGAACTGAAGATGCTGCCCTAATAATTTAGGAGATTTAAATGGGTTATATTAATGAAAATGACTGGAATAATCATATAGATTGGGAATTTCCATATAAAGGACATACCTTATCAAATCCTCAATACAAAAAAGATAAAGCTGAAACATTTGATGAGAATGGCAATGGATGGTGGTGGAATGATGGAAAAGGATGGACTATGTACTGGGAATCTTCAATGGAATATCATAGAAGAAAAAGAAAAGAAAGAGGATTAGAATGAGATATAAAGTTAAAAAACTATTTAATGGATTTGCTTCAATAAGAGACTACATAATAAAAAAATGTGTAGACTCAGAAAATGATCTTATTATAGAGTTTGAAGATAAAAAAATGACAGTACCACTGTCTAAACTGGACAATCCATTTCAGCTTCATGAAAGAGAGTTTGTATCAAAGTACGATGGATCAAAATATAAGTTGTATGACTTTAAATTTATTCCTAGTGATGATAAACAAGAGGAGATGAAATTATGAATTTACAAGAACTTAGATGGAAACTATGTGAATGCTGTAATAATGGTACATGGTATGAATGGGACGGTCCAGGTCCAAGTGATGGACATGCTGAACAGTGTTCGTGTTGGAAAGAATCATGGTATAGTCTTTTTAAAGGATATATTATGGTTAGAATAAAAATATTAAAGAAGAAGCTTATATGGAGGAATACAAATGTCAATGAACATACATTTCGATGATGACTATACTGAGACTACATACTATTATGGTGTCGTAGATGATAAGTATAAATTTACTGTAAATGTAGATTATAATTCAGCTTTAGGTACATATGTTGTCGAAGAAATCATATGGCCCGAAGAAGAGCCTCCCAAAAGAGATAAAGCTGTAAAGAGAATCATGGATGTAGTATACAGTTGGCATCCTAAAGGTGGTGATATGTATGCTAAAGACTATTAAGGAGAATAGAATGGCAAGAGAATGGAATAAACAAACAGATCCTAATTTACTATTGATTGATATCATGGATCAAATATCTACCTATTTCAATAGTAGTAATAAGAAAACAAAGAGTATTGCTACAAAGAAGAAGCGTAAGATAAAACCTGCTACAAATCCTGTTCTACATAAAGATAAGTTTGCCAAATGCAAGTATTGTGGTGGTGATGAATTCTTTTGGGGAGAGACTGAGTGGGGATGGAGATTGTTTGACAAAGATAACGAACAACATATGTGTAAAGATCAAACTGAGTCGAAGAATGGACAACTTACTACAGGGTAATGTATTAGATAGAATCAAAGACATCCCTGGCAAGAGTATTCAATGTGTGGTTACCAGCCCTCCTTACTGGGGGCTGCGTAACTATGGTGAAGAAGAACAGTTAGGTTTAGAAAGTACACCTGAAGAGTATGTACATCATATGGTACAGGTATTTAGAGGTGTAAGAGATGCAATGAAAGATGATGGTACGCTTTGGCTTAACATTGGTGACAGTTATGCTAGCAGTGGACAGTTCGGTAAACCAGGTGAACAGGATATAGGTCCAAAAGGTCTATCACATGGCAGAGCTCCTACTCCTCCAGGTCTAAAAGTCAAGGATTTGGTAGGAATCCCATGGAGGCTCGCATTTGCCCTACAGAGGGACGATTGGTTCTTAAGGCAA
>Ga0209756_1001672_pt1 | contig 20128 bp, 23 predicted proteins | sample ETNvirenome_6_85_FD_184071 | JGI IMG/M metagenome (GOLD analysis project Ga0209756, IMG submission 184071) | Marine viral communities from the Pacific Ocean - ETNP_6_85 (SPAdes) (version 3) | ecosystem: Environmental > Aquatic > Marine > Oceanic | place: Pacific Ocean | collected 2013-06-19
TGGTGAATCTGACATAACAGAAGATGCCGACGGAGATCTAACAATTTCATCAGGCCGACTGGTTATAACTCCGTCTGAGACTGATCCGTTAGCATTTCAGGTCGTAACAAATGGTGCGAGCGGAATGTATCTAGCAGCTGGAGCGGTTGGATTGGGTCTAAATTCCGGTGATGGAATCCTAACTCTAACATCCTCACAAGTTGTTGTGGGATCTCAAAGCGATGAGTTTTCTGAAACACCGCCTTCTCCTGGAGTTGATACCTCATTTTTTGTTTCTGGCGCTCTTGATTCAAAAGGTACAGCCACTAGAGGTACGTCAGCCTTTGGAGGAGATGTCGTTACGTCGGGAACCCTGACGTCTAAGCTTGGTCTTTCCGGATCGTTGACACGTCTATCTGATGGATCATCATATCTCATCGAGGGTGCTAACATCACAATTACTTCGGCATCCAACGGTGCCGTCACCATTGCATCATCCGGCGGCGGTGGTTCGCCGGGAGGGGCCACCTCGCAGATCCAGTACAATGATACTGGCGCCTTCGGTGGAAACTCAGGCAACATGATGAACGCCACAGTTTTCACCAAGATGACGGCTGATGCTACAGCTGCTATTTTGCTTGAATCATCGTATAATAATGCCGCCGCGATTAAGTTGTTGACCAACGCGGGCACCTCAGAGCAAATTACAATTACCAACACCCTAGGTAATAACGCTGCAGCAATTGATATCAACGCCATGGCGGGCGGTATTGCACTTGATGCGGCGGGCGTAATCTCCATCGACGGTGTCGGTGCCTCCAACGTCACCACAATCGGTGCGCTGACAGTGTCAGGTTCCTCGGGTCTGAATCTTGCCTCAGACGACGGAGAAATTGATATTGGTGCGACCGGTGCGATCACGATCGACGGAACTTCCACAATTGACATTGGCGGAGCCGCGGCTGCTGGAGACATCACCATCGGCACTAATGAAACTGCTAGAGTCATAACAGTTGGAAATCAAACTGGGGCCACCGAGCTGGCACTGTTGGCTGGAACCGGCGGCTTTGTTGCGGAAAGCTTAAGCTACGTGGAGTTGACCGCTGACGCGAATTTTGCCGACACCGCGCAGGCATTTCTGGGTGTGTCGAACGGCCATGGTGCCGGCGACGCCGCTCTTATTCTCTCCTCTTCCCACGACATTGTGTTGAGCGGCACAAATGCCGTGAAGATCGGTGCAGGTTCTGCGGAGTTCAACGATCAGGTTCCTCCCATGCCAGGATCTGATACCTTCTTCTTTGTGTCTGGGTCGATCGGTTCGGCGGAAGCAAAATACTCGTCCGGTGTCTCGGCATTCGGTGGTGACGTTGTGGTCTCTGGGGTTCTGCACGTCGAAGAAGGCATGGTTATCACCGGCAGCGATGTTGTAATGTTCGGCCTGCAATCTGACTCTGGCGGCAGCTCTCTTCAGATCGACGGCGCCGAGGGGTTCGTTTTTATCGCGTCATCTGATAGAAGCATCAAAAAGAACATTCGACCGATAACTAACGGTCTTGAGCGTGTGCTTGGGTGTCAGGGTGTGACCTTCGAGAGTTCGAAGAGGAACGATGGGGTGGCACATGTGGGTGTGATCGCACAGGACATTCAGCAGCATGTGCCGGAGGTCGTGTCGAGGAACATAACCGGTCTTCTTTCGGTCGAGTACGGACAGCTCACCGCAGTTCTGATCGAAGCCGTCAAGGACCAGCAGATGAAGATCGAGGAACTCGAGGCGCGCATACTCTCTCTAGAGAGTGCCTGATAAACTGGTAAATTTTCGAACAATTTAAAAAAGTTTTTGAACATCCTCCTAACTGCAGCTATTATAATTTTGGGGAACAAAAAGAGAGCCCTTCTTAAGACTGAGATGTAGTTGACTTTTTCTTTAACACTAAAGAAGAAGCTGATATGATGCTCTTAATTAAGAGAAATAGAGGCTATTGTACATAGCGCTATTTTTCACTATCTTAATTAAGAGGTTAAGAATGACATTTAGTAGTCCCTTTAGTACAGAGCAGCATCTTCCACCTGCTATTAGCATCAATCCAGAAACAGAAATTATCTTCGTCTCAGACGTCTTTGCTGAGCAGTACGCCGGCGGAGCTGAACTAACCACAGAAGCTCTTATTAAAAGATCACCTGTACCGGTTCAGAAAATCTGGTCTAGGGATGTAAATCTAGATTTACTACGGCAAGGATCTCAGAAATACTGGATTTTTGGAAATTTTGCTTCTTTGGATTTCAACCTGATTCCTACCATTGTTGCGAACATCAATTACAGCATTCTTGAATATGACTACAAATATTGCAAGTACAGATCTCCTGAGAAGCATCTTTTCATAGAGAAAGAACCGTGCAATTGTGAGAATATGCCTCATGGAAAAATGATATCGGCTTTCTTCTTCGGAGCAAAAAGTCTGTGGTGGATGAGTGAGGCCCAGCAGAAATTTTACTGCAATCTATTTCCGTTCCTCTCAGGTCAAAAGAACACAGTTTTGAGTTCAGTTTTTGATGACGAGTTTTTCATCAACATTAGGCACCTCAGAGAAAAGAATGCTAGCAAAAGGACAGAAAAGTGGTCAGTTATGGGATCAGGCTCATGGATCAAAGGGACTGACTTAGCCGAAGAGTGGTGCAAGAAGAACGGTTATGATTATGAGGTTGTTGGAAATCTCCCATATGAAAAAGCTTTGGAAAGATTGGCACAGTCAACAGGATTTGTTTATCTTCCAAAGGGAATGGACACATGTCCAAGAATGGTTATCGAAGCTAAGCTGCTAGGCTGCCAGCTTCATCTGAACAATGATGTTCAACATGCAAACGAGGAATGGTTTAACACAGACAATATTCAGGAGATAGAGGAATATCTGTACGCATCAAGAGACTTGTTCTGGAGACATATCATGGATGACGCAAACCATCAGGTGTCAATTAGCGGATATACTACGACAAGAAATTGTATTGAGCAAGGGTACCCATGGAAGGACTGCATTGGGTCCCTTCTGTCTTTCTGTAGTGAGGTCATTGTTGTCGATGGGGGATCCACCGATGGAACGTGGGAAGAGCTTCTAGCATGGTCTGAGAAGGAAGAGAAGATACGTCCGACCCAAGTCCTACGTGACTGGGACTCCAAACGATTTGCAGTCTTTGATGGAGCTCAAAAAGCCGCGGCGAGATCCCGTTGTACAGGAGATTTCTGCTGGCAGATTGATGCAGATGAAGTGGTACCGGCAGGAGACACCAGCAAAATAATCAAGCTATGCCGAAGCTGGCCTCAGATGACAGATCTGGTCTCGCTGCCAGTTGTCGAATATTGGGGAAGTGAAGACAAGGTCAGAGTTGATGTCAATCCATGGAAATGGCGCCTCAGCCGGAATCTTCCTCACATTACTCATGGCATCCCATCACAGCTAAGAAAATATGATAGCGATGGTGACGTATATGCCGCCGCCGGAACCGATGGTTGTGATTACATCCATACGGAAACTGGCATGCCAATTCCATACGGGAACTTTTACAACGAACAAGCTCACAACGCTCGGGCTCATGCACTTCAGGGAAATCAAACTGCTCTAAGTGAGTATGAAGCGTGGCTTCAGAATTGTGTCAATCTTCTTCCTGGGGTCAAACACTATTCGTGGATGAACCTGGAACGAAAGATTCGAACCTACAAAAACTATTGGCAATCTCATTGGGAGAGTCTATACAATATCAAGCAAGAAGACACAGCCGAAAACAACATGTTTTTTGACAAGCCATGGGCAGAGGTGACAGATGAAGAAATCTCCGAAATTGCCAAGCGTCTTGCAACAGAAACTGGTGGCCACATTTTTCATGAAAAAATTAACTGGTCACGTCCAACACCAAGCATAAAGATTACCCATGAATAAGACGACCAAGTTTTTGGTTCTGACTCCGGCGTTCAACTGCGCTAAAAAAATAGACAAGACGATCAGAAGTGTGGCAACCCAGACGTATGAAAATTGGAAAATGATAATCATCGATGATGTTTCAACGGACAACACATCATCTTCTGTTAGGCGATCAGCCAACAAGTGGAATGTTGCTAGTAAGGTTTCTGTGAATATTCGAACAGAAAAGTACGGTGAAGTAAGAAACACACTTGACGTATGTTCCCAGATAGATGACGACACAGTTGTGGTTCGATTAGATGCCGGCGACTGGATTACTGATATGGGATGCTTTGAGATGCTAGACATTGTTTACCAAAAGTACAGCCCGGCAATTCTTTGGACAAATCAGAGATGGGCATGGTCAGGCCATTCTATCTGTGGACCAATCGATCGAAACGTATCAGTATATGAACAACCGTGGTCTTCAAGCCATTTGAAAACATTTAGAGCTGTCGAATTGAAAGGTTTGAATGAAAAGAACTTCAAAGACGATGAAGGCGACTGGATTCAAATTGCTTGCGACCAGGCGATATTTTTGCCAATGATGGAAAGAGCCCGCCTCGCCGGCCGAGACTTGGCATATCTTCCGATAGTGATGTATCATTACGACATTGACCTTGAAAATCCAGAGCTATTTACTGAACAGCGATCACAGAACCAGAAGATGTCCGCGGAAAGGATTAGAGAGAGGGGATATATCGAGTGAACATTCTTTTCAACAATGTAGATTTTTCGTCCAGGTCAGGCCCCAATAACTTTGGGCAAAAGCTGGCCCGAGAGTTGACAAATCGAGGTCACGCTTTAGTAGGCTTCGATCCTGACGTGGCACTATCGTTCATTACAGGATTCGTTCCAGGGTGCAGAAATGTGCTAAGACTGGACGGAATCTATTTCAACTCAGCTCAAGAGTGGGAAAAGCTGAATGAGCCAATTCAGAAAAGCTATGAAGCTGCCGATGCCGTAATAGTTCAAAGTGAATTCAATCGTGAGTTAACTGAACGATATTTTGGAAAGAGGGATAATGTTTATGTAGTTCATAACGGAACATGTTTAGACTTAATCAGCCAGGTGAGTCCTGTGGATTTGACGAGGGAAAGAGAGGACGTCTGGATGTGTGCTTCATCATGGCGGCCTCATAAACGACTTGATGAAAACATCCGATATTTTCAGGAGCACGCAACAGACAGATCGATTTTGCTGGTAGCGGGATCTAATGCACAAACGTGGGCATCAAACCTGTCAGATGACAGGATCCGTCTTGTGGGTGATCTCCAGTGGCCGCAAATGATTAGCTTGATGAAGGCCAGCAGCCGCTTTTTGCATCTAGCACTGTTGGATCATTGTCCAAATGTTGTTATTGATGCTCGGGCATCAGGTTGCCAGATTATTTGTTCGTCTGCTGGTGGAACAAAGGAAATTGCTGGAAAAGACTCTGTGATTGTCAGGGACATTGACTGGGATTTTTTGCCTTTTGAATTGTATAAGCCAAGAAGGCTGGATTTTAGCGAATTATCTTCTGGTGAAAAAACGTGTGACATTGATATCAAGTCAGTTTGTAATCAATACGAAAAAGTTTTGGAGAATCAAAATGCTAAATGAACGATACGAGAAGTACGAAGACTACATTGCACATCAAAGTGAAAAGACAAACGATCCGGCCCGTCAAGAAGTGTGGTTAGGAAAAGAGTGGTCTTTGAAGCTTGAAGGGTTCGAAAATGAGTTTTCGAAAATAAAGCATAACTTCAACAAGGACTCAAAGATCTTGTGTTTGGGATCTCGAACAGGCCAGGAGGTTCAGGCATTTTTCAATCTGGGATTTCCTAATGCAACTGGGATTGACATTGTCCCGTTTCCTCCACTAACAGTTGAAGGTGACATTCATGATTTGAAGTTTCCGGATGAGTCAATTGATTTGGTGTACACTAACATCGTCGATCATTCAGTTGACCCGCAAAAAATGATTCAAGAGATTGAAAGGGTTTTGACACCTACTGGAGCAGCATTCTTGCAGGTTCAAGTAGGCCTGAATCAGGATGACTACACAGAGTTTGAAATTCGAAATCCAATTCACGATGTGATGCCGCTTTTTGAAAGAAGTTTTTGTATTCATGCCGGCACAATAAATCAAGACGCTAGTCCAAACTTCGCAGGAATGAACTTTGAGATGCTGTTCCAGAAAAACGAAGTCCTTGAAAGATTGTACCACAGATACGGTACTTTTGATACAATTTCTGTTCCGGAAAACTACCTAGAAATCTGGAATGACATCAATCTGGATATGCAAAACAAGAAGCTTGATGAAGCTAATGTTTTTGACCTAGAGCGTCGAACAAAAATCCTGGATCGATTGTCAAAAAGAGCTTACTACCTAGCATGTCTTGCTGATAGTTTAGAAATGACAAAGATAGCTGAGGTCGGAACAGCGCAGGGCTGGCAGTTTTATTCATTCTGCCAGTATGCATCAGAGAATGGTGGTAAAGTCTATAGCTGTGATCCACGAGACGTACGAAATGAAGAGTATCGACAGAAATTTGAGGAAGAAAAGAAAGTGGGCTTCTTTACAAATGCCACAAGCCGAGAAATGGCAAATGAGTGCAACGAAATAGAGTTGTTCTACATTGATGGTCTGCATGGTAAGGGAACCGTCATTCAGGACGTACTGAATTTGAAAAAATCACAATCAACAAAAAGAGTTCCAGCCTGGGTTTTTGATGATTTTGATGAGAGGTTTGGATGCTTTGAAGACATTTGGAGTATTTGTCGTGCTAGCGGTCAATTTAAGGTTGTCAAGATTGGAGAAACTGCGAGTGGAAAACCATCACACCAGGCGATCATTATTGGGAGAATGGAAACGAGATGAAAATTGACTTCATAGCATCGCATCAGAGTTTAGAGGTTGGAAGCTATAGGATTTGGATTCATGATGCAATTCCCGTTCTTCACGATCAAGACGTGAGCATTAACATTGTTGAAAATATAAGTCAAACACGACCTGATGCCACGTTGATTTTTAGCAAGAATGACTATGGGCGCGCGCCAGATTTGAGAAACGAGAAGCGTCTAATCGGAGCCATCAATATCGCTGCTGATGATCCGGTAAGCAATTTGGATTTTGTCATCGTTGGTTCACCAGAAGAAAGATCTTCATTTCTTCCTGTCTGCAAAAACGTCTTTGTTGTAAATCTAATCGAGAGAATGTATCAAGGTCAAGCCCTCAAGAATCATGTCGACGACGGTACGCTGACAATCGGATACCACGGAAGCTTCTCGCATCTTATGAAAATAGGAACGACAGGTTTCGTTAGTGCGTTTTTGAAAGTTCGGGAAAAATATCCACGATTGAAGATTTCAACTCTCACATCAGATCCAAAGCTATGTGACCGGATTCTTCATTCAATTGGGCTTCCTTCTGATCTGTACAAAAACAAGAAGTGGAAATTTGAGACAGCCCTGAAAACAATATCAGAGTTTGACGTAGGAATTGTTCCAAACATTACAGATGTCATGACAATGGTTCCCACAATGAAGGAATGGGTTTCATCAGACAATGGCCTGTATGAGACAGACTTTTGTGTAAGGTACAAAAATAAGTCAAATGCGGGACGGAGTTTCGTTTTCAACCAGCTTGGAATTCCTGTGATAGCAGATTTCACTCCATCAAACATGCCAATGTTTCATGATGAGGTTTGTGGATCTTTGGCCAGCAATGCTGCTGGACACCAGATTGCCATTGAACGATTTCTTGATGCAGGGGAAAGAAACAAAGTAGCAAAATTGGCCTATAATAGATTCCAAGAGATCTATGATGTCTCATATGATTGGAGACAGGTCGTAGCATGGATCCACCAGGCTGAGGGAAAAAATGAGAAATGATCGAGAGGCTCTTGTGACTAAGTTTTTTTCCTGGCAACAGATTCCAAGCCCTGTGGTTACTGAGGTTTTGTCGTTACAACACGGCGGGATTGTGATTGATACAGAACATTCAATGTGGAACTTCGAAACGATTTTTGCATCCATTTCAATTGGAAAGCTAAATCAGAAAACAGTTCTTGTTCGAGTTCACAAAAATGATCTCTCGTTGATTTCCAGAGTTCTGGATGCCGGAGCTGATGGTATCATATTGTCAACTGTTGAGACACAACAAGATGCAGAAAACTTCATGAACAGCGCGCTTCATACATCACAGGGTGGATCTCGAGGATTGGGTCTCGTCAGACAAAACTTGTGGGGAGAAGGACAACTGATACAACCTGCCCCAATTTTGATTCCACAAATTGAAACATCTGCTGGCATATCGAATCTCGAGTCAATTATTTCGCCAAGTTTTTCTTTCTATCTTATTGGTCCCTATGATCTATCGATGAGTCTTGACGATGCAGGAAATTTCGAGTCGCCCAGATTTACTCAAGCCATTGAGAGGTTCGAACACTTACTTCCAGATTACAAACGCGCAGTTCATGTTCCTGGAAACGTTTTGGGAGAAATAGAAAAATACCGCGACTTCGGAATGATTTGTCTCGGAATGGACACGACTAGCTTGATGGAGGTTGCAAATGAAAACGCAAGAATTGTACAAGAAATTTTCTGTTCTGATTCCCATTAAGTCGATTTCCCAGAGGGTTCCAGGAAAAAACTTTAGAGACTTTGGTGGAAAACCTCTTTGGCAAGTTGCAGTTGATAAATTGCGTGATGACTTCTATGTCTACATTGATACTGATAATCATGATCTGTTTGAACAGTTGAAACATGACAAAGACGTAACTGTGTACCTTAGGGATGAGTCCTTATTGGGACACAAGACGTCAGTATGCGAATTAATTCGATATTGGGTCCAGACATATAACCCACGAGGCTTTCTCTTTCAGGTTCATGCGACCAGCCCGTTCTTGAATCCTGACACACTCAAAGAAGCATACCGGTCAATGATGCCAGGAAATGATAGCGTATTTTCGTGCACAAAGCATCTATCTCGATTCTGGTTCAACGGCCAGCCTGTCAATCATGATCCGAAGAAATTGATCCAGACTCAAGATCTTGTTGCACTTCATGAAGAAAACTCTCTCTTTTATGGGTTCACGCCGCGTATTGCACTGTCCGGAAAGAGAATAGGGGACAACCCAGTAGTAGTTGAAACTGATCCTGAGGAGAGCATGGACATTGACACAGAAAGAGACTGGGAAATGTGCATAAAAGTTCTAAGTCAAAGATCCCCCGTTGAAATACGAGAGAATTCTAGACCAGACGAGCTCACGAATATCGGAATTGATTTTGATGGAGTGATTCATATGTGTTCCAAAGGTTTCTTTGATGGGACCATTTATGACGTCCCAATTTCCGGAACGAAATGGGCACTCAAAAAGATTTCTGAGAAGTATAACATCATCATCTACACATGCAAAGCAAAAAGTGATCGTCCTTTGATTGGTGGAAAAACAGGAACCGAGTTGATTTGGGAATGGCTAAAGGATCATGACTTTGACCAATATATTGACGAAGTTACTGATGAGAAGCCACGGGCTGTTGTCTACATTGATGATAAAGCGATTTTGTTCAAGGACTGGGAGAGCTGCCTAGAAGAACTCAGGAACAAACACATTTTGGAGTCAGTAATATGAAAAATGAACACAAGATAACCAAATCGCTGGACAATAAGAACTTCGTAGGTGATTTCAAGGACAGAGAGTTTGTGTCGGAAAAGGGCATACTCTACATAGCGTTTGGAGACGCTTTCACAAAAGAGGGGATAATGTCGTACCTAAGTCTCAGGCGTCACTGTCCGGACATTCCTGTGTGTTTTATGACAGACAACCTAGATACTTTAGGCGATATTGAAGATGAAAATCTCTTAAAGATCACGATAAAGCCAACCCACATTAGATCGAAAGTGGACTATGTTTTCAATTCGCCATTCAAGAAAACACTGTATCTGGACTCAGATACTGTGATTGTTAGAAATATCGAAGATATTTTTGAGTCGTTGGAGAGGTTTGATGTAGCATTGACGCATGATTACGCTAGAAAAAGAACCAAGTACAGCAATCTCATTCCAGAATATTCGAAAATACCTTATGCTTTTTCTGAAGTCAACGGCGGGGTCTTTGCCTTTAATTGTAACGAAAGAACACAGAAATTTTTAGAGCTTTGGCGCCACTACTTCTACAAATATTTCCGCCAAACTAACGGTTGGGATCAAGTTAGTTTGAGAATATCACTTTGGGAGAGTGATGTGTCAATGTTCCACCTTCCCTTTGAATACAACATTAGAAGCAAAGCCAACAGAGAAAAGCAGGACAGGTTCAAGCATGAGTTCGGAGAGCAGCATATGTCTCCTAGGATCTATCATCTTCATTACGACAGCGAAGTTCATCACGGAAAATTCAAGTACAAAGAAGAAGACCTAGACGAGTTTACCGAGGCAATCGTAAAAGAATCTGTATGGTACTAGACCAGAATTGTAAAGTGGACAGCTCAGAGATAAGATTAATTGTACGGAAGAACTCGCAATGAATACGAAAGATATTGGAAAGGATGCGTGGAAATATCAAAAAATCTATGATAAAGATGGGGTTCTTTCAAAAGGGGGCATCCAAGACAAAATAGAGGGAACATTTGAAGAGTATACGAAATTAGGGCTAGGCGGGAAGTGGAAAAAATATGGCCACGCATTTGAGGGACGAGATCATATACAAGAGGTTGTGGCATTGAAGCCGTCCAGCATTCTGGATATCGGCTGTGGCCATAATGAGTTTTGTCATGCTGTAAGGAAGATTCTTAAAATCAAGTGTATCGGAGCGGACATTGCATGCTCGGGAGCCGATATTGTCTCGCCTTCTCATAATATGCCCACCATTTCTGACAAGGAGTTCGATCTGATTACTAGTTTTGATTGCATTGAGCACATACCTGAAGAGGAAGTAGATCGGTCTTTCAAAGAATTCTCTAGAGTCGGAAAAAGAATTTTTGTCAAAATCTGTCTTGAGGACAGTCCCACTAAAATAGATGGTTCTCCCGTCCATATTTGTATCAAACCAAAGGAGTGGTGGATAAGTGTAGCTGAGAAGTATTTCACCTTAGAGAGAGCTGAAGTTCAAGGAACCTCTAGATTTGATCCAAAGGAACAACGAGTAATTTACAATTTTCCAGGAGACAGGGCAAGATCACTACTTCTGTATGGGGAATGTAGAAATGACTAGATCACTTACTGACCTAAAGAATGCGTTTTCCGGAAAGAAGGGCGTCATTGTAGCAAACGGTCCTAGTACCAAATCGATAGATTTTGATGTCCTGAAAGCCTCCAACGCTATCACGTTTGCCTCCAACCGAGTGAGTCTTCTGTATGAAAGCACAAGCTGGCGCCCACACTTTTACGTGTGCTTTGCAGTTGGCCCGCTGAAGCATAAGGAATGGAGGGAGAGTATAGAACGAGCAGTTGAAAACGAGTCAACGACATGCTTCGTTCCCGAATCGTTTAAATCGTTCCTTCCCGTACAGGATAATATTGTGTTTGTCGATAATGTCTCAGAGCACTATCGTCATGATCCAGTCCCAGATAACCTTTTTGACATATCGCCAGAAGATCACTTTTTGAAATCATTCAGTGCGACTGTTCCGATGTTCCAATTGTGCCTCTACACAGGTGTGAAGAATATTGCAATAGTAGGTCAAGATGGGTATCAGTCAGACAGAGAGGAAAACCATTTCAGCAAAGACTATGGTTTCCCACCGACGGACTTCAAGAAAGTCAACAAACGAATCAAAGATGTGCATCACGTGCTAAAAAAATACGCGGACAGAGAAAAAGTATCTGTGCACAACTTATCTAAAATATCGATACTTGATGAGTATCCAGTGGTCGAAATTCAACAGTTTATCAGGAGTAGAAATTGAGTTGCTTTATTATCGCAGAAATCGGAATCAATCACAACGGCGACTTACAACTTGCTAAAAAGCTAATTGATGGCGCCGCCGTCGCAGGTTGTGATGCTGTTAAGTTTCAAAAAAGAACAGTCTCGACCGTTTACACCGAGGCGGATCTAGATCGTCCAAGAGAATCGCCATGGGGAACAACTAATCGAGATCAAAAGATGGGTCTCGAATTCACCGGAAGTGACTACGGAGAGATTGACAGATATTGTCGTGAAAGAGGTATCGAGTGGTTTGCATCAGCTTGGGATATCCAGAGTCAGAAATTTCTTAGGCAGTTCAACTTGAGCTACAATAAGGTGGCATCGGCGCTCCTGACTCATCGTGATCTCCTGGAAGAGATTGCTTCTGAACAACGATACACATTTATATCAACGGGAATGAGTACCCTAGATCAGATCGATAAGGCAACCAAGATTTTCAAGAATGCAAATTGTCCGTATGAGCTAATGCATTGCAACAGCCAGTACCCGATGCCGATTGAAAAAGCTAATCTAAGAACAATAGACACTCTCAGGACAAAATTTGATTGCGATGTGGGATACAGCGGCCACGAAACTGACACAACGGTTTCTCTTGCAGCAATTGCTATGGGTGCCACATCTTTAGAGCGTCATATTACTCTTGATAGGTGCATGTACGGATCAGACCAGGTTGCATCGATCGAGATTTCAAAACTTTGCTTCTTGGTAAAAGAAGCCAGAAAAATAGAATCCGCCCTGGGCAATGGATCGAAAACAGTTACAGAAGAAGAGTCACAATGTGGAAAAAAGCTAAGAATCATTGATACACTCTAATGCTATCTGATTTTCATGATAAGAACATGCTTCTGACAGGCGCTACAGGCGGCATCGGACATGCCATTTGCAAGGTGTTTAGCCCAAATTGTGCACGGATTTATGGCATCGGCAGAGATGTGGACAAGCTACAAAATTTGAATTGTGAATTCGGTAACTTTTTTGGGATTCATGGTGACCTGACATCACCTGGTTTTTTCGAGGAGAGTCGATCAACACTTGATGCAAGAAAGATTGATATCCTCATCAACTGCGCAGGGTTCCTCGAACTGAGAAGCATTTCTGATATTGACATGGAATCAATTGAGAAGTCATTTCGAACGAATGTGTTTCCATCAATCATCTTGACGTCGATTTGTGTCGATCACATGAAGAAATCGGGCTGGGGTCGGATTGTCAATATAGGATCATCATCATCTTATAATGGAGGAGCAAACACTTCGCTGTATTGCTCGTCAAAGCATGCCCTTCTGGGATTTTCAAAGTCGATGCGGGAAGAGCTCAAAGAGTTCGGGATAAAGGTGATTAGTGTATCACCTGCATCGACGCAGTCGAAAATGGGAATGATAGAGCTGAATACACCTCAAAAGTATGACACATTCATCGATCCTGAGACAGTTGCAGAGACTGTATTTTTTGCATGCAGGGCTGACGGAACAGCAGATATGCACGAGATTCGTATTCATAGAGAGAACGTACAATGAACGTGAGACACATCGGAATTGTCGCTAGAAGCGAAGACTTCGAGGCAACCCGAAGATTTTACCGGGACTTCCTTGGGTTTCAAGATACACTTGTTGTAAATGAATCAGGCAACTTCATCGACAGGGTTTTGGGAGCATCACAGGTAAATGTCAAAACTCTCAAGATGAAAAACGGCTCGACAACTATTGAACTTCTGGAATTTTCTGTTCCGGACACCATTCAAAAAAGAACCCTCTTTGTGCCTGGCCCAACCCATTTTGCTGTTGATGTTGAAAATTCTGATGAGCTGTGGCAAAAGCTAAACGGAGAGTTTAGATGCATCTCACCGCCTAGCATTTCTGACTGTGGACGATTCGGTGTCTTCTTCTGCCAGGATCCATCAGGCAACTTCGTGGAGTTTGTTGAAACATTATGCGACTAGGAATCATCCAGGGCAGGTTGTCGCCGCCCGCAAACGGATTTCAGGAGTGTCCTGACAATTGGCGACGAGAAATTGAACTGCTCGACTCAGTTGGAATTGATCACGTGGAATGGATCATCACGAAAGATCGCTGGACAGAAAACCCAATATGGCTTCTGCCGGACATTCCACAGAATACAGTTTCAAGCATATGTGTAGATGCACTGGTAGATTCAGAAATTTCCAATTCTGAATATGTAGCGAAACACCTCTCTTCTGCATGCTCAACGGCGCACCATTATGGAATATCGCGCGTGACAATTCCGTTGCTAGAAAAATCGTCAGTTGAAGATCCTCGTATTCGCCTGAAATTCCTAGAAGGGTTGCTGCCTTTCTTGAAGGGCAATCCAGGCTTGGACTTTTCATTCGAAACAGAGTTGGGCCTGGACAAGGTTGAGCAGTTGCTCGTCACAGACAATACGTCTCTAACATACGACACCGGAAACACAACGTCGTATGGAATCAGACACAAGGAATATATCGAACGCTTTCATGATCGAATCTCAAATGTGCACTTGAAGGACAGGAAGATGAATGGAACGTCTGTGAAGCCCTTTACTGGTGACACCGACTTTGATGAGATATTCAAACTGCTTGCAATGAAAAATTACGACAAAGACTTTACAATGCAATTTGCCCGTGGAGATTCGGGTGAAGAAGAACAATTGATAGCAACATACGCAACACAAGTGAGGAACAAGTATGACGAACATTTACGACAAGTTTGATCTATCATGGGACCGAGCGTTGGTCACCGGCGCCGGCGGCCTATTGGGACCTAAACACGCCGAAGCCCTGATTGAAGCAGGTGCTCATGTTATTTTGACAGATTGTCATGAGGACAGGGTCAAAGAAAAAAGCAAAGAATTAAATGTCAAGTATGGCGCAAGCTCGACATCTTTCTATCGAATGGATGTCACGTCCATGGACGACGTTGAGTATGTGGCATCTGTTTGTGGTCCGGTTGACATTCTAGTCAACAATGCTGCAAAAGATCCCAAGGTCAAGAAAGGTGAAGCCCTGGATTTGCGTTGCAGATTTGAGAACATGCCTTTTGAATACTGGAGAGAAGGAATTGATGCTGCACTGAATGGCACATTTATTTGCTCACAGATTTTTTCAAGGCAAATGAAAGAACGAAAAAAGGGAGTCATTCTCAATATCTCGTCTGACCTGGGTGTAATCGCACCTGACCAGAGGATTTATCGAAAAAAAGGTCTGGCAGATGAAGAGCAACCCGCCAAGCCGATAACGTATTCAGCTGCAAAGTGGGCGATCATTGGAATGACAAAATACTTGGCTGTCTATTTTGCCAACGACGGTATTAGGGTAAACGCCTTGAGTCCCACCGGTGTGTTTAACGACCACCCAAAGGATTTTGTCAAGAAGCTTTCGAACATCATTCCCATGGGAAGGATGGCTGATATCAATGAGTACAAGTGCGCCGTTGCTTTTCTCTGTTCTGACGCTAGCTCTTACATGACCGGCGAGAACATGGTAATCGACGGCGGCAAGACGGTCTGGTAGGATTCCTTTACTTCGAAAGAGAACCGCCATAGGATTATAACGATGATAGAGAAACAAAAAGAACTTCTATTTCCGGAAATGAATTTTGTACCAAAGGGATGGGGATTTGAAAAGTGGATCATTAATTGCGAAGAGTACTGCGGAAAACTCCTATATTTTGTCAAGAGAAAGAAATGCTCATGGCATTATCACAAGCTCAAGGATGAAGTATTTTACGTGCAGTCAGGAAAGCTGCTTGTGAAGTATTCAAATGAAGATGACATTTCTACTGCAACTGATGTCATCTTGACGCCAGGCGATAATTTCCACGTGCACAGAGGGCTTCGACATCAAATGATAGCCCTGGAAGACACAGAGTTGTTTGAATTTTCAACCATGCATTTTGACGAAGACAGCTACAGGATTCAAAAGGGCGACTAATGAAAAAAATAGAAGACGTGTGTTTCATCATTCAGGCGAGACTCAGCTCAGAGCGTGTGCCAAGAAAAATGATAAAGCCCTTTGCCGGAACCAGCCTGGTAGATATTGCATGCAAAAAAATACTGGATTCAAATGTGATTCCAAGGGAAAACTTTTTCTTCTCAGCGTACGATAAAGAAATAGTAGATGTGGTCAACTCCAGAGATCTCCAATTATATCATAGAAGTGAAAAGTCGGCTCTGTCTGAGGGACCGATGCAAGAAGTTATGGAATATCATGACAAGCTAGATTTCAAATACTCAGTCGTGATCAGTGCTTGTTGCCCCTTGCTTACAATAGACACAATTGACAATTTTGTGAGGGCTTATTTGAGAAGCTCTCATGATGGAATGTTTAGTGTAACTTCTAAGAAGAATTATTTTTGGGACAAGGATCATGAGATGATTACTAGCTGGCCTGAGGGAGCTGATGTTCTTAACACAAAGATGGTCGGTGAGACTTATGAGGCTGCACACTGTCTGTATGCAGGAAAAATGTCATCCATCAAAGACGGCGTCTGGATGGCGCCTCCACCATTCAAAAAGAACAGCCCAGAACTTTTTGTGGTTCCCGAGATTGAGGTATTTGACATAGACTATCAGTGGCAATTTAGTGTTGCTGAGGCTTTGTATGAAGAATTTTGTTTGAAAAGGAAGTAGAATGGACCAATTTAGGACATTAATTGAGGGAAAAACAGCGGGGAATTATTTGTTATTCCTGAGTATGAAGCTTTTGACATAGACTATCAGTGGCAGTTTAGTATGGGCAGAGGAAGACTATTTTAAATGACAACAGAAGAGAAATTTGCTAATGTATTTATGTCTGATGTGTGCAATTTTGGCTTGCTGCCAATGACCATGGCGGTAAACCCAATTTATTTGACTGTTAAACAATTCATTGATACTCCTGAAATAGGATACGAAGGAACAATAGTGCAAAAATTTTATAGTCATTTAAGGAAAGCCAGCAAAGCAAAATCATTATTTGACATTTATAGGCTTTTTGCAAATGATGAATTTATTGAAGATTGCGATTTTTTAAAAAATTTACCAAATGATGCTGAATTTTTAGCATGGCGCTATTGTAAACCTAGCGGGAAGTTATCCTTATCATGGGACCACTATTATCATGACAAACTAGTTGCTTTGTATTCATCTATTCGTGATCATGGGTATGATCCTGAAAGATTTAAAAAGAATTCACGTTGGACAAAAGGTCATGTAACCGGCCACATTTTGCAAGAAAAAAATGAAAAAAAGTATTTTATAACGCAGGGACAAAAAAGAATAGCTACTTTCTTTGCATTAAATCCAACAAAAAGCATGAAAATTCTACTTGATCAAAATACATTTTTTAGAAGTAAAAGAGTCCATCCCAAGAAAAAGCATCAAGAAAAAAAATTTAAAAGAGAATATTTTTTAAAAGATTCTCATAATTGGCCTAGCGTTAAATCAAAATTTATAGAAAAAGAGCAAGCGCAAGCCATGTTTAAAATGTTTCTACACCCAGAGAAGGACCGTCAGTGGAAGATCGTCACCCTGCGCCTGGACAACGGCGGTCAAGGCTTAATCGAGTGACATAGATATGAATTATAGCGAATTAATAAAAGACAAAAAAGTTGCGCTAGTTGGGCCGGCTGCTTACATGATAGGTTCTTCGTTCGGAAAAGAAATTGATCAGTATGATGTCATTGTACGAATCAATAGGTCTTATGAATCTGTAAATGATCACTTTGAGGATATTGGATCTAGGACAGATATCTTGTATTCTTGCTTGATAGCGAAGCCAGCGAACGCCGGAAAACTAGACGTGGAAACATTTTTGCAAAAAGAGATAAAGCATATTTGTGCACCGCCTAGTTCAAACATGAAAGGGATCTCAAGCGAGACAAGACTCCATGATTTAGTTGATGTTGAGAAAGTTCGTGCAATCAATGAAAAAATTCCCGTGAGGATTATTGATCATCAGTTTCATACCCACTTGGCACAAATGGTTGATTGCCGGCCCAACACAGGATTTTTGGCAATCTACGACTTGATGAGATTTTCTCCAAAGAAGCTTAAGGTGTTTGGGTTTAGTTTTTACCTGGATGGCTTCATAGAGGGTGTGAAAGAAGGTGTTCACAAAGAGCTTGGGCTTACACCGGAAGAATTCTCTAACAAGTGCTTCGTTTCTAAGCGTCATGTCCAGAAGAACATGTGGGAATTCGCGAAAAGAACATTGCTAGACGAGTCAATTGTGGAGGTAGATCCCGTTCTTGATGACATCTTGCGTCTTGAGAGTCTAGACAAAAAGATGATGAAGTTTAGGTGGTAATGGCCGCGTGTTGTCCTGGTGGGTTTATTTTTTTTTTGGGCATCCTAAAATGAAGATATCTGGAGAAAGAAAATGGGAATGTCATATTTGAACAACTACGAAATAATAAATGTCGGAACAAGGGGCAATTTGGATTTTGACTACATTGAGACCTACTGCACAATGAGAAAGATCAGCGACAATCCATTCTGCTCAGAAGAAGAATTCTCAACATTATGGGTTGGTAAGCGGTAATGATCTACATGGTTGACATTGATGATACTGTGTGTTCTTACGAGAAGGGAAGCCGATCATATCCGACCGCGAAACCCATTATTGAAAATTTGGAAAAAATCAACAGGCTATACGATCAGGGCCACACCATCATATACTGGACGGCAAGAGGAACAATGACTGGACTGGATTGGGAATATTTGACCCGAGAACAGTTGACGAAGTGGGGCGCAAAGTTTCATGAGATACGGATGAAAAAGCCTGAATATGACTTTTTTATATGCGACAAGGCAATCAATTCCTCTGATTTTTTTAAGGAGAAGTAAGACAAATGAATATTTTAGTAACAGGTGGGTTGGGATTTATTGGATCTAATTTGGTTGACTACCTTTGTGAAACTCCGAATAACGATGTGACTGTCATCGACAATCTCTGCTCAGAATCGTCATCAAGAAGTTACATGCGAGATGATGTGGAGTATTGGATTGATGATATCAGAAATATCAACCTTGCCAAGTACGCTGGCAAAGAATTTGATGTTGTCTATCATCTGGCAGCCCTGGCGAGAATTCAACCCTCGTTTGAAGATCCACTAACTTATCTTTCAACAGACATTATTGGAACAGCGGCGGTTTGCGAATACGTTCGACATTGTGGAGCAAGACTGGTCTACGCAGGCTCATCATCATTCTACGCAGGACACTTTCTAAACCCATACGCTTTTGCAAAATATCAAGGTGAGCAAGTCTGCCAGCTTTATTATGAGGTCTACGGAGTCAGCACTGTTGTTGCGCGGTTTTTCAATGTGTATGGAGATAGGCAGCCCACAACCGGTCCTTATGCAACTGTTGTGGGAATATTTGAAGATCTAACTCAGCGAGGTTTTCCACTGACTGTTACTGATGACGGAAATCAGCGCCGCGATTTCACTCATGTCGATGACATTTGCCGCGGTCTCGTAGCACTTGGAAGTCGCACTTGGTGCAAAGATGACGAACCGAGGATTTTCAACTTTGGTACAGCAGTCAATCACTCAATCAATGAGTTGGCAGATATGTTTGGGGGAGAGAAAGTCTATCTTCCTAAGCGACCAGGCGAGGCACGACATACTCTTGCTGATATTAGGCTCATGATCAAGCACACTAACTGGAAGCCTCAAAGGACTTTGCCAGAATATATTTCCAGCTTTCTGAAAGATCAAAAGGAGAAGAAAGATGCTTGATATCGCAACACTAGATGGGAAAAAAATCTATGGCAGAGAAGACTTAGAACATAATACAAAGATTCACAAGCAAATGAAAAACAATACTGTGCCCTACAAAAAGAAATGGGGTCATGAGATTGAGATTGTCAATAATGAAAAATATTGCGGAAAGCTACTTCATTTCCGCAAGGGTGAAAAGTGCTCATGGCACTATCACAAACTAAAAGAAGTAACACTCTGGCTGTACTCAGGAACACTTCGTCTTTTGTTTGGCGAAGAAGATGATATGTCAGATGCAATGTATATAGACATGGGCCCAGGTGATTCATTTCGAATATACCCAGGTCTTCGATATCAAATGATGGGAGTAGAAGAGTCGAAATTGTTTGAATTTTCAACTCAGCATTTTGAGTCTGACATGTATCGAATTCCAACACCAGAATAAGAAAATAGAACAGGAAAAACAATGAAAAGTTTTGCAGTAATAGGACAAGGATTTGTAGGCGGATCTTTGACAACAGTATTTTCGGAGAAGGGCGCAAAAATATTTGTGTATGACAAAGCAGGAAAGGTGTCGCCAGGTGGACAAGAT
>Ga0209756_1001674_pt1 | contig 20126 bp, 12 predicted proteins | sample ETNvirenome_6_85_FD_184071 | JGI IMG/M metagenome (GOLD analysis project Ga0209756, IMG submission 184071) | Marine viral communities from the Pacific Ocean - ETNP_6_85 (SPAdes) (version 3) | ecosystem: Environmental > Aquatic > Marine > Oceanic | place: Pacific Ocean | collected 2013-06-19
ACATCTTTTTTATCTCCGGTATTAGATGCCTTTCATCATCAGTGAAGTCTATAATTATAGAGTCATGTACGCAAAATGCAATATGTGATTTATAATTTTCAAGAAATTGATCAATTTTGATTAATTGTCTCAGCAAGACATCGTTAAAGGTGCTTTGGATTATGTAGGATATGCTGAAGTGCTCTGTAGCGGGTATAACGCGATTATACCGCGTTCTAACTGTGTTTCCGTCCCAGTACTCCTTTTTGACCTTGGAGCGGTTGTAGAGGCTCTCAGCCTTTCTGTCGCGGGCGCCCGGGTTGTACAGCCAAGAGAAGATCTTCTTTTTAGCCTCGTCGCGAGTGCAATTGTTGAATACGTTTTTTGCGTTCCAATCGTGTATATCTTCATCGGGCTGTTCTTCTCCGCATAATGCAAGAAGAGTCCTCAACTCAGCACCATTGTAATCTAGTTCTACAAACCAGTCGTTTGTCGGCTCAACAATTGTGCGAAAATCTTTCTCCATTGTTAGAAGAGGGAACGTGCCGGGAATATTAATTAGTCTCCCGGTTTTTGATCCGAAAATATTATATTTACAATAAGGATCGTATTTCTTATACTTTATAAAAGCCGATTTTCCTCTTTTCGAAATTATTTTGGACCTACCGTTTGCTATATTAATGTTCAATTTTCGATGCCCGATGTCGGTCATGACTTTTGTTAAGTCAAGCAAAAAATCATAATTTTCTGGCTTTTCGTGTGTGTTCACAACATGCTCGGTAACCTGATTCATCAAGTCGAAATATTCCAATAAAAAATCTTTTGGAACTAGGTCGAAAAAACAATGGTCACTTAACGAGATTCGACCTAATTTAAAAGATTTATAAAATGCTCTTAATTTTCTAAGAGATTTATCAAATTCATCTCTAATGTGATCCGGGCAAACGAGTTCAGGCGCTTTGCCACTACAATACAATTTGGCATATTGAATATCATTTCTGCCTTTCAGGAATTGTGTGTACTTCCAAGCAGCAGACAAATCGTCAGGAATAGAATCAAATAGAAGATCACCATCGTAGTAAATTCCAATACAACTCCCCTTGTCATCTAAAGGTTGAAAAATCATTTATGCCTCTTTATTATAAGTCGTATGGATCCTCGCCCAAATCAGTGCCATTGTAACTTTCGTCTTCATGGTGATCATAATCATATCCGGCTGGGCCGTTGACGCCTGAAGCTGTGGATTGTACGTCTGCAAGATTGGACATGGGGAAACTCATTGGTTTTATTGTAGCATCTTTTTGCTCGTCTATCAAGTCTAATCTTTTTCTAATGTCTGTCAACGATCCAGCTTTCAAACGGTTTGCAGATAAGCGACTTTCTAAATATAGAAGTGCGTGTGATATATGTTTTTCCGCGGCCATTTGAGATGCGTGTAGCGCCATTTGATCAACTTCTGCGGCTGTGAATTTGTTTTCTTCTTCCATATTTCTAACCATGGTGTACAATTTTAAAAAATATAATTCATCCTTGCGCGAAAGTATGATGGCTCTCGAAGTCGGTGTCATTTTTTCTACTCTAGATATAGTCGAACCATTTTTACAAGTTGTGTAGCCTCCATGGTATGGTTTGAATCTGTGGTGTTCGTAGTACAAATTTAGTATATATCTTTTGAATAGCTGGTAGCCACGATTGTGAGCATGTTGGTAGTTCATGGCAAACATATTGCTGACGCTACTAGCCGCAACAGAGTTCTGAGCGTTACGGATAGCCTTCTGCATTACATCTGAATTAACATTTGCATATAAGCGCCATGGCACAAACTTATCGACATAAAACCCATGCTGGTAAGCCGCCTTCAAAAAGAATTGATAATTTCTGCTACTAATAAACAAGTCATATTTTTGTTCATCAGACGAATTGTCCAAATCTGCAATGTCGACAACTAAACCCGATACATGTGGCACACAATATCGTGATCTCATCCAGCCACTCAGGGTAATTGGCATTGTGTTTGTTAGTTTTTTAAAAAATATCATTAACTGATCAACAAATTTATCAAAATTAGTAAGAACAAGTCTTTTTTCTATAATCGAGTCGATTCTTCGCAAGTGTCGATGTATAAAAACTTGTCCAATGTGCTTTTGCCAGTCAGCGTATATAGGGGCATAACTCTGCAACCCTTTATAAGCACGGGGATTGGACAAATACGGATGATCCGAATCAATTTTGCCACACAGCAAGCCTTTTTTAAATTCTGCCACAAAGGCTTCAAAAGAATCCGCAACAAAATTTACTGCCATGGCGGGCCGAGAGGTGTCAATAGAGCTTTTAATTTTTTTAAATTTTGAAGTTATAGTGCCTGGGTAGTCTTGTGTCAAACATATTGGTATATGGTTTCTATCAACTTTCCCGTAAAGTATCATCTCTCCAAAATGATAATCTTGTAGTGCTAACTTATCATCGTCAATGCCTATAACTGTATCATGCGCATGAGCTTTGTACTTGTTTCTGTAAAAATAGTTCCAGTGGCCGCTGGCCCTGTTTTTTCCTAAAAAAGCCCTATAAAGTCGCATGTCTAAAACCCCTTGTTAATGGTAAATAGTGGTCCAATGAATATTATCCGCAGCCACAGCCACCTGGATTCATTCCATATCTTCCCGAGTCATTCCTCGACCGAGTGACCGAACATGTTCGCCATGCGCTCGCGATTCCAGCCCGGGATGGGTTCGGAGTCGTAGTAGTCCTCATTAAACCGGACGTGTGAAGGTGCTGCCTCGCTGATTGACGAAGCCACGGCTGCCGCACCTTGTCCAGCGCCGGGAGTGGTTATGAATTCTGCGGCCCGGGCACAGGTTTCAACGAACGGATCATCGCCGGCCGTATCAAGCCTAGCAATTGGTGATCCGTTTTGTGTAAATGTGCAATGCAACGTTGTGCTGAACGTTCCTGCGGCTATGGAGCTTTCTACCTTGGTGATCATATAATAGCCACCTATGCCCATCAAAAATGCCATTGATTTCTCATCGGCTGGGGATCCCATCTGCGGAGACATTCCGCTTGGATCAATGTATACCATCTGGCCAGGGAAGAGTCTGGCATTTCCAAACAATTCAACATCAGCATTATATATATCCTTAAACTGTCTGAATTGTGTGTCTGCGCCTGATTTATCGGTAGCGGCCCAGCGGCCTTCGCGCATATATTTTGCATCAATTCTAGAGAATTTGATTGATTTTACAATTCCCTTGTCTGACCCGATTCTAAAATGTGGAATTCCTTTTTTCTGGTCATCTACAAACTTGCCCTTCAAATCGCTAGACACCATTCCTTCCGCATAAAAGACAAAAAAGGTAGTGGTCTTAGAGGAGGGAATATATCCCGATCTCGCATTTTCTGTTTTCAATATTGGAAGCTGCTTTTTAAATTTTGACTCTGCCCCCAACAGATCTAAATATAGTCTATTTTTTGGTAGGTAAGTTGCCAACTTAATCTCATTATACTGCTTCATGATCCAGCCTTGTATTGCATTCTGGCTTGTATTGCTGTCCCAAGAATTGCCGGCAAGTTTTGATTCGTCTACCGATACTTGTGCACCGGTGGCACTGATATTGTTGACTCTAACCTTCAGTCCAGGCATTGAGGCAAAACAACTAGTTTGTGAATCTTCCAAAACATCAACCACCATTCCCTTTATGACTTCTCTGATGAAATCGACAAGGGCATAAGATTTAAGCTTTCTTTTAATTACATTTTGCATCCACCACTGCAAAAAATACGTGTACGATATCGGTATATCAGCTAAATTAATTTGAAGCTTTTTTCCAGTTTCTGGCTCGACAAGATTAAGGGGACCTAAGACAACAGAAATGCTATCCAAAAGGGCTGCATATGCCTCTTGTCCACCACGCTCTTCGTGAGATTCAAGTACAATTTGAAACGCTGCATAAATAATATCGCCCAAATAGAAATAAAATATAGGGTGACCCGATGCGTCGGAAAGACCGGTCTCACCCTCTGCCAGATCGGTACCAGTGCCAGCCCAGGCTAAAATTTGGTTTACCGTTGTTTCTCCGTCTATAGTATGAACATTTGTATCTGCGGATCCCTTGGTGCCCACTGATCTGGCACCTAGTTGAAATCCGTCCATTTTGTGGCCATCATCGGTTGTATACTCGGATGCAACTTGTATTGATACGAGCGCATTTGTGTGAATATCGCCGGCGTTTCCCTGATCGGCACCAGCGGTGACAGCGAGCCTCTTCATTCTCATGCCACCATCGGTCCAAGCCGCGTCCTGAGATTGGAGCCACTCTCCTTTATTGTTATACCAGCCTTGAGCTGAGGTTCTGTAGTAGTTTGTGTCATCGTCGGGGTCTTCACTTCTCAGCCTTGCGGTAATATTATACGTCATCTGTGTATTGGTGCCTGTGGGAGCATACGGGGCAACGGAGCCATAACCTTGACCTTTCTGGTGTCCAGGAGACACCATCCCGTCTTTATCGGTTCTTGCGGCGACGGAGTAATCGCCGGCAGCAGTATCCTTTCCTGCACCAAAGGGGCCTAGGCCTTTCCATTTTAAAATGTCTTCGACGGTAACATTTAATTTTAAAAGAGTTGGATGCGTTATCGTTGGCATTTTTGTCGGATCCCAGGTCTCGCTACCATCGGCATTTTTGATGGCTTGGGGGCCGTCAGAATCATAAATATTTGCATACTGTTTTACGCCACCAAATTGCAACCATTGAAAAAGCGCAGCATAGGCTTCGGTCATATCGTTTTCGTCTTCTTCTTGCTGCTCTTTTCTTAATTCTTTATAGCTCTCTTCGTCATCAGGGCAGGCTTTCCTGAACTCCGCTAGCGTGTCTTCTCTTTCTTTTCGCCTCTTTACTCTCCTGGATGTCATCAATATGTCAGCTTTTGAATCGCTTAAAATACCATAAATGCTCCCAATGTAGTCAATCTTTAATTCGACGGTATTATCTTCTCGGATGTCCCACTCATGTTGAGTCGGAGTTAAGTAAAACGAGGTATAAGAATTTTTTACCGCCTCGACCTCTGCTGGTGTAAACCAACCTTTTGCAACATAGTGGCTCGCATCGTCTGGGAAGGCCCACCCGACAACTGCTTTAATTTTAAAATTAATCGGTGTTGCTGCAGTTTCGGGGTTTTCTATCTTCTCATACTTCGTCATCGTAATTAAATCAATGTATCTAAATTCATAATTTTTTTTATTGTTCGGATTAATTGCTATCCTATCTCTTAAGATGTCATTAAAATCGTGAAAAAATAATCTCATGCTGGCCGAAATATCTCTTCTGGAGGAGTACGGATTTTTCCCAAAAAATCCCCAATCAAACGATATAATTCCTGCGCCGACACCTCTAGAACCATTGTCACTAAACATCGCTTTTGTGATACTCGTAAGGCCGTCGCCGGAAGTAGTCTTGGCTACCTTGTTCGCACTCAAGGCAGAAGATACAATATTATTAAAGAATGGAATTTCTAATTCAACAGCTGTACCTCCAGAGCCTCCTTTTGCATATGAGTACGGGTAAACCTTATACAGGCGAACCATGGGCAGAAGCTTGGATAATTGCGCCGGTGTCATACCGTCAAAGCCATATGAATTTTTAGTTTCCCCGTCCCAGGGACCGGAGAATAGCGGATTGTATGTCAATCGATTCATGATTTGTCCAGGCTCGCCATGGACCATATAAATTCCGCCGTTGCCAGCTACTCTACCCCCCCTCAGCGTATATGGGGACATGTAAGAGCCGTATGTAGCTTCTCGGCGGTTCTGGAAGTCTGTGCCATGGGACTTCGCGGAGCCGGGCGGCTCGTTGGATAACCTATTCATGTTAAATGCCGCCAATTGCCCCATTCGATTTAACAAATAGCACTGGTCTTGAAAGCGCGCTTTTGCAATTTTTGCTGCAGCATCGGCGTCTGGGATGTCTTGGTTGTCTTTGACGGACAAGGTGGCGTCTTTTGATGCAGAATATGTTTGAGCAACTTCAGCGGCGTTCTCGGCCTCACGTAAAGCTTTTTCTGCTTTTTCTTTGTCGTCTGTTTGGAAAGCGCCTGCATTACTTTCGACAGATTGGGCTGCGGCTCGGCTTTGCTCGCCAAGCTCCTTATATAGTGGGCCTTCGCCATAAGATATTGATGGATTGTCCTCGGTGGTGCCGATCATTGCCTCAATATAGGCGCGCTCCATGCGGCCGCGCTTCTCAAAATATTCTTGTTGGTCGATCAAGTAACCTATCTGCCAATCAATACTTGCAATTATATTGCATAATATCTTTTCTAACTTGGTAAACGAGTCGACCTTTGAAGCACTGCCACCAGTAGCAGCGTCTTGAATATCATCGTAACTATTGTCGCTAAATAAATTTTCCCAAGCAGCCTTAAGAGCAGGATTGTTCTCTGTATCAATAAATGTGTCATCTTTCGGGTCGCGAGGGGGCCCTGGAAACCAAGCATAATGGCCATCTGAAGATTTTTGCGACTGTGCCTTTCTGATTGACACGTCGTTAGAAAGATCCACTCCAGCGTCTGCAATCGAATTAACATCGACTACACAATTCTTTGAGCTAAAAAGCTTGGCATAGGCGCCGGTTTCGGAGTCTCCAGATATCATGCCATATTGTTTCATACCCCGAACGACACCGGCAAACTCGACCGAAACCTTCGTCAGTTCATCGTATTGTTTATTGACAATTTTGGCTATTATCTCGCTTGGCGTTTTACCCGCTCCGTTAATGCCGCTTTGGGAATTGATAAATCTTTCGCCATCTGTGGCACCTCCAGCCTCTTTTGTAGCCCATTCCTCATTGGCCATTTTTTGACGAGATGCATCGATGATCCATAAGGCCTTGGCACCTTGTTCGCGTGACTCGTTAGCGCCAGCAGTACCGATAGAACCTACACCACCTTCAGCGGCGGTGCCAGTCCAACAGTCGTATTCCACATTCCCCTTGACGGTCAGATCGTATTTAAAGTATGTTTCATCATATCCATCGACCGTGGTTGTGCCGGATCCAAGAAATTTGCTTTTTCCAGCTTTCACAGCATCCCAAAATTTTGATAGATCTGAATCGCCAGCAAAAATTCCCTGGTATCTTCCTTTAAAGTACTCGAAATAATCGCTTGCTAATCTGGTGTCTCGCCAGACGGGGGAGAAGGAGGGCGCCCCCAAGGCTGGTGCGGGCCTCACGGTGGTGGTCAGTGCGAGCCTATCGTAACCTATGTTAGTGCCTGAAAATCCAGTTACATCTGCTGAATTAATTTTCGCGTTGCCGCGGCGATCATTGTTGTCGCCATATTTGTAGTTACTGTTGGTCACCTTCGCTAAAATGTGCTCGGTTTTGCCATTGCTGCGCTTCAGTCTCCATGCTGTGGTTCTTTGAACAACAATTGGATCATAATTACTGGATCCAAACTGATCTGCAATTTGTACTCCAAAGGGTCTGTTTTTTGCCGCCTTCAGTTCATCAGATGCGTAAAACATTGACATGCCACACCATGGCAAGTCGACAGATTTTGTGGATCCGCCATTGCTGTTTTTGCGTAGGAACAAAACATCAAGCGCAGGCGCCTTTTGAGTGGCGCGGTGCGAGTTCATCATGCCATAATATGTAAGAAGTGCTACAACTTTACCAGCCATGTTTAAAAAACCTCCTCATTTTATCCTCGCACTATGGATAGGGCGCGTTCTAAGGGATAGGGAATATAAATTAAATTGCCGGCTTTGACATGGAACTCCGTTGGAGCAAAATTGTATCTCGCAATCACCCACCAAAATTCAGCATTTCCGTAATGCCGATCGGCTAGTTTCCAATATCTATCGCCCGGGCGCCATATGTGCTTTTTCTTTGCAATTGTTGCTCTCGTTGCTGATGTTATCGGTGGTATTATTGGAGTCGTGTATTGCATCACAGACCTTACGGAGCGCTCGGAACGCAGCTCATAATAGTGCGAATCTGTATTAGTAATTACTTCAGAATATCTCGACATTTAAATTATCCTTTATTAATTTGTACCCGGCTCATAAACAAGGCCAATCGAACCGCCATAATCGGTCCAATCGTCTCGATCATATTCAAAATCAGCTACGAAGTTGGCATCACCGAGTTGATGCGCATAAGCAACTGTTTCTTCAGGATTGTTCATAAAATACTCTCTTACGTTGCCGAGATAAGAGTTGGGGTCGGAATAGTCGGGTTCTGAAGCTTCAACTTGCCCCAGGCCAGTGCCCTGCTTATCAACTTCTGCGCCAGAGTCGGCGTCGAGCGTCTGATTTTGCTCAGCTGAAATGGCTCCATGGTCGCCTCCCGCTTCCAGTGGGTCGGCATTCTCAGCCCCAGCTGTTGCTTCTCCGGTGGCCCAGCCTCGGGTAATGGTTTTTGCTGTTTCTGACGTTTGGGTGCCTCCGACGCCATATGGGAACTGTTGTGGTCCAAGCCATGTGCCACGATTATTTGCGTCATAGCCAACTTTATGTTGGTGCAGAACGCCAAAATCGAAGGACACCTCAATTAATTTTGGATATATTGTTGCTTTAAATTCGTCATATATACCAGCATCAAACTGGGGTGTGATTGTAAGCCCCCTAATAACGCCTAATAGGCCGCCGCTTTTAGCATCTGCGGTGTTCCCCTCGTTAATCATATGATTGTGTTGCCAATGATCTGCAATTAAGTTTCCTAATTTTATCTGCACTAACGGCGGAGAGGTCATTGTGGTACCAATTTCATAGGGGGTTGTATAAGCCGGATAAGTGTATTTTGCCAGATACCCAATATTTTCTAAATTATCCATCGCCTCCCACAAAGTAGAAGCTACAACTTGAAATGATATTGATATTGTGCGCGCGGTGCTTTTAAAAGTATACACAGGATCATTACGACCAAACATCTTTTCTTCTCCCCAGTCGGAATTGTAATTATCACTATAAGACATAATAAAGCCTTTAAAATTGATTGTCTGACTTGCGTTATATGAATATACGCTCAAATATAATTGCTTAGATGCAGCATAGCCCGTCGATTGATCAAAAAACTCTGTTTGCGTAAAAGTGTTCGATGATGCATTTGAGTCTTGTACAACCTCAACATCCTCAACAGCAGTCGGATTCGTATCTTTAACAACCATTTTTTCTCCTTATTCTACACTAATAATACTTAGTTGTGAAACAAATTATTTAATCGTCTAACTGTTTTACCCAAGGCTCTTGGCCATGACCGTCTTCACAACTTTGCCCAAAACTTTCTTGTCGAGTTCGACCGTGACATTGATATTTATCGGCTTTCCGCCGGTTGCGCCGGCCATGGCGGCACCCATGCCGGGAGCGCCTGCACCTCCAGTGGCGCCAAAAATACCATCAATCAGCCCCGTAAGACCACTGGTCGATGACAAGGGTTCCGAAAGCATAACAGCGTCGTCTAAGACTTTTTGAAATCTAATGATTTTTTCTTCTGGAATTTCCTCAACTGCTCGGGCAATTTGCTTGATTCCATCGGCTAGATTGCTAACTGTCTCTTCTTCAAGCGACTTAATTGTTTTAATCATCTTTATGAGTAGTTCGGCTGCAGCTGTATTGATGTCTATGTCAACATCAAGCTCAATCTCTCCATCATAGTCATCAGCCAAGCTGGCCAGCTCTTTCACCGCAGAAGTGAAATTTGGAAGATTTCCCTCACTCATCTTGCCTAAGCCCAGCAACATGTCGCCTAGGGCCTCTAGATCATCGGTCTTGATTACCGCGACAGCAAGACCGATCGAACCTAAGCCGAGGGCTACACTAGCAAGTCCGGCGCCGGCTAATATTAGACCTGGGCCGGCGAACCCAAGCTCGGCAAGGGAGGAGACCAGATCTGGCAACGTCTCCATTACATCAGTTATGACCTCACCTACGGCTGTAATTCCCGCGACTAAAGCATCAATAATGCCCAATACTGTGTCACTAATTATGCTAGCTAACTCTATAAATGTTTCTGACATGATGCCAGCAACTTGTATCACACGATCAAAAAGGCCCAGAAGCGTATCGGCAACTATCTCAACTATCGGCTCAATTGCCTTCAATAATATCGCAAGACCTTCCGCCAAGATTTTGACCGCATATGCTGCGATATACATTGCTGCTGCCGCGGCCAACATAACAGCGACCGCTATCCAGCCGATCGGTCCAAGGCCCCCGATTGTCGAGATCAGAGCAATCAAAATAACACCCATAACAGCCAACGCTATTACAACGCCTATTATTTGCCCAGGAGAAAGCTGCGCAAAGGCTTCAGCCATTAACGCAACGCCGGCTGCAGCTATATAAACAGCTATACCGACCGAAAGAACAACAAGTGCCATGGCCAACATTGCTGGAACAAGTTTTGTTACATTCTTAACAGATTTTTTGCTCATTTTACTTATTGCATAAATACCGGCAGCAACTATGAACAAACCAATATATAAAGGTGGTGAAGATTTCTTAACAAATAACACCCAATAAAGCAATCCAAAAATGATAACCACTGCGGCAATTCCTGCCACAAGCTTCCAGCTGGATCTGTTAGAGGCTTCCATTCCAACAGCTGCGGCGCCGGTGCCAACGCCGGCTGCAGTGCCGGCGGTGCCGGTGGCGAAGAACTTGGCGGCCATTGGCCCAAGGGTGGCCGCCAGCTGCAGCCCTTGGATCCCAATAAGTACGAACATCAATATGTCTGCAGCGCCGGCGAGTTTATCGAGGCCGTCGTTCATCTCCTCGATGACCGGCTGGATATTGTCCATTGCTTCACCAAAGTTCTCCGCGCCAGACATAGCAGTAATTACAGCTTGATTTGCTTTTTCCTGACTCAGGATCGCCGCGTCTTGGACGGTTTTCATCTTCTTGGCTTCTTCTTTTTGTGCGACAATTTCTTCAGTACTTTGAGCAACGCCGCCGGCCATATCTTCATAATTACCATTCATCATTAATGCTAAATCACTAACGTCTGACAGACCCATTGATTCTGCAATTGCCTGCCTCTGATAATAAGCCATGGAGTCATATGACATGCCGGCTTGATCTAGGGAGTTTCTCATCATATCAAATCGCTCGGCCGGGTTTGTTGCCTCCATCATGTCCATCGCACTGATAAAGTCGCCCCCAAGCATAGCATTTAATTTACCAGTTGATTCGGCGGCGCCTTCAAATGTATCAAACTGTTTTGTCATGCCTAGAATTTTATCTACTTCCATTCCAGATGCCCGGGAGCGCATTTCAAGATCTTTAAACACTGTATTTGCCCGATTTCCAAAAACCGCCAATTGAGGTTCTAATTTAACAAAATCAGCCATCACCTTTTTGGGATCACCTATGGCGCGCCCAAATTTAAGCATCTCCTCAGAGGCTTTAACAGCCTCCTGGGTGCTCATGCCTTGAATTCTCTGCATGTTTTGTATCGCCTGGGCACTGTCCTCATATGCAACGCCAAGCTCGCCTGCAATTGCAACTTGCTCAATCATAGCATCTGTTTCTTCTTTAGTGGCTATGTTTAAAGTTGTCACGCTTCCATGCAATGCCCTGGTCGCATCTGCAACCTCATCATGCGAGGCGCCATATTCATTCAAAGCCTCAATGTTTGTGTACATGGAGTCTTTGAGATAATCTTGGCCGCCGGCTAACTTTAGAATCTCTTTGTGTGTCGCATCAGATTTCAGGCCATAGGCGACCAATTGCTTGGCTTGTTGGACCAGGATTTCGACGGCTTTCTGAGCAAGCCCTGCCAAAGCCATTTGTGCCATCTTCGCTCTTCCAGCTGCGGTGCCTAAAGCTTTAAAGCCGGCCACCGTTGCCTTAAGGCTGTTCTGCACTTTTTTCTGTTCTTTTACTGCATCCTCTGTGAATCCCAAAAAGGCAAACAAACCCTTATTTGCGTAGTCCGTCTGTTCTGCATGGTCCTCTATCGCTTCGGTGGTGTCCTTTAGCGCTTTCTCAAGGGCTACTTCCTGCGCGACTAAATTTTCGGTTACCTTACCATTCTCGTCTAGCAACCCTTCAACCTTGGTTAGGCTTTGAATATACGCAGCTTGCTCCTTCGTCAGCGCCTTGCCAGCGTCTATCGCGCTCTGCTGAGCCTCAATAAGCCTCTTTACATTTACAAGTCGGCGTTCTTCGACTTCTGCAGTCTTGTCGCCCTCAGCTTGCAATTGCTTGAGCTGCTCAATTAAGGCGGCTGCTTTTGCTGCTTGTGCTTCGTAATCTTTTGCCATCTAAATAATCCTACTTAAACGGCCATTTCAGACCCGTTGCTTTTGTAAATTTGCTAATCGCTCTTTTTAACATGCTTCCACTGGCATGTGTCCTAGGGTCGCTTAAACCGTGCTTTTTGTACGCATCAATATATCGCTTCTCTCTTCCCAACGCGCTCGCAAAAGCTTTAATTTCATGAGGCTTGCCTCGTACCTTAACTGGCAAAAATAAATCTTGACCATACATTCGTCTTAAAATTAATTTGGTGATATTTCCAAATATTCTTAAAAAGCTCTCATCTAACTGATTTTGACGTAATTTTTCAAAATCAATTACCATTTCGGTAATTTTGTCTTCTTGTAATAAATCTTTTTCTTGCATACAAGTGCCCTCTAATAGGTAATTAGTTGATTAAATGAAATGAGCCATGACAAAAATCGTCTTGGCTCATATTACTACTTAGTATATTTATTAGCTTCAGCTCTCGCAGATGGCGGCATGCGGGACATTCCTTGTCGTGATAGCTCATGTGAATTGCTACTATTTCCGCTTCTTGCCTCTTCTATCTTTTCATTTTCCTTCTTGAGCTGCTCAGCCAAGCGCTCAGTGAACCAGTTTCTCAAGCCAACCGGTAGGTTGTAGGCCTCTATAAAGCTCCAACCACCAACATATTTTAAATAGAAAAACTGTTCATAAACAGCCTCCATATATTTATCACTTAGGCCAAAAAAATTCCGTTGTAAACGGAACCTCCAATTGCGCCTCAAAGCCGCACTCCTCACATTCAAATTCTTGCATCAAATCAAGTGTTGGGTTGAGCGCCTTATATGCTTTTCTCAAATATCTCGCATCAGAAGCTGGCATATTGTTAATTAAGTATTCAATTGACCTTCTTGTCTTGTCACCATTTGCAGAAACGATTGTATACCTGAATTGGGCAGTTGCATTCTTCTCTGGTTTTTTATTTTTCTTTGTTTGAGTTGCAGCGTTGATAATCTGCTGTTCGTCGCGGCCGGTCAAAAGACGAACTTCAACCTGGACCTGGGTTTTTGGGAGCGTGACAAGAAACGTTCCATTATCGGTGCGTACTATGTCATATTCGTCCGTGTCGTCACCATGATATATTTTTGCATCAAACAAGTCAAACTCGTTTTCCTGCTTTTCGCCGCATGCAGTGCAAGCCAATTGAGTTTTATACATATTGCCGTAGCCAGTAATTCTTGCGGAAACAAGCATTGCACTTTTATCTCCAACCAGTACTGTGTCTAGTTTAATTCTTTTGTCAGCAACGATGTTAGACAAAAACCTGTCCAGCGCAATACCCTTCTTCAATAATGTCCTTGATGTCAGGATATCTTCATCTTTCGCCGTCATATGGCGAATTTCAATATGCTCTTGCATGTAAAGAGGGTGGTTTTCGGGATAGTATATCCCTTTTGATGGCAGTTCAACGAATTCTGTTGGAACCACAAATGATAATGGCGCGATCGCGCCGGCTTGATCCATTGCGGGAGTAGTTGGAGGAGGAGGTTCGGCAGCTGCATGCTGTCTTCGGGAACCGGTTCTGTCCTCATTATTTCTTTTCGGCAAATTACACCTCTCTGTTTTAAATGCCTATTGTTTAAATTGTTCTTTATTATTCTTCGACCATGGCCGGGTCCCAAACGGTGTCCGAGACGGTGTCGCCCAGGTAGGTTGCGCTGGCGCCAGATGTGCCCTTCAGCGTTGCAAAATCGTAACGAAGCTCAATCTCAATTAGTGTAAAATCTTCGCTGTCGTAGTCTAAATCGCCAAACTTCATATCTTTAATCCAGGCGCCATTTAATGTCCATGTCTCAATTGGCGCGGCATCTGAGTCAATTTGTGTAATTACAACATCTCCTAAAGCGCTGACCGACCTTCCTTTAGAGATGGTTGTAAATTGAGCAGCATCCGGGCCAGAGGGAATATTATATCCAGAACTCGCGATAACATTAGCAAACGACGTTGCAATGTCTGGTGCTACTGGGTCAACAAGAGTGACGGAAACTGTATTCCATTCTACTTTACCCGGGTAGTAAAAAGTGTGATTCAAAAATTTATGTGGTGTTTCGCTTACAGTAAACGAAGGTTTGCTAACTTTTTTACAAAACCACACGGTGCCGCCTAGGCCCGTAAATTGCAGATGAAACTTATAAGCTCTTTTTGGATCACGCGCAGCGGTAGTGGCGTCCCCATCTTTGTAATCTGTCCAGAATGGCATTTAACTAATTCTCCTGTTCATAAATATATAGTAACTTGATTGATTAATCTTAGTATTAATCATCGAAAGATGCTCCAGTACTTGCGACAACAAAGTCGATTGCAATAAACTCAATCGTTCTTGCTGGCTTAATCATAATCTTTGCGTACAAAACGTTTTGATCAACAAGATCAGGAGTTGTAGTAGACTCGTCTAGAATCAAACGATACTCGGTGATACCAAATCTGGCCTGAACGCTTCTCAAGAATGGATTAACCAAGCCCTTGAAGCGGTTCCATGTGGATTGGACATTTTGGTCAAAAAGAACCTTAGTTGATAGCCTGGAGACCTCCTTCTTTAGGAATATCATTAGTCGACGGACATTAATCCGATCCAATGCTGAGCTTCTTGCCTGCAAGGTTTTCTGTCCGAAAATCACAATCCCTTCTGATGGGAAACTTGCAATTGGATTAATCCTTGCGTCATATAGCTTGTCTCTTTCCTTCGAAGTCAACCTCTCGCGAACACCAACAACTGCCAACCCAGCAGAACCTTCAGTGAGGCCTCCGCGGTTGAACCCAGCAGGAGCAAACCAGACTTCTGACTTTCTCTGAGAGCTAGCGAATGTACCCAGTGCAACTACGGATGGTGGCATCCACATGGACTGACCTGTTCGACTATCGTTGGTTCGGACCCATGGATAATAAGCGCAGCCATAGCTACTGTCAATATTCCTATTTCTTAGATTCTGAATTACATCATCTACAGATCCTCGACGCGAAGCTTCGGTCGTAGTGTTTTCAGTAGATGGAACATACCCACCATCGAGATCGACAATTGCTAATGCGTCACCTCGACTCTCACAAGTTGCGATAGCGTGGTCAACCAACGTATTATCCGTAAGGCCGGGCATCGACAGAAGGTTCATCTCAACGAATTCTGGATCTGCGCATGTGTCAATAGCGCGCTTAATTGAATAGTATGCATAGCTATTGTACTCAGTTCCAGAAGAGAGGCCAGTATTTCTAAATGGTTCGGACTCTGTAATATCCAGGCCATCTGCACCACCATAAAATGGAACAGTAAACTTATTATATCCCATATCGAGGACACGGCTGTAGCTGGCGCTATTTGCGGAAAGACTTTCAGCGCGAGAGCCAGATTCATAGACCAGCATGTCTCCCAAGCCACTCTCATGGCGAAGATCATCCAAAGAGAATATCCAGGAGTACTCTGTCAGGCCATCGCTTGAAGTATTGAAAGTATCAAACGCAGAACAAACGGGTCGACAGTGATCTGGAATGCTTGGATCGTATTCTAGAGACGTAGCTGTCTTCGTGGTCTGGAATCCAAAGTAAGCATTTACTGGATCGGTCATATGACCATCGGAAGAAGACGCTCTTAGTGGCACAGCGGGGAACTCGATGTTACCAGTAATTGCCAAGTTTCCAACGTTGACGAAAAGATCACCAATATCTGCCTGACCGTGCTTAGCGGTCTCACTACCACCACCGCCGGGGATATCTCCAGCAAATTTAGCAAAAATGTTGAAACCCTTGTTGGCTCCCGATCCGCCAGCACGATCGCCGCCAGCTCCCTGAAACACTGAATCTACTCCGCTTCCAGCAGAACCACTCTGGAAGGAGAAAGATCCATATCTAATTGGACCATGGGCTCCATATGGCAACAGTGCGTTGTTTATAGCACCAGTGTCAACATCTTCATTCATCACGACGCGCAAGAATTTAGACTGGTTTGGATACTTTCCATATTGTCTAAGCCTCTTGTCAACATCGCTCCATTGTACATACATATCGCCAATTCTGCGGGCGATATAGTTTGGAGATGTGGGGTCCAAATTAAGATTTGAGAATCGCTCAACTTGTCTTACCGCATTGTCAGTATCTTCGATTCTTCGAAGCTCAACTGTAAAGGATCCATATGGATCAATGTCAGGTCTTTCTGACTTTCTAATTCCACTAATTGAAACCTTAAGATTTTTCTGCAACCACTCTCCATGGCTCAATCCAACAAACTTGAAAAGCTTTTGCATATCTTCGGGAGCATAAGAGGACACGTTTGCAGTGTCAAGATGCTGGGAAATAAACCAGCCAGTCTCACAGTCCTGGAACGCTCTCTTTTGCAGACCGTGGTGATTACTACCGCTACCAATTCCAGTAATCCAGCCGTGAGAGGCACCGTCGTTAGTTGCTGTAATGTCATTCTTTGCCAGCACCTTTCTTAGAGCGTTATCATACGTCTCGCCAAGCCAGTATTTCTCTACCTGGGCGGTTCTCGTAACTGTTGTATTTGTCAAAATTGGGTTTGTGTTAAAGACTTTGCGAATATAAATATCGGAGGTATCATCAAAGTTGAAGGAGGCTAACTTTACAGTGTTTCCAGAGGAGTCTTTAATAATTGCCTTGAATTCGTGATTTGCGCCTTCGTTATTCAGCAAGATGCCAGACCCTGAAAGAGCAAGGCTGTGGTCAGTCCCAGAGGCCTCTTCGGAGTGTAAGTGTAGGGTGTCACTACCGCTAAGCTCAATTGAGCCCTCCTGCAGATACCAGACTGCAGCCAGGGTACCAGACATTTGTCGAGTGCTCTGTAGGCCGTCCTGTCCTGCTCTTTGAACTGGGCTTGAACCTGATTCAATAATAAACAATCCATAAGCACCACCATTAGAGGCGCGCGCACTGTTGTGAGCAGCGGTAGTTTTCCAACCAGCTTTTCCGGCGCCGCCAGACGTTGTTTCATTTGGGTGATATCCGCCCATTAGGCGAACCATTGTGACCGGTCCGACGCCAGCCCTCAAGTAAGCTTGGGCTGCATATGCTGCGTAAGTGGGGCCCACATAATTACCCTGTCTCCAAACATCGCCGCTTCCACCGCCGGGAATTGGCATACCGAAAACATCGACAAACTCTGAAAACGAAGAAACTCGTACCGGGCGGAGACCTGGGCCACGCTCAGTCCTTCCGATGATGACGGGGCCGGTACCACCGGGCTGTCTTGGTACAAAAGAATTATCGATTTCGTTTACGAATATTCCTGGGGATACAAACTTAAATTTTTTAACTGACATACTTGGTATTCTCCTTAAGAGCCATATTGCTAGATATCGTTCTCATAAACATTTATTATGACTTTTCATGTAGTAAATAGTTAGTTTCGTTTCTAAAGTCCCACAACATTTTAAAAATTAAATAATGCTATAATTTAAAAAATCGGTCCTTTTTGGCTGCCGGTGGAAATCCGCCAGTATCTGGGTGTTCGTCTTGGGACATTACCCGCTCTCTGGGTAGTCTCACCTTTACGGCATTTTCGCGAACGACGACTTTCGGAGTCTCCTGATTATCGCCTTCGCCAATTAGATGTCCAAGCACCCGAATATCGAAACTACTCTCAAAAGCCCTCTCCTCTTCGCCTAAATCTGCTATATTATTATTAGATCCGAACTCTTTCGGCAGAAATCCCTCAAATCTGTGTCCCTCGTTATACATAATAAATTGATTGATCTGGCCAGTCTTAACCAAGAACGGCGTCAACATCTCATTGATTTGCTGTTGATATTCTGCTTTCAAGGTGATCGAATAGTTTAAATTGACATAAACAGGCAAAGGTATGCTAATTGTTTCGTAAACAATTAAATTATTGTTTCTTGGATAATATAGTTGGCCATGGCCAACAGATCCACTGGCAAAGGCGCCAGCAGATACGTCATCAGTATTGTTTGTATCTCGACCACCGCCGCGTAATTTCGCACCTTCGTTGGCAGCAAATAATGACGTTTTTTCTTGTTGTACTCTTCGCGCCACGGTAATAGTGCCGCCGCGAGGATCGTTTACTGGAAATAAATTGGCGGTCAACTTTCCGTGCATTGTTGAGTCTTTTGTTACAGAAGTCCTTTGCACAGTGATGAGAGGCAATTTAAGGTTTCCGTTGCCATCTCTTATCTCCTTGTCGTTCTTGATTTGGTATGCGCGCTCAGCAGATACCCAAATTACGGGAATTCTTTTTCTACCCTTGTTCGTCGTTGAGTATATTCTCAGCTCCTCATATAGCCAATTGTACATTGCCTGATCTATCGTTTCCAGTGAAGATGGCTGAACCACAAACTCCCGCTCCTGTTGGGCTGAGGAAGTGTTAAAGTAACTTGGTGGTGCTAAAAATTCAACTGGCATCAAAAAGACCCTCTCTCGCTCTTACGCATCTGGCGGTGATCTCGACGCGATGGTCGATTTGGCCAAACATTTGTCTAGACTCCGCCAGCGTTACGATCTCATAATGTATGTCCCCATATAGAATGAAATCGCCTTCTCGCACAAATAGATCCTGGTCTTCTGTTAGCCTTCTTTTATGAAAATGCACGTTAATGGCGACCTCTTTATCCAAAGCTACATTGCTAGTAAATTTCGTTTTGATTCCTTCGAATTCAACCAGCGCATATACACGTACAGGAGGTAAAAACGTTTTTTCAATTGCCTCTCCATAAAGAGGATGAAAATTTGTTCGATCAATATCAATTGGATAATAAACAATTTGTTGTCCAATTACACGCTCAATTAATTCGTCATTTACCTGTTTGACAAGGTCGCGCTCCTTCTTTCCTAAGAAAAGCGGGGGCGGTGGAGTTTCTGGCTGTTTCCAATCGTCAGACATTTATTTACCCTACAAATATCGGCAACGGAGATTCCTTAAGAATCTTATTTGTCGCCTCAACAAGCTCTGCATCACCTTTAATAAGGTCAGTATACTCAAGAACATCAAGGACTTCTTTGAGTTCTGTTCGCAACTTATCCTGCTCGTCTTTTCCTTCGGTTATTAGCGCGGGGCCGTTTAATGTTACAGATTCACCTGGAATTGGGACTGTAGAAAACTTGCTCCTAATCTGACCAAGCGTCTCTTTTGTGAGAGCTAATGCAAACCTTCGGATCCATTGTTTTCCAATTGCATTTATATTTTCATATGGTACGTTATCAAACGGCAGTGTATTCATATTGTTAACACCAGCAGTTCCAATGGTTGACTCGTTTGAATACTCGTCCCAAACATCAGTTTGAACTGTGAATTCAACCCAAAAATATTCTGGAGCATGTGAGTCTGGAACCGGGTACAACCTTAATTTATTATTTCTAAGATCATACGAATAGTGAGATATTCTTGTGTATATTGAATCTTCATAGGCCATGGCTTGCATTTTATTTTGCCATGATGGTATTAATTCAAATGTAGAATCATCAGAGTACTGGCCATATGTATTTAAATTACCAACAACACCAATTCCACCATAATATCCATAAAATCTCCACATAGCTTGCGGCGTTTTATAATAAACTTTTCTAACTAAAATCTTTTTATAACCATTGTCGTTGCCATCTGTCAACAATCCAGCGAATGGCACACTTCCTTTGCCGGCAGCATCAGAATTATTAACCGATGCAGAAACAATTAAATCTTGCAAATTATATTCTTGCTGAGACTTGACTGTTTCAATCGATGCAGAATAAAATGGCTGGGTACCTCCGACTCCCGCCTCATCAGAAAGGCCATCGGCAACTCGACGAGCGTATGCAAATTCGAATCTTGGATATTTTAAGTTTACACCTTCGGGGCCTGTAACTACATTTCCACGATGATCAAATGTTCCTGTCGTATTTCCAAGAGCATCAGACAAGATGTTTTTTGATTGAT
>Ga0209756_1001676_pt1 | contig 20122 bp, 30 predicted proteins | sample ETNvirenome_6_85_FD_184071 | JGI IMG/M metagenome (GOLD analysis project Ga0209756, IMG submission 184071) | Marine viral communities from the Pacific Ocean - ETNP_6_85 (SPAdes) (version 3) | ecosystem: Environmental > Aquatic > Marine > Oceanic | place: Pacific Ocean | collected 2013-06-19
GTGCTGTTCTTGAAAATTTCTTCGGGGAAGGCACGGTGTTCACTACCGCAGATCAGCTTGAGGAAGGACAGGAGGGAGCTATTATTCCCTTCGATCAACTTCCTGATTCGGTGAAAGCAAAGATCCCAGAAGGGACTTCGCTTGTTATGGCTACCAAAGATCAGTTGAAAGCTGATGCTGCCTATGTTGCTACTGGTCCTATGGACGGTGATGATGTAGGAGGCGCAATTGATGCTGGTTTTGGTATTGCTAAGGCTTTTATTCCTGGTCTTGCTGCGTGGGAGGGTATGGTTACTCTCTTTAGTAAGCGTAAGCGTAAGCACTACGGTAAAGCTCTGAAATCCATTATCCCTACGGATAAGAACATGGATATTGGTGGTGCTGTGGGTAGTCTTGCGTCTGCTCTTGGTATGTCACACTCGTCTGACACTTCAAAAACTGCTTTTGAGGAAGAAGAAGAGTGGGAAGAGGAGGAAGCATAATGGAACTTGATAAGAACGTCGAAGGTTTTCTGGCTACCATGTTAGAGGGTTATGAAAGTAATCTTCTGAACGTAACTCAGTTTATTGAGCAAAACCAAACTCAACTTGATGGTGCAAAGGCCCAGAGGGACGAGATTGTTGAAAAAATTGCAGAGCTTAAAGATCTTCTTGGTATTGATGAGGAGACCGAAGCACCTCAACCAAAACTTATGGAAGTTGAATAAATAAATTCTAATGTAGGCTATTATAAGGGGAGTCGAAAGGCTCCTCTTATTTTTTTAATAATGAAAGAACACATAATAGAACAGAATACCAGGGAGAGATGGGACAATGCTACGGAGTGGCCTAAATTAGGGCGAAAATTGCGTGTTTTAGTAGCCCCAGCCAACAAGGGAGGCTGTAGCTTCTATAGAGCCTGGAATCCTTTCGAGAAGTTACAGGAGCAATTTCCTGACCTTTTTGAGTTTAGGTATACTGAAAATCCTCTTGAAGTGGATATGGAAAAAAAGACTGATGGAGTTAATGGGTATGTGGATATGAAATGGAGTGATGTAGTATTTACTCAAAATCTATCTAATTATGGGGGACCAGCAACAGTAAGAATTATAGGGTTAGCTAAAGAGTTTGGTAAGTTTGTATGGTATGATACAGACGATCTTTTAACAAATATTTATGATGACCACAGACTCAAAAAAACATATGTTGATAATGATTTAGAAAATTTAACTAAGTATATTTATGCAAATGCAGATTTAGTTACAGTTACCCAAAGTAAATTTGCTCACAGGGTAGCCCCTTATTGTTCTCATACTTTAGGTGTTATTAAAAATGCCATAGATTATAACTTACCAGCCTGGAATGCCCCCAAAACGAAAGTCCCTAAAAGAATTTTAAGGGTAGGTTGGGTGGGAGGTATTCATCATGAGGCAGATGTTAAAGAATTTGCTTCAGTACCCCATATGGTAAATCAAAGAGCAGGAAGAGAGAGGGTTCACTGGGGATTCTATGGAAGACCACCAGAAGATCCAAATAATCCAGAAGATTGGCAACAGGAAGTATGGAATAATTACCAAAAAACATTGCTTGGTGGATTTAAAGGAGCTAAGAATTGGAATATATATCAAGCTCTCCCAGCGGAGGCTTATGGAATTATGTATAGCAATATTGATCTAGCTATAGCTCCTCTACAGAATAACGAGTTCAATGACAGTAAATCTGATATTAAAGTAGCGGAGTGTGGGAGGTATAAAGTTCCTCTTGTAGCTACAGATGTTGGGTGTTATTCCGATACCATTACAAACGGGGTTACTGGTTATTTAATTCCTCCTGATGCTCCTGCTAAAGAATGGGTTAGGGTTCTTACTCACCTTATTAAAAATCCCAAGAAGGTTAAAGAGATGGGTGAAAATCTTCATGCTATTACAGAAGAGTTGTTTGATTTAAACAAGGTTGCTTATCATAGGTTAGATGTTCTTGAAACTGCTATAAATAACTCGGAGTGGAGTCCTAATGAAGATAAAGATACTTAGCGGGTGGTCTATGCCTGGAGGCAGCACCTCTCATCATATAGCGTTAACAGATTTGTTAAATAAGAATGGATATGATTGTACCTTTTATGGTCCTCATCCCTGGCATTTAGATAAGTGTAAGGCTGGAAAGATAGAGGATTCTGATTTATGCGATGACGATATTCTCATAAGCCATTATATAAATTATAATAACTTAGGGAAGTATAAAGTACCTGTTAAAAAACATATACTAAGTTGTCATGAGACTGATATATTCCCCCTTAATAAAGTAAATGTAGGTCCATATGATGTAATTCAATATGTGAGTGAATTTCAGCGCAATTGGCATTCCATAAATAAACCTTATGTTATAATACCTCCTATAGTAGAGAAGGTAAAGTGGAAGTGTCCAAATAATAATACCGCTGGAGTTATAGGAAGTATTGATGGGCATAAATGTCCACACCTTTCCATAGAGAGAGCTTTAGCAGATGGGTATGAGAAGGTTCTTTTGTATGGAAATATAACAGGATTACCTTATTATAATGAACAGGTAGACAAATGGGTAACTGAAGGGAAAGCTGTGCTAGTCCCTCATCAGAATGATAGAACTGCAATGTATAATACAGTATGTGAGGTATACCATTCTTCCATTAGAGAAACTTACGGTCTTGTAGAAGCTGAATGCAGACTTGCGGGTATACCATTTAACGGGGAAAGTAACAATCAAGATATTTTAAGTGAAGAGGAGATTTTAGAGAGATGGAAAACAGTATTACCGTAATACTTAATTGCTACAAAAGACCTGAGTATCTTATGGAGCAGATTAGCGCAGTAAGAAAGCAAACAAAAGCTCCCACCCAGATATGGCTATGGATGAATTCGTGTAAAGAGAATAGAAAGTTTAATCCGTATAACTTAGGATTAGATAAAGTATTTAAATCAGACACCAATTGTAAGTATCATGGCAGATTTGCAGCAGCCCTTTTAGCTCAAACTGAGTATGTGGCATTTTTTGATGACGACACAATCCCTGGAGACCAATGGTTTGAAAACTGTTTGAACACGATGAAAAGTACTCCTGGTATTTTAGGAGGTGCAGGATGCATTTTGCATAGTCGTTATTATGTTCAGCACCAAAGAATGGGTTGGCCTGTACAAAATCCTATAACTATGCAAGTTGATCTTGTGGGTCATGCATGGTTTATGAAGCGTGAGCATTTAAATTATATGTGGTACGAAACTCCGTTTACCTATGATAATGGAGAAGACATTCAACTATCATATCTTGCGAAGAAACATGGAAATATAAATACTTACTGCCCCCCTCACCCAAAAGGAAGGCCCAGGGTTCATAGCTCCCTCAAGCCAGAAAAGTACGGTAATGATTCCAAAGCTTCTTCTAATGGATCTCTAATGCCAATCCCAGAGTTTTATGCACAGAGAGATGCTTGTATTTCGCATGGTATAGACAATGGTTGGAATACTGTTTTAGGTGTACAATGATAGGTTTATTTTATGGGACTCGGCCCGAGTATATAAAACTTGAGCCTTTGGTGAAGAATTTTAAAGCTGGTGGTATAAAGCATAAATTATTTCAAGTTATGCAGCATACCTCTTTGTTGAATGGATGCAAGTTTGACGAGCTTATAGGGATAGAGTATGAGACAACGAATAGATTAAATGGTATAATTACATCTATTTTAGAGTATGATCTTGGAACAGAGTTGGATTATGTGTTAGTGCAAGGAGATACTACAACTGCCATGGCTATAGCGTTGAATGCATTTAATAATGAAATTCCTGTTATGCACTTAGAAGCGGGGCTGAGAACTTATGATAAAAAGAATCCCTACCCTGAGGAGAGTAACAGACGCATTATTAGCAGTTTAGCCTCTATTCACTATTGCCCAACGATGAGGGATGCCGAAAATTTAATTACTGAGGGGTTTGTGGAAGATGATATTATACTAACAGGGAATACTGTTTTGGATAGTATACGCAAAATTGTTCCTTCCCATGGAACAGAAGTATTAATTACTTTACATAGAAGAGAAAATCATTCTACTATGAAGTCATGGTTTGAGGCCATAGAGTATTTGTCTACGGTACACACAGAGTACTCGTTTGTATTCCCCATGCATCCAAGCCCAGAGGTTCAAAAATACCGATCAATATTTAAGAATGTAAAAGTAGGTGATCCCCTCCCATTTAATGATATGAAGAAAAGGTTAGCCGCTTGTGCTTTAGTTATCACGGATAGTGGTGGTATTCAAGAAGAATGTAGTTTCTTTAAAAAAGTATGTTTAGTTTGTAGAAAGAAGACTGAAAGACCCTGTGAAGGGAGTGTATTATGTTTTAGCCCTACCCACCTTATAGATGAGTTTTATGCTAACCATAAAAAAGAAATTACCTCAGAGTGCCCCTTTGGAGATGGAAATGCAGCAACGCAAATCGCAAAAGATATTTACGACAGAGTTTGGTAAGTTTTTAAATAAACTTATTAATAAGGAGAATTTTGCATTTTCTAGATTCTCGGATGGAGAATTGTATATGTTGAAGGGAGAGAGACTTGTTCTAGCAGAAAATAGTTATATTACGGGAGAGTTGCAAGGCCATGGGGTATACCCCAAAGAGGAGCAAAAAGATTTTGATCCTAAGAGAGATAAATTTTACCAAGAGAAGTTAGTTGAGGCTTTGCAGTATAGGAAGAAGAATTACTACAAGGGTTTAACTGGAGTAGTGGATGAGGATATTGCAGGAAAAGGGTCATTTCAATTTCAACTAGATTTATGTGGTGAGGGCGACGATGAACATCTGACCTACTCTAATGTTTTTATTAATAATAATTATCCTAAGTTTGTAGAGAAGATGATGCCTATTCTCTCCCAAAAAGAAATTGTATTTATTGCCAATGAAGCAGCCACTTTTGACAAACTACCTCTTACAGTAATTAAGCATTTTAAAGTTGGAAGAAACTGTACTATTAATGATTTCAACTTAGTAGAAGATATTAAAGTATGGATAAAAGAAAACAATATCAAAGACAAGGTGTTCTTGTTCTCTGCCTCAACTCTTAGTAATTATATTATTCATGAATGCTTCAAAGAGTGTGATGAAAATACTTACATAGATATAGGAACTTGCTTAAGCCCTTGGATGGGTCTTGATGGATGGAAGTATACTAGAGCATATTTACAGCATTGGGTTTTAGGAAGGCATAATAAATACGGCACACAGGAGGACACATGGATTTAGTCCCTATTACACCCGAGTACTACGAGTTTGTTAGAATACTACGAACCCACCCAGACACACGAAACGGATTTTTAGTAGATACTGATATAACTGAAGAGGAGCAGGAGAAATATATGACGAAGTATAAATTATGCTACCATATTTGTCTATTATATAATGTTCCTGTGGGTTATATAGGGGTTATAGAAGACGATATTAGAGTCTGTACTGTACCTTCGCATCAAGGTAAGGGGGTAGCAAAATTCATGTTAGATAAAATAAAATATATGTACCCAGAAGCAATAGGAAAAATTAAGAAAGATAACCTAGCAAGTCAGAAACTATTTGATAAATGTAAAGTTCCGTATACCATCATATGAAAACTATTAAACACAATCCCTACGATATAGTAAAGATGTTTGAAGAGGAAGTGGCTGAATATACAGGAGCCCCTTTCGCTGTAGCTGTAGATAGTTGTACTAATGCATTATTTTTGTGTTGCAAATATCACAAGGTTATAGAGGTAACAATTCCCAAGAGAACATACCTTTCTGTTCCTATGTCTATTATTCATGCTGGGGGGGAAGTGGTGTTTGAAGATAAAGAGTGGTCTGGTGCTTATCAACTTAAACCTTATCCTATTTATGATGCAGCAAAAAGACTAACCTCTGGAATGTATACCCCAGGAACAGCTATGTGCTTATCCTTTCATATCAAGAAAGCCTTAGCTATTGGAAAAGGTGGGATGATATTGACCGACGATTATAAGATGGTAGAATGGTTGAAGAAGGCTCGTTACGAGGGGCGTTCTGAGGTAAACTACAAAGAAGATAATATTGATATGCTGGGGTGGAATATGTACATGACCCCACAACAGGCTTCTCATGGGTTAGCATTGATGCAGAATTACGAGGAACACACCCCCGACCTAGGAGAAAATAAAGGCTATAGGGACTTAACTGAGAATGATATATTTAAGGCGTGTAAAATTAAATGATAAGAAAATTAAATAAGCCACTAAAACAGGTAGTGTTTGGGTTATATGGGATGCGTAGTAATCTCATAGAAGGTTGTCTGAAAGAAAGGGGTCTTACTTATGTAAAGATAGAGGACCTTAATGATGGTTCTTTATAGGAGATAAATATATGAAAATAATTGATTATACTTTGTTAGACTCTCAGATGGAGGAGGATTTGAATATTGTTGTATTTATATCGTCTGAATATGAGGAGTTTTTAAATTTGATGTACATACCTACACTTCCTAATGATATAGAAAAAGTTTATCTTATTCGTAAAGATTATCAAAAAATGGATAAGGGGTTGGCTGGGAAAACTCATAATGCTTTTTATAAAAAAATTATGAAAGATAGATGGCATATTTATTACGATTGTATAGTACAGAATAAAGGGAAGACTATTCTATTTACAGATGTAGATATTATTTTCTTAAGAAAATTTAAAGACGATCTTTTACATTCTTTAGAGAATTATGATATGGTATGGCAGAGTGCCAGGGAACCTGCCCATGCTTCTGATTTATGTGGAGGTTTCTGGGCTGTTAAAGCCAATGACGCAGTAATAGAGTTTATGAGAGATTATTATCTTCCAATGATAGACGAAAAGCCAGTTGAATTATATGAAGCTGGATACCCTCAAGTGGAGATGCAGGATCTTTTGCTGCGCCCTGAGATTTCTTCCTTAATAAACTTTTCTATGTTACCTCTAACCTATGGGTACGATGTAGAAGATAGTTATTTGTATCATGCTATGGGACTCCCAGAGCAATTAATGAGTAGATCTGGAAGACTACTAACTTCTATGGAAATTAAATTCATTGCGTGTTGGCAAACATTTATTAATAGAGCCAAACAAGAAGAGTTACATATAGATAAAGATAAGATTGCTTCTATTAATCAAAAAATGATAGAACTATAGTTGGGAGAAATTTAATGAATAGATGGGACATAATTAATCATTTTATAAAAAAAAATAAATATACTCGTTATCTAGAAATAGGTTATGGAACAGGAATAAATTTTCATAATGTAGTTTTAGAAGATAAAACTTCTGTGGATAGGGGTGATGGGGTTAATGAAGGAGATACATTCTGTAAATATGTAATGCCTTCTTCTGAATTCTTTTCCCTGGCTAGAAAATTAGATCTTGAGAAGTACGATATAATTTTTATTGATGGGTCTCATTTTTCTGAGGATGTTATACAAGATGTGGAAAATAGTCTTACTGTCTTAGCCGAAGGAGGAATCATAGTTATGCATGATTGTAACCCAGAAAAAGAAGAATATCAAACGATCCTCAGGCTCTCCATAAGAAGGTCTACCTGGGTAGGACACAACATCGTTCACGAATATCAAACGATCACCGAGGCTCTGTCGGTGAACCATGCTAAAGAGGGTGAACCCGATAACCACCAATGGAATGGGGATGTATGGAAAGCGTTTTTAAAGTTTAGAAGTACAAGAGAGGATCTTAAGATGTATGTGGTGGATACCGATCAGGGTTGCGGAGTAGTTCAACGGGGGACACAAGATCCTTATACAATTGAAGAAGGTACACTTATTGATTATAACTTTTTTGATAAAAATAGAAAACATATTTTGAATTTAATTTCTGTAGAGGATTTTCAGCAGTGATCAATATAGCCACTATTCATCATGATACTTCCAAGTTCATGGGTATCCAAAATTATTACTTGAGGAGTAATACTGGTGAGAACTTTAGAGTGTTTTGTGGGGCATCAAATGTCCAAGCCACTGTTCCTTACTACAAAATTTTTGATTTTTCAAATTTTTCAGATCAGCATTGGGCTAGATTAGATTATCTGGCTGGGGCTATATGTGAAGAATCTTCTGATGATGATCTTCTTATTTTTATGGACAGCGATGCTTTTCCTATAATGGGATGGGAAAAAGAAATAAGACAATTTTTAAATAACTTTTCTATAGCAGCGATTGTGCGAAAAGAAAATCCTGAAAAGTTATTATCTGTGGAGGATTGTAATTATCCGCATCCTTGTTTTTTTGCAACCACGGTGGGATTTTGGAAAAATAATAACCTTAGTTGGGGTTTAGATCCATCTACTGGAGCGCAGAGTGCTGGAGTTCTTTTGCATAGGAAGTTAAAAGAACTAGGGATTAAGTGGAAGCCTCTCTTGAGAAGTAATGCCATCAATATTCATCCTCTTTATTTTGGTATATATGGAAATTTAATTTACCATCATGGAGCAGGTAATAGGGAGGTGTATGATTCTATTGACATTTGGAATCGCCCTCTTCTAGGAAATAAGGTTGATCTAGACTTACGCTATCCTGCTATACCCCAGTTTAATAATAAGTTATCAAACTTGGTGTTTGAGGAGATAGCCACAGACCCCAATTTTATTAGAGTATTTTTGGGGGGGATGCCGTGATAGAAGATCTTGCCATAACTACTAATACGCACTCCAAGAATGGAGATTTATGGATCGCTCATGTACAACAGATAAAGAAGTATTTGGATCAGCCTCACTATTTCTTTACAGATAAGGAACCTAAGGAGGATTTGGGAGTTACAGTAGTTACTTATAGTAAAGAAGATAAGTTTAGAACTCAATTTCTGAAGTGTCTTGAAAGTGTAGAAGAAGAATTTTGCTTGTATTTAAATGAAGATTACTTATTATATGAAAGTCCCGACCTCGCTAAGTTACAAGAGTATGTAAATATTCTAAAAGGTAATGAGCCTTTGTCGTTTATTAGATTGGCAAAAGGTATTGATCATTTTAATATTCCCTACTCTCCAACATTACATTATTTGGATAGTAGGAACCCTTACTTTTTCTCCCAAACTGCTTCCCTGTGGAGGACAAGCCACTTACGAGCTATACATCAACACGGACCAGATCTGCATATTGCTGGTCAAAATATGAATCAGCAGTTTGAAACCGCTGCAACGGATGTTTGCAGGGCTTTAGGGATTCAAGGACTATATCACCACGATGGAGAACCCAAGAGAGGATTGCATCATTATGATTCAAAAGTTTTTCCTTACATAGCTTCGGCTTTGGTAAAGGGAGATTGGTGTTCGGAATATAAGGATGAACTAAAAGTTCTTCTAGCCTTGTATGGCATTGATGAGTCCACAAGGAGTTGGAGTGCATGAGAGTTATTAAAGATATGTCAGCGGAAGTCCCCGACACTAACGGGTTTTACTTTAGATTAGATGAGCTTTCTGATGAAACATCTAGAGATAATTTATACAATGGGTATAACTCCATCCATAACAATTTTGCTAGGGGAAATAGACAGGTAGCGTTGAATATATGGATGCCTACAGAGTTCGCTCAGTTTAAGGATCATTTTAATAATAATGCACTAGAATATAATGCACAGGCTACTGAGGTGTATGGAGTTTGTCCTCTTACTATCAAATGGCTGAATGAAGTTGATAAGAGTAGAGAGTATAAGTATATTTTCTATCCTATTAATAAAAAAGACATTCCTACTGAGAGTACAAAAAAGTATGATATTTGTTACTTTGGAGGAATACATTCTCAACTTCACTTAGAAGGGTTAGTTACTATGCTAAAGTATAATTATCGTTATATGTCTATGACACATGGAATAAATCGTACAACTAGACACTGCTTATCCAAAGCTACGGATCTAGATTTATCTCACTCTGATAAAATTAAAAGGGTAGGAGAATGTAAAATATCTTTGTGTTATAATATAGTACCTGCTGAAGATCAACATATCAAAGCTATTAAAACCTACCCCAATTGGAATAGTAATAAAGCTTTTACTGATATAGATAGTTTAAGATATTTCCCTCAGTTTAAGTCTAGAATGCATGAAGCTGCGATGGCAAAAACATTAAATTTAGTGTACCGAGATCCGTGGGGGATTACGGAGGACTATTATACTCCAGATGAGGAGTTTGTGTACTTTGATTCTAGCGATAATTTACAGGAAAAAATTGATGAGATATTAAATAACTGGGATTTCTATGAAGGAATGGTCGAAAGAGCCTATAATAAATCATTGAATTACACAACCGAGAATATGATGCAAATTATAGAAAAAGGAGAGGTATGGAATCCACACAATGTAGATCCTGTAGATCAGATAGGTTAACATCTGTCCTGGACTTGGGAGATCAGCCCTGGTGTAACGATCTAGTTACTCCTGATACTTGCGATGAGGTGAAGACTTATCCTTTGCATCTTGTTTCTTGTGTGGAGTGTAACCTACTCCAGCTAAATTATACTGTACCCAAAGAGGTAATGTTTAAAGAACATGATTATCTGTCTGGGACTACCAAGACCTTGCGCGATCATTTTTATGCTATAGCTAAAGAAAATAAAGAACAATTTAATTTAGGTTCATCAGATTTGGTTGTGGATATAGGAGGGAATGATGGAACCCAGCTTCTACAATACAAAAAACTAGGGATGCATAATGTGGTTAATGTAGAGTCTGCTCATAACATTGCTCGTATCTCTAAGGAATCTGGGGTGCCCACCATTAATGATTTTTTTAATGAGTATTCAGCCAACATTGATTTTAAAGAAAGCAGCGCAAAAATTGTAAATGCCGCTGGGGTGTTCTTCCATCTAGAGGAGCTTCACAGCGTCATCAAAGGTATTAAATATATACTAGCAGAAGACGGAGTATTTACTGTTCAATGTATGTATGCTGGTGAGTTGGTGAAGAATGAGAGCTTTGATATGATTTATCATGAACATCTTTGCTACTACACTTTAGACAGTTTAATTAACCTCCTTAAGCCTTATGGATTGGAAGTATTTGATGCTTATCATTCCCCCATTCATAGCGGATCATTAATTGTTAAGATATGTCACGGCAAAAAATACCGTCCTACTCTATCATTCTACAGCGTTCTGGAAATGGATAAGCAATTTGATCTATCTAGTTTTTTGAGGTTTGCTGATAAGATGAGAAAGAAACAGCATTCCCTACGAGATTATTTGCAAACATTAAAAGACAAAGGTAAAACTATTTATGCTTATGGGGCTCCTGCAAAAGGGAATACTCTGTTAAATTACGAAGGGATTGATAATAAGCTAATTGATAAGTCCGTGGAGATTAATGAGCTAAAGGTAGGAAAACTTCTTCCTGTTTCTAACATTCCTATAGAGATGGAATCCAAGGAAGACTATCCTGATTACTACCTGCTCTTGTCCCACAACTTTGAAGATGAGATTATAGAAAAGAATAAAGATTTGATAAGTAAGGGAGTTAAATTTATTATCCCCTTCCCCGAGGTAAAGGTAGTTGGTGCATGAAAGTTTTAGTTACAGGGGGAACGGGCTTTCTTGGAAGAGTCCTCATTAAAAAATTGAAAACGCTTGATATTGAAGTGTTTGTATGTAATTCCAAGACTGCTAATCTCCTTGATTATAAAAATTTAGATATCTACGATGATATTAATTTTGATATTATTTTTCACTTAGCTGCCAACACTAAGGCTGGTGATTGGTGTGTTAATCACTCTGGAGTCCAATGGGTAACTAACCAATTAATTAATACTAACATTCTTAAGTTTTGGGCAGAGAAGCATCCCTTTGCTAAAATGGTTGCAGTAGGTACTAGTTGTAGTTATGATCCTACGCTCCCTCTTAGAGAAGATTTATATGAAGAGGGGAAGCCAGAAGCTAATCTATATTACTATGCTCACACTAAAAGAATGCTGCTCACAGGTTTGAGAGCGTTGGAGAAGCAGCATCATTTAGATTGGTTGTATGTGGTCCCCTCCACCCTGTATGGACCAGGGTACGATAAGACTGATAATCACTTCATTTTCGATCTCGTAAGGAAGATTTATAGTGGGAAGCACAAAGGAACCAAGGTGGAGTTGTGGGGAGATGGGACGCAAAAAAGAGAGATTATTCATGTAAATGATTTTGTGGAGTTACTCATTAAAGTTCTCTACAGAAAGAATGAGATCATTAATATGGGTAGAGGAGAAGAGCATAGTATTAAGCATTATGCTGACGCTATCTCCTGTCTATTAGACTATAATTCAGAGGATATTATTTATAATACTGATATGTTTGTTGGGGTGAAATCTAAATGTTTAGATGTGACCAAACTAGAGACTTATGTTCCTGATTTTGAATATATTCCACTTGTGGAAGGTCTTAAAAGCTTAATTGAATGGGAAGAGAAACAATATGGATAGAAAATATTTACCAACCCTGTCTGAACTAGTAGACAGGCTCTCAATCGCACAACTTAAAGAGGTTTTTATTGTTGAGCATAAGGAAGAGTATGCTCAAGAGATTAAAGATATTATGCATGATATATCTCTTCTTGGGTTGGACGCAGAACTTATTAGATCAGTAGTAGTCTTGTCGCAGATGAACCTGCACATCTGGCATAACGAGACTAATTATAGAAAGGGTATAAAAGACGGAAACAATCTAGAGCTTACGCATGGGTTGAATGGTATTAGGAATACTGCGAAGAATAAGATTCAAGAGGTTGCAGGAGGAAGAAAGGATTATAAGATAGATTGTCTTGCGGCTGATTTTAAGGATTGGGAGATAAGTTGGTAAGGATTAAACTATGAAGTATGAGAAAATTTTAATCACAGGTGGTTGTGGGTATATTGGGTCTGTACTAACCCAAAAACTAATGGAGTCTAAAAAAGTTTGGTCTCTTAGTGATTGGGCAAAGATAACTCCTTTGGGCGCAGAAAAACAGGCTAGTCCAGGATGTTATAATTGGAAAAGGGTTACTGTGTATGATAATCTGATGTATAGACAAACCTCTTTAGCTAATTACTGCTATAAGGATGATTTTGTTTTTGTTAAGGGAGATGTGAGGGATGAAGAAAAGTTACTTCCTTATGTGCAAGAAGCTGATGTAATTATTCCTTTGGCTGCCATAGTGGGGTTCCCTGCTTGTGATAATGATAAGGACTTAGCTACTAAGGTTAATTACGATCATGTGAAGTTTATTTTAGATAATAAAAAACCAGAAGCTAAGGTAATTTATCCCAACACTAATAGCGGGTATGGTATAGGAGAAGGGGATACGGAATGCACAGAAGAGAGTCCTTTGAATCCTATCAGCCATTACGGAAAAACTAAGTGTGCTGCGGAAAAAGAAGTTCTAGCGGCAGGAGGAATCTCCTTTAGACTAGCTACTGTATTTGGCGTATCTCCTAGGATGCGTCTTGATCTTTTGGTGAATGATTTTACTTATCGAGCCTATAGTGACGGTTATTTAGTTCTCTTTGAGCCTCATTTCAGCAGAAATTATATTCATATACAGGATGTGGCGTTAGCTTTTATGAAAGGCATACTAGAGTACGATACTATGGGAGGGGAGGCATATAATGTAGGATTGTCTACTGCCAACCTGACTAAGTTTGAATTGGCAGAGACTATAAAAAAATACATCCCTAAGTTGTCTATAACTCTAGACGATTTTGGAAGTGATCCAGACAAAAGAGATTACATAGTATCGAATAAGAAGTTAGAGTCTTTAAAGTGGAGACCCTTCTATTCCATAGACAGAGGAATTGAAGAATTAATTAAGAGTTTTTCTATCTTTTCCAGCAGCTTAAACCAGTTTACCAATTTATAATATGATTAATAAATGTTTTTACCAAGTAAAAGAATTTCATGATTCTTTTGATATGCCAATAGGAACCACCAACATATCCAGCAACCCAGCGTACCTCACTAAAGAAGACGCTAATCGTATTCAATTGAGGCATAATTTGATCGCAGAAGAGTACAAAGAGGTCATGGAGGCTCAAACCCCCGAGGATATCATGAAAGAATCCTGCGATTTAATTTATGTCATTTTAGGTATGTTTGTGGAGTTCGGTTGGGACTTTGAGGAAGCTTTTTCTAGGGTACATGAGAGCAACATGAGTAAGCTAGGAGAGGATGGTAAACCAATCTATCGAGAGGATGGTAAAGTACTTAAAGGTCCCGCTTATAAACTTGCTGACCTGAGTGATCTTATATAAAAGTCAAATTTGACATAGTTTTTTCACGCTGTTATGCTATTATAATGGTATGAGTATGAACGCAGAAGTATTAGAAAGACTACAGAAAGTAGGGCTCTTATCGGACCAAACATTAGACTTGGGTAATGTTCCAACAGGAACTTATGCCCTCAATAAAATTATTTCTGGGGATTACCATACGGGCATCCCCATTGGTATGATAACACAATTCCATGGGGAATCAAGTACAGCTAAGACTATTTTTGTTACACACATTTTAATAGAGGCTCAGAAGAAAGGCTACTACACTATTTTAGTTGATAGTGAGAATGCTTATAGCTCTGCATTTGCAGAGATGCTTGGAATTGATGCTGATAAATTAGTTTATAAGGTTCCTGAATATGTAGAGGAGTGCTTTGAGTTTATGGAGGATACCATTAAAAGCATTAGAGAGGTTGATAAGGATACTCCTATAGTTATAGGTTATGACAGTATTGCTGTGTCCCCTTCAAAAGAGGAATTTGAATCAGAGAATTATGATAGTAACCCCATAGATGGTCCTATTAGAGCTAAGGCTACGGGAGCTTGTTTGAGAAAGATCAATCCTTTGCTGCGTAAAGAAAAGGTTTCTTTAGTAGTTGTTAACCAACTAAGAACTAATGTTGGTGTGAGGTATGGTGACCCAAATACTACAGCAGGAGGGGGCAGATCATTAGACTATTATCTTGGGGTAAATATAAAAACTCTTTCTTCTGGTAAAGATTCAAAAATAGAGGACAGTAACAAGCAGGTTATAGGTATTAAAGGAAAATGTAAAAACATCAAGAATAAAGTTTCTGTCCCTTTCAGGGAGTGTGAATTTGAGTTGATCTTCGATAAAGGGCTGAATCCCTTGTATGGATTGCTCCATCAGCTAGTATTAGATGGTCATGTGACCCAGCAAGGGGCATGGTACACACATGAAGGCACTAAGTTTCAAAACAAAACATTTATGGATAAGTTTCTAACAGACGACAAATTTGCTGCACTAAGGGAGATAATAGGATTATAATGGAAAAAGACAACGATTTTATGAAAATTCTGGAAGATCTGCTGGACGAGGTGTTCGATGATAGCATGGAAAAGCACTTCGACAATAAGAAACCAGAGGTTATTTATGAAAATATTGAAGACTACACCAGTAAGACTGGGAAGCGTTTTCGTATGAATAAAGACCAAAAAGAGAGGGGTTTAAGCAGAGAAGAAGCTTTTGGTGAGCTTTTTCCCACAAAAGATAACGAATAATACCCTATATACAGTAGGAGGATATTTCATGGATAGCTCACACCACAAGATCTTTTTAGATGTTGGGAAATACATTTATCGTTACCAGTTTAGATTTCTAAAGAATATAATTAAAAGTGATCGCACTTTTACATCTACAAATCTAAAAGAGTACATTGATAAGTTTATAGTTTATAACCTTATTAGTGATATTGAATACATGGATAATGATGCTGCCTCTTTGGTATGGTTTGAAGAGGAGGAGTCTGTAGCCTTTCAATTTCCTCAGGAAGGTAAGATTAGAACTGCCTTATCCCAAATAGGTTATGAGTTCCCAGAATTAGATAATTATGAAGAGGATGAGGATGATTGGGTATGAAGCTTAACTATTTTCAGAGAATTATGTTTTCGTTTTTGGAGGTGATCTCAGGTAGTCTGAATTTAGTCACATCTTTATTGGGCATGAGTCCAACATGGGACTTAAGCGGTATTTTCCTTAAAAAGAAAATGGACACCGTTTATTTTAATCAAGTTAGTAAAACAGCAGTAGATAGGGAGAATGCAGAATATGAATACAGAGAACGAGTTACAGAACTCACTTCTAGGTAACATACCTTTAAGTTGGGGAGGTAATGAGCTTCTTGAGTATTTCAAGAAGCAAGATTCATTTCGTCCCCCTATCAGACGATTGTTAGGCTATGATACTGAGTGGGGACAGGAGTTAGGAATGGTATGGGGAGGAATGGAAACATGGGAAGATCTCATGTTCACTTATATTAATAAAGATTTATGGGGATTTAAATAATGCCAAGAGAATACAGATTAAAGCACAGCCCAATTGATGGGAATAGAGTTAAGAAGATCGCTAAGGGTCTCATTGAAGATGCTAAAGAGGATAGAGAGCTAACCTTAGAAGCATATAGATTCTTTAGACAACTAGCAGACGAGAACCCGCAAGACAATGTGGCTAAGACACAGATGGGTGCGCTTCTTAAAGTCTTACAATCAACACATAGCAAGACTGTAGATGCTATCAATGCCTTACTTAAGTTTGAAGACATTCAGGTTAAGAAAGAGAAGACTACAGGCAAATCAGATAACGAGAACATTTACGACCTCCTTCGCAAGGAAGAGTAATGAACGAAAATCCGTATAGAATGTACTGCCCGTTCCTGGATGAGATAGTAGACCTTAAGGTACTAGCCCCAGAAGAGGAAGTCGCACTCTCTAACAAGATCTTTCAAAGACTTAAGAAGAATAAGAATATAAGTGCTTCAGAGTTTAGGAAAGATATATGCTCCCATGTTGTTGAGGAGTGGCCTGAATTATTACAAAGAATAGTTGATGTAGTTTTTAGTACAGGTCAGTCCCTGCCTGAGAAGGAACTGATTGATAGGTATGTGATGGATTTGTATTATGCTATTTTAGCGGTGTACAATACATTAGACTTGGACATGATGTTATCAAAGCTAAATACTTTTAGAATGAAAGAAGATTGGTCAGAGTACCTTAAAAAAGTTATGCTTGGGTTGGATGAGGAGGAAGAGGGAGAGCTTATACAAAACTCTCCTAAGTCTGCTCCTGCTAGAAAAATAAAGAACCCTAAGATGCCCAGAACAGTAAAAGACCTTCAGAAGCTAGAGGCTTCTCTCAACAAGCTTGTAATAGGTCAGAGTGAGGCTGTAAAGGCTACGGTGGATGCTATCAAGCTTATGGTGACGGGTCTAGCAGACTTCAGCACCTTATTCTTCGTCGGTCCAACTGGAAACGGTAAGACTAGACTAGCAAAGGTATTGAGTGATGTCTACTACAAAGACAGATTCTTTAAAGTTAACTGTGGTGAGTACTCTAGCGCACATGAATATGCCAAGCTTATTGGATCTCCCCCAGGATATATTGGTCACACGGAGAAGAGTGTTCTTACTGAGAAGGCAGAAAAATCTAATAGCTGGATCTTCCTGTTTGATGAGATTGAGAAGGCTCACCCTAAGTTCTATGATTTCTTATTGAACCTCATGGATGAAGGGAAGATTACTGATTCCAATGGAAAAGTCCTGGATTTTTCAAAATCTATCTTTATTTTTACATCCAATAAGGGGATGGCAGAGGGTAGAATAGGAAGCTCCAGGATGGGGTTCAGTAAGGAAAAGATTACCTACGATGAGTCTAAGGACGGTATTAGGGAAAGTATTAAGAAGTCCTTCAGCCCAGAGTTTTTAAATAGAATTGATAAGATTATACTCTTTAATCAACTAAATAAAGAGGAGCTAATTAAAGTAGCTAAGTTAGAGCTTAATGGAGTACCTGTTAAGAAGACTAAAGAGTTACTTAATTACCTGATTGAAAATGGGTATTCGGAAGAGTATGGAGGAAGGCACTTGGCTAAGTACATTAAAAACAATATAGCAATATTGGTAGCTAATGCGGTTCTCGATGAGGTACTTCCTAAGTCTGGGAACTACTATACCTGTAAAATAAAAGATAACAAACCCTACATTGTAGAAATGGAGAAATAATATGCCTATAGGAAGAAGAAATGCGGCGTTAGCGCAGCAAGCAGCAGCAGCCCCCGTGGAAGAGGTTAAGCCAGTAGCGAAGAAAACAGCCAAGAAGAAAACTACTAAGAAGAAGAAAGCACCTAAAAAAGATCAATAGTGTTGAGGCTCCCGCGCCTTTCGTGCTGTTGAACTTCGCTACCGCTCCCCATCAGAAATGGTGGGGAGTTTTATATAATGTTCAAATCTAAAAAAGTGAAGAGATATGAAGCTCTTTATATAGACATAGCTAAGAGAATAGCTGAAATGTCTTATGCGGAGAAGATGAAGGTAGGGTGTGTGTTGGTGAAGGATGATAACATATTGTCATACGGATTCAATGGTGCCCCTGCTAGGTTTAATAATGAGTGCGAAGATTCAGATGGTAAGACATTACCTCATGTGTTACACGCAGAAAGTAATTGTCTAATGAAGATAGCTAAGGTTCCTATGTCCTGTGAAGGAGCCACTATCTATTGTACACATAGTCCGTGTATGGAATGCAGCAAGCTGATTGCTCAAGCTGGCATAACTAAGGTAATATACGCCAATAAGTATAGGGAGGACTCTGGTTTCTATCTGTTAAAGAGCTTAGAAATCGAGGTTGAGCAATATTATCCCCCGAAAGACTTGGAAAAGAAGTAGCATTGAGCTATTATAGGAGTGACTCTCTGATTTATCAAGTCCCTTTAGGATTAGCTTGTGGAAACGCACGCCGTCAGAACACAGATCCTAATTGTAGACCCTGGGGGATTAACTCATTGGTCAGAGTAGTGTTCTTATAAAGCATTAGTACGGAGTTCGATTCTCCGATCCCCCACCAGACAGAGGATTATTAATTATGACTAATAAGCAACAGGAAGAGTTTGAGTTTGTAGAATATCAAATATGCTATACGTGTAAAAAAGAGAAGACTTTAGATATGTTCAATCGACGTTCGGATAGACCGAAGGGGGTTCAATCTAATTGTAAAGAATGTGCTAAAATTAAAAATCATGAGCATTATCTAAAACATAAGGACGAGGTGTGTATGAACTCGCAACATCGTAGAGAAAGAAATCAAAACTTTGTTCTTGAATATGTATTAAAAAATCCTTGTAGGGAGTGTGGAGAAACAGATCCTCTTGTTTTAGAATTCGACCATAGAGAAAGAGAATCCAAGGTTTTCAATATATCTGATGGCTGTGTTAGAAAATATGCTTTAGATAGGATGAAAGAAGAGATTTCTAAATGTGACGTTTTGTGTGCCAACTGTCATAATAGAAAAACTGCAAAAGAAAGCAGATATTTTAATTACAGAGTTTTACATGAGGGGTACGAATATACACCGTGGGTTCCCAAATCAGAGAGGAAGCACTAGGGACGGTAGCCCAATGGCAGAGGCAACAGACTTAAAATCTGTCAAGTGCGGGTTCGAATCCCGCTCGTCCTACCAAACAAAGGAAATTTATTATGTATAGCTGGGTATTCAGAAACAGAAAGCGACTTGCTTTAATATACTATAAAAAATAAGCACCCATAGCATAATTGGATAATGCAACAGACTTCTAATCTGTAGATTTCAGGTTCGAATCCTGATGGGTGTACCAAACAAGACTATAATACAACATGAAACCTGAATATCACCAGAAGGGGTGGGGCTATGAAATGTGGCTCCATAATGATGAGAAATATTGTGGGAAGCTGCTATTCTTTGAAAAGGGTAAATGCTGCTCATATCACTATCACAAGCTTAAAAGCGAGACTTTTTATTTACAGTCAGGAATGATGTTACTTCAATACAGTTTTGGAGATTCCTTAGATGATGCTGCTGAAGAAATTCTAATGCCAGGGGATACATTTGAAATAGTACCCCTCTTAAGGCACAGTATGCTGGCTTTGAAAGATAGTGAATTGTTTGAGTTTTCTACTCAACACTTTGAGGACGATAGTTACAGGATAATCAAGGGAGATTAACATGAAAAAACTAATGATGGCGATGCTATGTTTGATGGGGGTTATGTCCTCTAGTTTTGCGGGGATTACGATCACCCAAGACGGTACGATTATTGAAAACCAGTATATTTCTGGTCAAGTAAATGTGAAGGCTCACAATGTTATAATTCGTAACTGTGAGC